>Ga0207111_10272_pt1 | contig 12301 bp, 11 predicted proteins | sample Alteio_BWMinHeat_71_FD_153577 | JGI IMG/M metagenome (GOLD analysis project Ga0207111, IMG submission 153577) | Enriched cells from forest soil in Barre Woods Harvard Forest LTER site, Petersham, Massachusetts, United States -... | ecosystem: Environmental > Terrestrial > Soil > Temperate forest >... | reverse complement strand
CGATGACAACATGATTGACTGGCTGCGTCAGTATTCAGCAGACAAAGCCGAAACCTATATCCGGGGTTTCCTCGGCAAGATGCTGTTTTCAGGCGAAGAAGTGATGAAGAAAGTAAGCGTGTTGAGCGGTGGTGAAAAAGTGCGTTGCATGTTCTCCCGCATGATGCTCACCAATGCCAACTGCCTTATCCTCGACGAACCCACCAACCACCTTGACCTCGAATCCATCACCGCCATCAACAACGCCCTGAAAGACTGGAAACACATTGCGCTATTCACCTCCCACGACCACGAATTCGTTCAAACAGTAGCCAACCGCATTATCGAAATCACCCCTTCCGGGATTATTGACAAACGAATGAGTTATGATGAATACATTGCTGATGAGAATATAAAGGTCTTGAAGGAGAAGATGTATGGGGGGATGGTGAGGGTGTGAAAGTTAAATATTAAAGCTAATAAATAATGAAAATAGAAGAAATTAAAAGAAGAGTTGATGAATTAATCAACTTGGCTGGACAAGTATTAACTACAAGAAGTAGAAATATGGAAAATTGTGTTTTACCGGAATCTTTTTACGAATTTCGATCTTCATCTCTTTCTTTTATAAATAATACTTTTGGAAAAGATCATCCTTTTTATAAGGAGTTTGATAAAACAGTTCATGAAATATACATAGCACATGTAGAAAAAGGACGAGGAATTTTAAAAGCTGTAAAACAAGAAATAGACGGCGGTTGGATTTTTACTGTTAAAGGATTAGTTTCTGCTGAAATATTTTCCGACTTTCTTGAAATGTCAGAATACCTTTTAAAAGAAGGGCATGGGTATAAAGATGCGTCTGCAGTTATGATTGGAAGTGTTTTAGAAGAACATTTAAGACAACTTTGTAATAAAAACTCTATTCCTGTTGAAATAACAAAAGATGGAAAACCTGTTCCAAAGAAAGCTGATTTGCTCAATTCTGAACTTGGAGCAGCAGATATATATAATAAGTTAGATCAAAAAAGTATTACCTCTTGGTTAGACTTACGAAATAAAGCAGCACATGGTAAATATACTGAATACACAAAAGAACAAGTAGAATTAATGTATCAGGGAGTATCTAATTTTATTTCACGAACTACATAAAACCCCATCCTCCATAAAAGAATTTTCCTTTCTCAAATAAATAGAAATCCTTACTTTTGTAAGTAAATTAAATCTCTCAATATTATGCAAAGATTAACCATAGAAACCGATAGTTTGGCAAGCGCAAAACAGCTTGCAACCTTTTTAAGAACTGTAAAGACAGTGCAAAAAGTAATCATTGAACCCACTAAGAAAGGGACTGAAACAAATATTGTGGAAGAACCGGCAGAAGAATATAACTGGCAAAATCCATCACGCCCTGCAACTGAAGAAGAGTTTGAACAGATGATTACGGAAGCGGAAAATGAAATTGAAATGGGTCTTGGCATACCTTCTAAGAAAGCATACAAACAAAACAAGTATTTAACCAAAGCGGAATTATTGAAAAGAGCGCTTGAATCTGAAAAGGACATAAAAGAAGGGAATTTTATTACCCTTGAACAATTAGAAGAAGAAATGCGCAACTGGTAATAATGAAAATTGTAATAACAAAATCCGCAAGATTGCGACTTAAAGAAATCCACGGTTATTATAAGGAAAAAGTAAATATTCAAATTGCCAATAAAATAAAGACAGGCATTATTCAGCAGCTTAGGTATATTTCAGAAAATCCGTTATCGGGACAGAAAGAAGAATTATTCTCTGGTCTTGGTTTAAATCATCGCAGATTAGTTAAAGGAAATTATAAGATTATCTACCGAATTATAAATGAAGTAATATATATTACTGATATATTCGATAGCCGCCAGGATCCCTCAAAAATGAAACCTTAAAATGAATACCCCCGCCCTCAACACCTTCGCCTGCCTCCTCGTTAAGCGCATCACCGAACAGGGTGCGTTCCTTGACCTGGGAGAAGGAAAAGAAATCTTCGCTCCGAAAAGCAAGCAAAGAACTCCCATGCACCCCGGCACAAAGCATATTGTTTATTTGTTTGTGGATGAACATACCGGCAATACCGTTGCTTCCTCCAAATGGAATAAATTCATTGAAACCGAGACCATTGATTTAAAGGAAAGAGAAGAAGTGCAATTGCTTATTGGCGGGCAAACGGATATGGGCTATAAGGCAATCATCAACAACCGCTATGAGGGTTTGCTTTACGGAAATGAAATCTTCGAGCCGATTGAAACCGGGGATATTAAAAGAGGATATATCAAACGCATCCGCGAAGACCATAAGATTGATTTGATGCTCCAGTTGCCGGGCTATGAACAAATAGACAATACCAAACAGCAGGTTCTGCAACACCTGAAAAACCACAAAGGCATCCTTTCCCTCGGCGATAAAAGCTCCCCAGAAGAGATTTATGCACAACTGAAAATCAGCAAAAAAGCATTCAAGAAAACCATCGGGGGACTATTCAAAGAGCGGCTGATTGACATTTCCGACCATGAAATAAAGCTGGTTTAAGACTTTTACAAATAGTGGAGCCATGTGTCTCCGGTGCAGAGCCATGTGTCTCCGGTGCGGAAACATGTGTCTCCGGTGCAGAAACATGTGTCTCCGGTGCGGAAACATGTGTTTCCGGTGCGGAAACATGTGTTTCCAGTGCGGAAACATGTGTTTCCGGTGCAGAAACATGTGTCTCCGGTGCGGAAACATGTGTTTCCAGTGCGGAAACATGTGTTTCCAGTGCGGAAACAATCTAAAACAAAAACGGACAAACGAAGGGATTAACCTTGTTTGTCCGTTTAAAAGTAGCGGGGGCCAGACTCGAACTGACGACCTTCGGGTTATGAGCCCGACGAGCTACCAACTGCTCCACCCCGCATTATATCTTAAAAATTAAATGTCAAATATTAAAATGAGGGGGCGCAAAGATATAACATATTTTGCTAATGCGGATGTTAAATCAACACTTTCTTAGCGGGGTTTAATCTTAGTATAGGCAACCGGGAATATTAATTCTTCCCATAGCTCATACTCTTTAGCCGAAGGGTGCAAACCATCCTTTGCAATCAATGCAGGGTGGTCTTTCATGCCCTGGGAAATCGAATAAATATCAACAAGCGGGCATCCATGCTTTGCCGCTTCTTCCTTAATAATGGTGTTAAATTCTGCAATTCCTTTGGAGATATTTCTTCCGCCTCCGTATTTTTGACCCTCCGGACCTGCGGAAAAGTCAGGTATGGTAATAAGAATTAACCTGTCAGGAGAAGGAAGTTTTTGTAACATCCCTTCTATTAATGTCCGGAGGTTTTTTCTGTAGGTAACCTCATCCACCTTCTGCACCCAGTCATTGACACCAATGAGCAGGGTGGCGAAATTAGGATTTGATTCATTAAAAACAGGCAATTCTTTCTCTATCGCGTCTTTGGTTGTCCAGCCGGTATGCGATGGATTTGCAATTAAATCAATGAAGATTCCTCTTTTCTGCAAATGCTTTGTGAGGATGTTAGGGAATCTTCCGGATTCATCAATTCCTTCTCCTATGGAATACGAATCGCCGATGGCTACATAACGTATTTTTTCCTGGAAAGGAATGTAATCGGCTACATTGTTGGATGGGATTTGTTGAACAAAAGGCATTTTTATGAGTTATGAGTTATGAGTTATGAGTTATTTCGAGAAACTAAAGCGCAAAAATACATAGGTTTTTCAAACCATCACAACCATCACAACCATCTCAACCATCTCAACCATCTCAACCATCTCAACCATCTCAACCATCTCAACCATCTCAACCATCTCAACCATCTCAACTTTGAAAAAGAAACATTACTTTTGTGAAAATTATTTAAACAATTCGCTTATGAATAAACTTTACACAATCTTTTCCTGCACTATTTTCCTGATTTCGTTGTTATATCCTGCGCAAAAAAGCTACGCTGATGCTAACTGCTTTCCTTCTTATGCTTTGGTAAAATTTACCGGAAACATGAGCTATGATATGAAAATAGCATTAATGCGTCAAAATCCGGGGTTGTTAATAACTGATGAAGTTATTAATGAAATCAACATTAATGAGATGGTGGTTCCGCTTGCCGACGGTTATGCGGAAAATTTTGAGGCGGTTGCGCGGGCTTTCCGCGATGAAGCGGCAGTGGAATATGTTTCGCCATTTTATGTAGTCGGTACAAAATACGCCATTACTTATTCCAATGAGTTTTTTGTAAAGTTGAAATCTTCGGGCGATGTTAAGCTATTAAAGGAACTTGCAGCAAAAATGAACATTCTTTCATATAAAGAAAGTGAATTTCTGCATGACGTTTATATATTAAAGGCAAGCAAAACCGGCGATGGCGATGCAAAATACATGGCTGATTATTTCAACAAAAGCGGTTATTTCAAGTATGCACAGCCCAATTATATGTTTACACCTGAAGTTGGCAGCGCAAACCAAACCGATTCCGTAAACGACCCGCTCTACAAAAGGCAATGGAATACGCATAATAACGGTTCCATATTGCAAGGAAGCGGAACGCCTCATGCGGATATGAAGGTTGATTCTGCATGGACCATTACAACCGGCTCTCCCACTGTTAAAATAGCCATTATTGATTCGGGAACGGACACCAATCATCTTGATTTGAAAGATAACATTCTCCAGGGTTTTGATGCCACCGATACCAATCTTAACAACCATAACAGCTATCCCCGAACCGCTTATCCTGATGACGGACATGGCACATGCACATCGGGAATTGTGGGGGCTAAAGGAAATAACGGGATTGGCATTGCAGGCGTGGCTTACAATTGCAGGATTATCCCTGTTCATGTGTTTTATTATATCCCTCCGCCGTTTCCTATTCCGGGTTATCCATCTAACATTCCCTGGTCAACTTCTGCATGGTTTGTAAACGGTATTACCTGGGCTTGGAAAAATGCTCATGCAGATGTATTGAGCAATTCATGGGGAGTGCCGGACACCTTACTTCATTACCCGCTTTTCGTCGGGCAGGACCTTATTGTGAATGAAGCCATTTTCACTGCTGTTGACAGCGGAAGAGGCGGCAAAGGAGCGCCTATGTTTTTCTCCAGCGGTAATGATGGCGGTCCTCCGCTTTGGCCCAGTCGGCTTCCGCAGGTTATTGGCGTAAATGCCACCAGCATGTGCGACCAGCGAAAAAGTCCAACCTCCTGCGACGGTGAAAACTGGTGGGGAAGCAATTGGGGCGATTCTTCCGACATTTCCGCTCCGGGAGTGAGGATTCCTTCTACTGATATGTTGGGAACTCATGGGTTTTCAAGCAACGACTATTATTATTTTTTTAATGGAACATCAGCGGCGTGCCCAAATGCGGCGGCGGTAATGGCGCTCATATTTTCCATTAATGATACGCTGACTTTAACCCATGCGAGGAATATCATAGAATCAACCTGCGACACAGTGGGTGGGTATAATTATTCAACCATTAAGTCGTCGGGACACTGGTCAAAAGAGTTGGGCTATGGCAGGGTGAATGCTTACAGGGCGGCAAGAAAAGCGCAGGCAACGCTGATTGTTCCTCCCACAGCGGTTAATACGAACATTGTAGTTTATTATGACAAAACAACTCATAGAACCGTTCTTCATTATGCGCTTGGTGCCGGTGCAACTGTCCAGGTGGAAGTTTATAATATCCTGGGTGAGAAAATCGGGGTATCGCATTATGAAAATGCAGCTAAAGGAGAGTATGAAGAATTATTGAATGACGGTACGCTAACCGCAGGGATTTATTTTGCCCGGCTTTTAGTGAACGGTCATTATGCCACCAGGAAGTTTGTGGCGTATAAACAATAGGTATAAGGGTATAGGGCGGTATGCCTTATACCTTTATACCCTATACCTTTATACCCACCCTTCATTCCTGGAAATAAACCCTCTTCACCCTTCTCGAAACATTCGTCAGCACTTCATAAGGAATGGATTCCATGCTTTTAGCCAAAGAGGTTATCGGGTTGCCTTCTCCGAAAACAATCACTTCGTCGCCTTCCTTAGCAGGTATGCCGGTAATATCCAACATGCACATATCCATACAGACATTGCCGATAATGGGCGCAGCAAGATTTCCCACCAGCATTTTCCCCTTTCGGTTTCCTAATTTCCGGCTCAATCCGTCAGCATAACCAATAGGCACTGTAGCTATCTGTAAGTTTTTATGAGCCATTTCCTTCCTGCCATAACCTACAGAATCATCTTTTTCAATGTGTTTAATCTGTGAAATGCTTGTAACGAGAGTGCTTACATTTTGCAGTTTTTGTTGTTCCTTTTCATTCGCCCCGATGCCATAAAGCCCAATCCCTAACCTGACCATCTCAAATTGCGCTTCGGGAAAATTTACAACGCCTGCCGAATTGAGGATATGCCGCAGAATAGGATAATCAAAGAATGTTGTGAGTCGGGCGCTCATATCGGCGAATTTCTTAACCTGGTTCCTTGTGAATGTTTCATGGACAGGTTCGTCGCTGGCAGCTAAATGCGAAAAAACCGATTTGATATAAAGCCGCTTGTTGTTTTTGACTCTTACCATTAATTCATTCAAATCATGTTCTTCAAAGCCGAGGCGGTGCATCCCGGTGTCTAATTTGATATGAATGGGGAATGGTCTTTTATTCAGGTCTGCATTACGTTTTACTGCGTCGTCGAATAATCCGAGTACACGGAAACTGTAAATCTCCGGTTCAAGGTTATGTTGAATCATGGCATCATAGCTTTGCTCTTCGGGATTCATAACCATGATGGGCATGGTTATTCCTCCTTTGCGAAGTTCAACGCCTTCATCGGCATAAGCGACAGCGAGATAATCTATGCGGTGAAACTGGAGAACGCTTGCAATTTCAAAGCTGCCGCTGCCATACGAAAACGCTTTCACCATTGCCATAATCTTTGTTCCGGGGAGCAATCTTGAACGAAAATAATTCAGGTTATGGACAATGGCATTCAGGTTAATTTCCAACACGGTTTCATGCGCCTTCTGTTGAATGACTTTGCTGATTTGTTCGAATCCGAAGGTTCTGGCTCCTTTCAGCAGAATGGTTTCGTTGGCGAATGTTCCGGTGTTAAAGCCATTGAGAAATTGCTCTGTAGAAGCATAAAAACTTTTCGGGATGGTGAATTGAACCTGTTGCCTTGTGATTGCCTCACCAATGCCAATCAACCTGTCTATGCTTTTCTTATTGACCAATTCTGCAACTTCTCTGTATAAGTTGTCTTCATTTTTTCCGCTTTGAAGAATATCGGAAAGAATCAGTGTTTTCTTTGGATGTTGTTTTTGTTGTTCAAGAAAATCAAGGGCGATGGTGAGCGAACCGAGGTCGGAATTGTAACTGTCGTTAATGATGGAACAGTTGTTAATGCCTTCTTTCAATTCAAGGCGCATGGCAACAGGGCTAAGCATCGCCATGCGACGCGCAATGACATCCTGAACATAACCGAAATAAAGCATAAGCATCCAGCAATGAATGGCATTCTCAATGGCGGCGTCATCAATAAAAGGAATTCTGATGCTGATAAAATCGTTGTTGTAAACGGCTTGGATTTCTGTTTCATTTTCCTCTTTGGTAATCCTTCCCACCTGTAGTTCCGCCTTTCCTTTCCTCGACCAGGTTAAGGTTTTAAGCCCCCCCTCCCCCATCTTCTGTACTTCTTCATGAATCAACGCATAATCCTTGCAATAGATGAGCGCTTCAACATGTTCAAAAAGATATAGTTTTTCATTTACTTTTTGGCGATGGTCAAGGAAATGTTCATTATGAGCATCGCCAATATTGGTGAACAAGCCGATGGTGGGCTGTATGATTGCCGCAAGCTGCTGCATTTCACCCGGTTTCGAGATACCTGCTTCAAAGATGCCGAACGTGTGCTCTTCGTTCATCTGCCAAACGGAAAGGGGCACACCCACCTGCGAATTGAAACTTTTTGGGTTTCTTACAATTGTTTGGTCTTCACGCATCAGTTGATAGAGCCATTCTTTGATGATGGTTTTTCCATTGCTGCCGGTAATTCCTATGACGGGTATCCGAAACCGGCTTCGATGATAAGCCCCTAACATTTGCAGTGCATGGAGCGTATCTTCTACGAGAATAAAGTTTGAGGATTGGGGATTAGGGATTAGGGATTGGGGATTGGGGATTGAGGAAACAACAAAGTTTCTTACGCCTTTTGCAATTAAATCGGGAATAAAGTCATGAGCATCGTGTCGCTCTCCTTTGATGGCGAAAAATAATGTTCCATCCGCAATATTCAGTTTGCGGCTGTCAATGAGCAGGCGGGTTATAAATGATTCGGAATGTTCATGGAGTGGTTCAGGACTTTGAATAAGATTTCCGCCAACAATGCTGGCAATATCTGTAATGGTATAAGGATTCAATTATTAATTATTAATTATTAATTAAACGCTCAAATCCATCCTTTTTCGCAAATATCCCTTGCATGGTAGGAAATGATGATGTCGGCGCCGGCGCGTGCAAAGCCGAACATGTTTTCCATGACAATTTTCTGCTCATCAATCCAACCCTGTGCGGCGGCGGCTTTCACCATGGAATATTCGCCGGAAACATTATAACAGGCAAGAGGCAATGTTGTAAAGTCGCGAATTTCGCGGATAATATCCATATACGCAAGTGCGGGTTTCACCATTAATATATCAGCGCCTTCGTCTTCATCAAGGGCGGCTTCTTTCAGCGCTTCCCGCCTGTTGCGCGAATCCATCTGGTACGATTTCCTGTCGCCGTGAGCAGGCGCAGAATCGGCAGCTTCACGGAAGGGACCATAATAGGCGGAACTGAATTTAACGGAATAGGACATGATGAGCGTGTTTTCAAGGTGCTTATTGTCCAAACTTTCTCTTATCGCCTCCACTCTCCCGTCCATCATATCGGACGGAGCCACTACGTCAGCCCCTGCGTGTGCATGAGCAAGCGCCATTTCAACCAATTGCGCTACCGATGCATCATTATCCACCTCGTTATGATGCAATACCCCGCAATGCCCGTGAGTGGTATAAGCGCAAAGGCAAACATCGGTCATCACCAGCAAATCATTACCGAAATGTTTTTTAAGCGATGCAACTGCATGAGGAATCAGCGCCTTTTTATTATAGGAAGTGCTGCCGTCTTCACTTTTTTTATCGTTCACACCAAAGAGCAAAACTTTATTTACGCCATGCTTTAATCCCTCTTCTATGTCTTTGATAAGCGTATCAACGGAAAAATGATTAATGCCCGGCATGGCGGCAACAGCATGTTGTATATTCTTTCCGGGAACAACAAAATAAGGATAGACAAACATATCCTTTGAAAGCCGCGTTTCAGCAACGAGCTCACGGATAACGGGGGTTCTTCTTAGTCGTCTTGGTCGGTAGAACATAATTTACTCTATTACTCTTACCTGAATCTGAATGTCTTTCACGGGGCGGCTGGCTGCTCCAACTTGCACTTGTGCAATTTTATCCACCACATCCAACCCTTCGATGACTTCGCCGAAAACGGTATAATTACCATCCAAATGAGGAGCGCCGCCAACGGTTGTATATGCTTTTATCTGCTCGTCGGTATATTTAACACCCGATCTTGCCCCATATTGTTGAAGTTCCGATTCGGAAAATACTTTTCCGGAAACAATGTAAAACTGCGAACCGGATGATTTCTTTTCAGGATTCACGTTATCGCCCATTCTTGCGGCGCAAAGGGCTCCCTTTTTATGGAAATACTTCGGGACAATCTCCGCAGGAATCTGGCTGCCGATGTCGTCGGCGCCGCCGTTCTTTCCTCCTCCCTGTATCATAAAACCGTTGATAACACGGTGGAAGATGGTTCCATTGTACTGCCCGGAGGAAGCAAGTTTCAGGAAATTGTCGCGATGCCCGGGCGTTTCGTTGTAAAGTTTCACCTTGATGTCGCCAAATTCGGTGCTGATGAGCACGATTTTTTCTTTTTCAGCCATTGCCGTCTTTTTTTGTGCATAACAAAATGTCATGGATAAAGCCATAAAAAGCATTACTGTAAATGTTGTTTTTTTCATGTGTAGAATTTTTTTATAAATTTGCGGTTCGTTTTAAAAAATCGAATGCAATATTAGCAATAATTTCCGCACATTATGAAAAAACAAAATCTACCCCTTATTTTCTTAGCCGTTTTTTGTGGCTTTTTATTCCTTGTCCCGCAATCCTGCAAGAAAAATACGGATTGTAAGGCATCCATTACCGTGAACGATTCGCTCGGAAACCCTGTTCCAGGGGCAACGGTAAGGTTGTTTTCAAACAAGCCCCTGTCCATTGTGAACGTAACCCAAACCACTGCCGATAACGGAGAGGCGGATTTCTATTTTAAACTGGAAGCCATCCTTTTTCTAAGTGTTGCAAAAACCGCTACCGATACCATTGCCGCCGGATATGTGCAGTTGAAGCCCGGTGAAACGGTTACGAAGGTGGTGGTTTATCAACACATTTAAGGAATTGTCAATTGTCAATTGTCAACTCCCTAAAGTATTCCACAATCGCTTCCTTCAGCAACAACTGCTGCTGCACAACATTAAGCGGCGGCAGTTTTTCAACAACTTTCCAATGGGGCCAGCCGTCTTTATCTGTTCCTTCCAGTTCGTAATATCCCCAACCGCTCAACAACCGGCATATTGCAATGTGCATGATGTCCATTTTTTCGCTTTTTGAGAATTTCCTGAAACCCTGACCAAGTTCCTGCACACCAACTAAGAAGATAATTCCCTCCAATTCGAGCCCTTCGCCAAATTGCGGCTCCAGCTTTTGAAGCAATTCTTTCCAATCTGTATTCAAATCGTTTTCCATAAGGGCGCAAATTTATGGAAATAAGAGGCAGGGAAACGATTAAAGTTTGAAAAATGTTCACCTATCAATCTTAACATTACTTTTGCACCCTATTATCTTATATCCCTATACCTATATATAAAGATGCAGGAAAAATCAATAGCGCCACTCGTTAAAGGATTAATTGAAGTGGGAAAAGCCGAAAAACTTCGGGAGCTAATCCAATCGCTTTCTTCTTCCGACATTGTTGAGTTGATGGAATCGCTTCCGGAAGATAATGTCTCTTATATATTCGGCTTTCTGAACAACAAGGTTGCCGTGAAAGTTTTTAAAGTGCTTGAACCGCACAGGCAGAAATCGCTCCTTAAAAGTTTGACGCACGAGCAACAGGCGCGGCTGCTGAATGAAATTGCACCTGATGACAGGACCGCTTTCCTGGAAGATTTGCCTTCAAAGTCGGTCAATGAACTTATTAAGCTGCTTTCAAAGGAAGAAAGAGAATTGACGCTCGAACTGCTTGGCTATCCGAAGCACAGCGTCGGACGGCTGATGACTCCGAATTATATTGCTGTTGGAAGCGGCTGGACGGTAAAAAAAGTGCTGGACTATATCCGCGAAAGCGGTCAAAATTCCGAAACCGTGAACATGATTTATGTGATAGACGATATAGGCATTTTAATTGATGACATCCCGATTCGTGAATTTCTTTTCGCATCGCCCGATAAAAAAGTGAGCGACATAATGGACCATCAGTATATATCGCTCTTAACAACGGATGATGAGGAACTGGCAGTGAAAATGTTCCGTAACAGCAACCGCTTCGCCCTGCCGATAACAGACAAGGACAATGTGTTGCTTGGCTGCATAACCATTGACGACGTATTGAGGTTAGCCGAACAGGAGGAAACCGAAGACATTCAAAAAATCGGAGGTATGGAAGTGTTGAGAGAGCCATACATGAATATTCCTTTTTTGAAACTGATGAAAAAACGCAGCGGGTGGCTGGTAGTTCTTTTTTTAGGTGAAATGTTCACTGCAACCGCAATGGGATTCTTTGAAAATGAATTAGCGAAGGCAGTGGTGCTTTCGCTGTTTCTTCCATTGATTATTTCAAGCGGAGGCAATGCGGGTTCGCAGGCGTCAACACTCATTATCCGCGCAATGGCTTTGGGCGAAGTAACTTTGAGCGACTGGTGGCACATTATGAGGAGAGAAATCGGCTCGGGGTTGTTTCTTGGCATTTTGCTCGGCGTTATCGGGTTTGTTCGCGTCGTTATCTGGTCGAATTTCACCTCTCTTTACGGACCTCACTGGATATTGGTAGCTTTAACCGTTGGCTTTTCATTAGTGGGAGTGGTGCTTTGGGGAACACTTGTCGGTTCCATGCTTCCTTTAATTCTGCGACGGTTCGGCGCCGACCCTGCCGCTTCTTCAGCCCCTTTTGTTGCGACTATGGTTGACGT
>Ga0207111_10271_pt1 | contig 12339 bp, 9 predicted proteins | sample Alteio_BWMinHeat_71_FD_153577 | JGI IMG/M metagenome (GOLD analysis project Ga0207111, IMG submission 153577) | Enriched cells from forest soil in Barre Woods Harvard Forest LTER site, Petersham, Massachusetts, United States -... | ecosystem: Environmental > Terrestrial > Soil > Temperate forest >... | reverse complement strand
TTATTTTCTTTCTGTGAAAGGGAAGGGGTGGAGCAGGAATGAGAAGGTTATGAAGGAGTGATGACTAAAAGCCACATTCAAATCAAAAAATCATTTTTCCTATCATCTCCCGTTTCAGCGCAACCATTTTTACTGCCGAAACAGCCGCTTCATCTCCTTTGTTGCCATGTTTTCCGCCTGCTCTTTCTTTTGCCTGGGTAAGATTATTAGTAGTAAGCACTCCAAAGATAAAAGGCAAAGCATATTGAAGATTCAGGGAAGTGATGCCTTGTGCAACAGCCGAACATATAAAATCGAAGTGCTTGGTTTCTCCCTGAATAACGCAGCCGAGGCAAAGCACGGCGTCAACATTGGAATATTCGGCAAAATAATGCGCTCCTGAAGGTAACTCAAAACTGCCGGGAACATTTTTTCTGATAATATGAGCGGGATTGGCTCCAAGTGAAATCAATGTGTTATAGCATCCCTCAAAAAGCGCTTCTGTAATTTCAACATTCCATTCCGACACAACAATTCCGAAACGCATATCGGCGGCGGAAGGGGTGTTTTCTATATTAAAAGCGGAAAGACGATTCAAATCAATTAATAATTAATAATTAATAATTAATAATTAATAAAATTCCTATCGCCTATTAATTATTAATTAATTTGCGCTTTAGCCCGTGCAATATATTTGGGAACATCGCGACCTTCCATTGTTTCGGCATACTCATCGCGGATTTTTTCATATACTTCCACTGCATCCTTATATTTCCCCGCATCTTCATAAGCCAAACCCGCTTTCATCAAATAAACGGGTGTTGTGAAATTATTCTTGCTGTTTTCGGCTGCTTTCAGGTAATATTTCAGGGCTTTGTCATTATTTCCCAACTCCATATACGCATCGCCGATGGCGCCTCTTGCTATTGAACTTACCATATAATCATCGGATGTGAAATCTTCTAATTTTTTAATGGCGTTTTCATACTCGCCAAGATGCAGATAACATATTCCTGCATAATATTTGGCGAGGTTAGCCGATTTGGTATGGCTGTATTCATCGGCAATATCAAGGAAGCCGAGAAAATTTCCGGGAATATGCTCCAAAGCGTCCTTGCGGATGCCTGCTCCGTCTAAAGCGAGTTTAAAAGAATCTTTCGCAAAGCTCAACTCGGCGGTGAACATGAATGATTGGGCTTCTTTTTCGCGCGGAGTGATGTAGAACTTATGCCAGGAGATATAAGCCACCACAAGGAATACGATAATTCCCGTTATGATGCCGATTTGCTTTTTATGCTCTTCAATAAAATGTTCTGTTTTATCGTAAACTTCTTCGATGTCAACAATTGTTTCGCTTTTTTCAGTGGTTTTTGTCATTTTTGTGTTTTATGAAGGCGCAAAAATAGGTTTTTTTTTAAAGCGGTGGCAAATCTTATCCTGATTTCTTTTTTGCATTAAATATGCATCTTCTAAATCCATAAAGTTTATATAAAAGGTTAATTCATTATGTTTGTAACCTCAAAATATGGAATTGATGCAAAGAATAAAGAATTTGTCAATTATTGTTTCCATGTTTGTTTATGTCAGCCAAATTAACAGGGGTCAGTATTAAAAGTTGAGGAGGAAAGGATATAACATAAAGGTAATTCTATAAATTAGTTTTTTTAAAGTTTCGTTTTTTTAATTTTTTGCAGCAACCATGCAAGCCACGTTAAACAGCAGGACATATTTCTCTAATTATTTATTGAATAAAGAATTAGAAATAACATTATTTTTGCGACTTCAATTCTCAATTCTCCATTGAAAAAAGGTATTAAGCCGGGAAGTTTTATTCGCATACCGGCTTACCCCGGAGGCACGAAAGCGATGGATGCGTTTATTAGCGCAAACCTGTGCTATCCTGAAGAAGCGATGAAAAATAAGGTGGACGGCAGCGTTTATGTGAAGTTTGATATTGATGTGTTTGGGGTGGTGCATCACGCGGCGGTTATTCAGGGTATCGGGCATGGTTGCGACGAGGAAGCACTCCGTCTTGTTGGACTCCTTCAATTTGAAAAGAAAAAATACAGGGGTTTAAAGGTTACTTTCCATAGCAAACTCACCATACACTTTCGGCTGCCTACTCCCCCTGCTCCCGTTACGCAGGAAATTAAAATAAATTACACTTATGTGGAGAAAAAACCTTAGATGAATAGACTACAAAAAGGATTAAAATTAATCACTAAGACAAAAATTTTTCAACGCTTGGTTCTCAGTCAAAACTAACAATGAGTATTGCATTGGATATTTTTTTATTTTTGCGCAAACAATTTTAAACTTAAATCTTCAATGAAAAAACACTTACTGCTCCTTGCATTGCTCCTTTTTCAATTTTCAATTTTCAATTGTCAATTGTCAATTGCACAAACCACTCCATGCGGCACCAGCCAAATGATGCGTAATTATATGAACGCACATCCCGGCTATCAACAACAATTCGCCGCCTCCGTTCATAACCATCAGCAAGCCGTTGCAAGTATGCAGGGAGGCGAAAAATCCATCAAGTATATTCCCATTGTTTTCCATGTGATATATAATACATCAGCCGAGAATGTTTCGGACGCAAGCATCCAGGCGTCTTTGCAATCCATGAACGACGATTACAGGAAACTGAATGCTGATTTTTCTCAAACAAGAGCGCAATTTCAGGGAGTGGCTGCCGATGCGCAAATTCAGTTTTGCCTCGCCACCAAAGACCCTAACGGAAACACCACCACCGGCATTATCAGGACTCCAACCACCAAAACAGGATGGGACCCTCAAACCGAAGGCGACAACATGAAATCAACGGCATATTCCGGCGGGCAGAACCCCTGGCCCTTCGACAGTTATTATAATGTATGGATTGTAGCCCTCACCAGCTTTGTGGGCGGGTCGGGAACGGCGGGCTATGCTTACTATCCGGGATTAGGTCCGACTTGGGAATCCGTTGACGGTACTGTTGTGGATTATCAGACCATAGACCCCGCTTACAGAATACTTTCGCACGAAACAGGGCATTATCTCGGTTTGCTGCATCCCTGGGAAGACGCCAATCAAAATACCGGCTGCAATAATATGGATGGTTTTACAGATACTCCGAACACCGACAGCCCCACCTTCGACTGCCCTCCGTCAGGCATTAAATGCAGCGTAATAACGATGTGGGAAAACTTTATGGATTATTCTCAATGCCCCAGGATGTTTACGCAACAGCAGGTCGCCTATATGAATAATGTGCTGTCCACCCAGTATGACCCTAATAATGGAATTACAGGCAGGTTGAGTTTGCTTTCATCATTGGGTTGCCAGACCAGCACGCCGGTTGCCCCGGTTGCAGCTTTCACCGGAACTCCGTTGGTTATTCCCGTTGGCTCAACCGTTACTTATACCGATAATTCAACGAATAACCCTACTTCATGGTCATGGTCGTTTCCGGGCGGAACCCCGTCAACTTCCACTTCTCCCGGTCCAGTAACAGTAACATATTCCGCTGCCGGAACTTACAACGCATCGCTCACCGTAACCAACAGCGCAGGCAACAACTCGCTTACAAGACCTAATTATGTGATAGTTACCACAAGCGGAGGCGGAGGAACCGTTTGCGATACCCTGTTCCGAACTAACGGACGTTATTATTACGTTGCTCCTGCCGATTCTGCGGGCTTCCAGATTCATGAAATAAACAACAACACGAACAACGTACCTAACCCCGGCTTACCAACCGGCTATACTGCCAACTGGATGTTGTTTTACTCCCCGGTTACCATTCCCGGCGACACTAATTTTTTCTTAGGTTCTACTTCCTGGTTTGTAGATACAACACAGGCGGCGGACAACTGGTTTGATTTCGGTTCGTTGAATATTCCCGCCGGTTCAACCCCTTCCCTGAAATGGGAACATTTAATGCCCGATAATAATTTCAGGGATGGGTATGAAGTAAGAATTTCAACCGTTGGCAACAGCATTGCCAATTTTCAGGCGGGAACACAGTTGATTAGTTTTGCGGATAACGTCGCATCAACAGATGGCGATACCGTATGGACGCCACAGAATGTTTCGCTTAGCGCTTATGCAGGTCAAACGGTTTGGATTGCTTTTCATCACAATGCCAATAACCAGTATATGTTATACCTTGACAACATCAGGGTGGAAGATTGCATTACGCAGGCAGTTGCGCCGATAGCCAATTTTGTCGGAACACCGACAACCATTACCGCCTGCCATACCGTAACTTATACCGATGCGTCATCAAACACTCCCACCTCATGGTCGTGGTCATTCCCCGGAGGCAGCCCGTCTTCCTCCACTTCTCCCGGTCCTATAACCGTAACCTATAATACTGCCGGAACATATAATGCTTCGCTCACGGCAACCAACAGCGCAGGAACAAACACTGACACACAAACCAACTATGTAACTGTAACGGGAACCTGCGGTACGATAACCTGCGACACTGCGAGAGCGTTGTCTTTCGGTTACGATTCCTTAAGCATTTATTCAGTTACAGCCGGCGGCTATGTTGCAGGAAACAATTATTACGGAGATTTGGCAAAAGCGGAAGCGTTTACATTATCAACACCAAAGACCGTTCAAAACGTAATATTGTGGTTCGGTAAAAAGAAATACACCTCCGGCAATGCTTCATCAGGCGTTACCGTTAAAATGTATGACATGACCGGAACAGGAACAAGCACCTCCGGAACCGTTGCAGCCCCGGGTACGGTATTGGCAAGCGTTTTATTACCGGTTTCACAGATAGATACGCTGCTTGGCAATACGGTTTCATTCCCAAGCGCAATAAGTGTCAGTTCAAATTATGCAGTCGGAATTGACCTCACAACGCTTGCAGCGGGAGATACCGTTGGATTAGTTACAACGAAGAGCTATACCATTAACAATCTCACTCAAATGTCGTGGGAAAAATGGAGCGACCAAACATGGAATACCATGAGGCATGCATGGGGTCTTGCCATTGACCTTTTCATCTTCCCCATCGAATGTTCAACTTCTCTAACCGATATACCCGCCCCTGTTCAACATCCTGCAATATCGCTTTATCCCAACCCCGTCAATGCTGCGTTTACATTGGATTACCTTTTCCCTCAATCAACAGATATGAAGGTAAAGATTTATAATTCCTTAGGTGAATTGATTTACGAAAACAACGAAAATCATACGCTGCAAGGCAAGGTAAACATTGATATTTCAGCCAATGCAAGCGGTATCTACTTCATGAATGTCATTACCAATGACAATACCTGGTCTAAGAAGATTATGCTAAGAAAATAAAGGTATAGGGGTATAAAGGATATAAGGGTATAAGGCATTAGCCGCCTTATACCCTTATACCTTTATACCCCCCTATATCCTTATACCCTTATACCTTTATACCCTTATACCCTTATACCCCTATACCCCTATACCCCTATACCCCTATATCTTGAGAATAATAACATTATCGGTTTTGTTTTTTCTTTTCGCTTTTTCCATACATGCTCAACATGATAATAGTGCAGCGGGAAAAATCACCGGAAGAATAATTGACTCCCTGACCGGAAAGCCCATAGAATATGCAACAATCGGTTTGTTTACTCAAACTGAAAATAAAGTGGTGAATGGTACTACGGCTGACAGCACAGGCGCTTTTAAACTTATCCGTATTGCTGAAGGCACTTATAAAATACAAATTGATTTCATCGGGTATAACAGAATTGAAAAGAATAATGTTTTGGTGAGTAAAGGAACTCCTGCTGTTGTTTTGGGAAATATTAAATTGGTAAACAGTCAGACCGCTTTGAAAGAGGTAACCATTTCTACAGATAAAAATGTTATTGAAAACAAAATTGATAAATTGGTTTATAATGTTGATAAGGACATTACAGGTCAAACCGGCGTCGCTTCCGATATATTAAAGAAAGTGCCGCAGGTATCGGTGGATGTGGACGGAAATGTGGAATTACAGGGCAATTCAAACATCCGTTTTTTAATTAACGGAAAACCTTCCACCATATTCGGGAGTAATATCACGGATGTTTTGCAATCCATCCCCGCAAGCCAGATACAAAGCATTGAAGTTATTACCAGTCCGGGAGCTAAATATGATGCGGAAGGAACGGGAGGCATCATCAATATCATCCTGAAAAAAAGCACGGCACAGGGATTTAACGGCAATGTTTCCTTATCCGGAGGCACACGTTTGGAGAATGGTTCGGTGAACCTGAATGCGCGTAAAGGCAAGTTTGGTGTTAATGCTTTTTTGAGCGGTAACGCTCAATTACTTTCCAAAACGCTTAATACATCAGACCGCACGGCACAGGATTCATCATCTTCATCCAAATTACTGCAAAACGGCGCTTATGATTTTCAAAGGCACGGCTTTCAGTCAGGTGTCGGGTTTGATTGGGATATTAATCCTCATAATAATCTTTCCGGGGCGGTGGGATATAATTATTACGGGAACAGTAATGTCGGAACATCTAATCGCCAAACCATTTTACAGGATGCTTCGGGAAACAATCTTTCAACTGTTAATGACGCTATCAGCGCAACTAATAAATTCCATATTCAGCCTTATGATTACAGTTTGAATTATAAAAAGAAGTTCGATAAGGAAGACCAGGAATTAGAAGTTTTATTTAATTCTTCCAATGCCAATATCTATTCTTATTATGACCAGCAACAGCAACATTTATCGCCCGTTCAAATATTCAACGGTTCTTATGGAACCGTTACCGGGGTTCAAAAAGAAACAGAGATAGCGGCAAACTACACGCATCCAATATCGAAAGATGTGAAGATAGAAACAGGCGTAAAGAATGTGATTTACCTTTTAAATGCCGCCTCCGATGTGTATTTGCAAAACACTTCTACGGGAGCTTTTGATTATAATTCCATGCAATCTTCATCCATCAATTACAGGAGAAACATCTATGCATGTTATCTTTCTTCCTCTTTCAAATTGTTCAAATTGCTGGATGTGAAAGCGGGAGGGCGGTATGAATACACCGTAACCAAAGCTGATTTTTTAAATATTGGCTTTGTCAACATCGCTCCTTACAATACTTATGTTCCATCTTTAGTCATCTCCCGAAGTTTTAAACATAATCAGACACTAAAAATCGCTTACTCGCACCGGATTGAACGCCCCGATGGTCGCGACCTGAATCCTTTCCTGAATGTTTCCGACCCTAAAAACATCACAACCGGGAATCCGAATCTTCGCCCTGAAATCGGCAATAAGATCCAGCTTAGCTACAACAAAAGTTTTGAGAAAGGCGCTAACATCAATACCACTCTTTTTTATAGCGGAAACACCGATGACATTCAATCTTACACAAGATATTATCCCACCTTCAAAATTGGTGATTCCACTTATACCAATGTAGCAATAAGCACACGCGAAAATATAGGTCGGGAAGATAATGTCGGGTTAAGCATTTTTGCCTCCTTACCCATCATCGAAAAAATCAATATTCGCACGAATATTAACTTATTTGAAAGATATATAACCACCGGCATTCCTTCGGGTGGAAATATTCATGGATTTAATTATCGTATAAATATGAATGCCACTTACCAGTTGAGCAGCACACTGACCATAGAGCTTTTTGGTAATTATAATTCATCCCGAATCAATGCACAAGGCACAATGCCCGCCTGGTTTACCTATAATTTCGCATTCCGCAAACAATTATTCCATAAAAATGGAAGCATTGCGCTGACAGCCACCAATCCTTTCAGTGAATATGTAAATCAGAAAACAAATCTTACGGGAGAAAATTTCGTACTCTACAATAACCGTCAATTACCCTATCGCTCGTTTGGTTTTAACTTCACCTATAAATTCGGAAAAATGGAATTTAAAAAGGAAAAAGAAGCGGAAGATATTAACCTGACCAATCCACCAGGGAATGAAAAATAAAAGACGGAACGAAAGCATAAAAATAATAATACGGTATTCCGTTTCGCCGGTTTGCACCTGACAGACCTGAATCAGTTTTCTTTTAAATGCTAAAGTGCTGCCAGGGGACAGACCACGGAGTGAAAATTTAAGCTCAATTTTGGAAATTTAAGCTCAATTTATGAAAAACATAGAGTTTTTTTGAAAAATACAGCGTTTTTTCCAAAAATGAAAATTAAAGCATAAATATTATTGGGTCATGGGTCAAATCAGTTGATATGAATATTTTTTAACCTTAGTAGAAAACGCTCTTGCTATTTTTTTACCTTATTACCCCAGCACGGGCGAGCGTCCCGCTCATTCGCGATATTAAAAGGCATCCTGCCTGTTTTTTATTGAAACAAGATGTTTGCGCGAGCGGGACGCTCGCGCCTGCGGAGTCAGTCAGCATTTACAATCCCACCCCTTAGCGCCGGAGATTTATAATCCGAGTAACCATATTTATTAACAATCACCTGTTAATAACTTTTTTCGCAAGCCCAAAAACATTTCTTTCATTATATTAACTTTGCATTTTTAAAAGCGAAAAAATCAGTGATTAAAAAAGCGGCTTTAGTTTTATTTTACTTCCTCTACATTCAATCGGGCGTTTTTGCGCAAAAAGAAACGCTGCGGCAAAGCACCAAAGATTATATTGAACGATATAAATACCTTGCGGTAAAAGAAATGCTGTCTGGCGGCGTTCCGGCAAGCATCACGCTTGCGCAGGGTTCGCTCGAATCGAACGATGGCAAAAGCCCGCTTGCAGTGATTGCCAATAATCATTTCGGGGTTAAATGCCAGGGAGTATGGGAAGGCGCAACTTTCAGGTATGATGATGATGCAAAGAATGAATGTTTCAGGAAATATAAATCGGTTTATGAATCGTATCACGACCATACCGATTTTCTGAAAACACGTTCGCGCTATGCCACGCTTTTCAACTTGGACAGAACTGATTACAAGGATTGGGCGAAGGGTTTGAAAGCGGCGGGCTATGCCACCAATCCGAAATATCCCGAAATGCTCATTAAACTGATTGAAGATTATGAGTTGCATCAATACGACCTGCTTACAAAAGTCCCGAACGCAGAAACCGTTGCTGCAACACATGTCAAGAACAATCATATTGAACCGGCGCAGTTGAAAACAGTACCTGTTTCGTCGGTTCGGAAAGTAGAAACAATGAACGGAGTAAAATTCATCAGGGCGCAACACGGCGACACTTTTTTCAGGATTGCCCACGACCTCGACATGAGGATGGGACAAATTCTGAAATATAACGACCTGAACGAAAACGATTCTTTAAAAGACGGCGACATTATTTACCTGCAACCCAAAAAACGAAAAGCCGAAGAAAACACTCATTTGGTTTTAAAAGGCGAAAACATGCGTGTTATTTCGCAGAAGTTCGGCGTAAAGCTAAAACTGCTTTACAAAAAGAACAACATGATACCCGGTACGGAACCTGCTGCGGGCTCAACGCTAAAGTTGAGATAGTTCAGCGAACGAAATCACTCTTTCAATCTTCACTAAATCGCGGAAGGTATGCGCCTGGAGCGTAACCGTTTTCTTTTCCCAGTCAATCAGAATCAATCCAAAATTCTTGCGCATGTATCGCCTGCCTACTCTTTGCGGGTTGTTGTCGAAAGGAAGAAACCATCGGCTGTGCGTCAGTCCGCTGGAGGTGAAATCGTACAGGTGATACCTGTTAAAATCTTTTTCGCGGCATAAGGATATTTCAGCAAAATGTCTGTCGCCGCTTAGAAATATGACGCCCTTTGCAGGAGTTCTTTTCAGCAGGTTGAGCATCCTTTGTTTTTCTTTCGGAAAATTACCCCATTTCTCGAACGGGTGCAGGTCAGAAACAAAAGCGATGCTGGAACCGATAAGGTTGATGGCGGCTTTGCTGCTGTTCAGTTCATTTTCCAGCCATTTCCATTGTTCTTCGCCCAACATGTCGCCGTCGGAACCAATCGGGTCGCGGAAATAACGCAGGTCGAGCAAAATAACTTTCACCTGCCTTTCGCCCGTACCATATATATAAGAGGTATAAACTCCCTTTTGTTTCCATCGCGGACTGTCTTTCGGCTCGCCTATAAAGTCAAGAAACAATTGCTGGCTTTCGTCTTTCTTTGTGTATTCCTTTCCAATATCATTCGCTCCGAAATCATGGTCGTCCCATGTTCCGATAAGCGGGCAGGTGGCAAGCAATTGTTGATAATTATAGTTTGACAACTGCGTTTTATACTGGCTTTTCATCTTTTCCATGCTGGTGGTGTTGGCATAAATGTTATCGCCCAACGAAATCCAAAGCTGGGGTTTATGCTTCACCACCTGTCGCCATATCAGTTGTTCGTTTCGCTGAAGGCAGCATGAACCGAAGCCGATACAGGTAAGTTCCTTTTGGCAAAAGCCGTTGAAACTGGAAAATAAAAGGATGATTAAGATTTTTTTCATAATTCATAACTCTTTCAAGCTTTTGGAAAGAATATCTCCCATGCTCTTGCATTTAAGGTATTGATTGTTGTTATAATGAAGCGCAAGTTGCTTTTTCAATTGTTCTGTTTTTTCAGGAATGGATATTTCGTCCGTATTCATTACATCCAGCAGGTCTTTAATGCGTTGCCGCTCCGCCTTTAATCTTCTTGCAATAAATGAATGTTCCTCTTTCTGGTATTGATTTACGGTTTCGGGCGTCATCATTTTAATGCAAAGTTGAATTAATTCGTTGTTTTCTTTGAAAAACTGGGGCATATACAGTGTTTTCTTGCCTTCATACGACTGCTGGTCAAAGTCAATTGCACGAATGCGATATTGCACGTCATCAAAATCGGGGGTAATTTCCACCACATAATTATAGGAACGCATATCGCCCAGCAGCCGTATAAAACATCGCTCGTTAAATTTGACAAATTCCTTTGCCAGCCGTATTTTATTGGTATGCCCGCTTCCAAGATAAACATTAATGAACTGGTCGCCGGGGATGCCTGCAATATGTTCTTCAATCAGCGTATTGTTATCAACTAAGAAAGTGATTTGGTTAGGCGAAAGAATATGCTCCAGTTCCAGCCCGTAAACCCGCGAAGCATCGGGCTGTTTCACATAGAAATAATCATAGTTGTCATTCAGGTTGTTGATGATGCGAATCCTGAAAGGGTTTGAATTGCCGAAAGTGCAATAATCAACGCGCTCAACGGAAAGATGCTCCAGCCCGGAAGTATCGCCTTCGGTTTTGAGCATTGCATAAATCAATTTAAGACCTGCATCGAACTTAATGGCGTTTTCTTCCGAATAAATCACGGTTTCCCAAAGGGTGTCCCTGCCTGTTTTATCGCAAAGATGAGCGGAAAATTCAAATTTGAGCAGGTCGTGATAGCTTACCGGAAGGTTTTTCTCACGATTATATTGTTTGAGATATTTCCTCAAAGCCGGACTAATCTTAAACTGCGGCTTTTTCTTTGATATGGAGTTCAATTAGTTATGAGTTACAAATTATGAGTTATGAGTTATGAATTGGCGTACTCATAACTCATAACTCATGACTCATAACTAAGTTAAGCAAGGTATTTAAAGGAAAGTACAATAAAAACAGTAATAATGATAAGGTTAATCAATTTTGCAGCATTGAATTTCCAGTCATTATTTTCGGCATGGTTGAGGTTATATATAAGTTGGACGATTCCAAATGCTTCGCTTGCAAGGAAAAAAAGGAACAACATGAACGCATTATCTTTCTCAATATTAATGAAAGCAAGGATGAGAAACGCCAGCGATACCAATGAGTTAACAAAGTAAACACTAGAGTTTAAAGCAAAGCTAAGTTTAAAATGTTTCATGGTATTCAGGTATTTATCCGTATAAAGAACAGCCATAATATACCTCCTTTTATTCTTTAAAATTTCGCCACAATATTAGTGAAAATTTCCGTATCACGCACCACCCCTTTTTTCATCTGTAACTTTTGGGAACTGAACCCCCTTTTAGCGGGGCTCAAAGATACGGAATATTTTCTTGCATGGTTCAAATATATTCGCTTAAATTTGCCAAAATTCGGTGAAGGGTTTAGTTTGCCGATAAAAGAAGAAGAAATTAATATAATTCAACCTAATCTAATATGGAAAATTCAAAAGCTACGCCTTACAAAACTGCCATGAACTTCGGCGCAATACTTGGCATTTGCTTAATTATTATTTCGGTTACACTGTATATGCTCCGCATGAGCGATAACAAAACGGCAAACCTGTTTAATTATCCCATTATCTTAGGAGCCATCATTATCGGAACAAAATCTTTCCGCGACCATGAACGCAATGGCTTTTTGAGTTATGGCGCAGCGCTTGGTACAGGTACGCTAATCGCCTTCTTCGGCAGTATTATCATTGCGTTTTATTCCTATA
>Ga0207111_10270_pt1 | contig 12345 bp, 9 predicted proteins | sample Alteio_BWMinHeat_71_FD_153577 | JGI IMG/M metagenome (GOLD analysis project Ga0207111, IMG submission 153577) | Enriched cells from forest soil in Barre Woods Harvard Forest LTER site, Petersham, Massachusetts, United States -... | ecosystem: Environmental > Terrestrial > Soil > Temperate forest >... | reverse complement strand
ATCACACCGGAGACGTGCAACCTTAGAAACCAAAGCGACGTTTGTGTACGGCGCGGGTGCAGAGTACGCGTTCACTAGGCACTTCTCATTGCGAGCCGAGTATCGCGGATTGGTGTACAAGGCCCCGAACTTCAACCTTGCCAGCTTGAACACCGGCAGTTGGACGCACATCGCCCAGCTATCGGCAGGGATCGCATTCCGCTTTTAGGAAGCCGCGTGGCGCCCTCCGACCGGATTAGGATGCGGAAATCAAGCAGTCCATTTGAGTTGGTGGGTGATCCTCTCCATAATGCTGGCAGCCAAAAGTAGCGATCTGTAGCGGCGACCGGAGGGATGCGGTGATCGGAAGTGTTTTCCTGTAGCGGTCTGACTAAACAGCTGCGAATTTATTTCTTCGTCATCTGCGCCGCGCCCGTCACGTTCAGTGGAGCTCCAAGCGTGCCGCAATTCCCGGAATTCAGATCGTAGATTCCCGTGCGCAGATACACTTCGCCGGCCGGAACATCAATCTCTTCGTGGATCTGCATTCCCACCGCCTGCGTCGCCATGTACACCTTCGGCTCAAGCGCCAGCTTGCTGCGCTTCTTCACGATATTGAGGATATTGCCGTCGTGATCGAAAGCGATGAGCATCACTTCAATGTGGCCGTGCCGCACGCCGTCGGAGTCCGCGCCCATGGCAATGTCCGGCAACGCCGCCGCGAAGTTCACGTCATAGCGCGTGAACGGCGCCTTTAGCTTAGTGTTGCTTCCGGCGCGCGGTGCGTTCGGCGAAGGCTGCGGATTCTTGGGAGCGACCTGCACCTTGTACAGGATCCGGTTGAAGTTGGGCATGCCCAAACCGATCAGCGGCATCAGCGGATCGTCGGCTGCTTCTTCAGAGGCCGACTCGGGCAGCGGCTTGTCGGCGTAGTAGCCGCGACGATAGGAAAGCTGGTAACCGTCATCGGAGACGCGCACCTGGATCCGGCGGAATTTTCCGTCGTTTTTTTTGTTCGCGGGCGAATAGGCCAAGGTGTAGTAATGCGAGCCATTGTTGACGGCGTCCTTCAGAGCATCGTCGAGAGCGTTGGTGCTGGAGAAGGCGCGGCCGCCGGTTTCTTCGGCGATGGTTCCCATGGCGATCTGATTGGCTCTCAGGCGGATTTCGAGTTCGCGGCGCGAGCCGGCGAGTTTGCTGGCATCGAAAGTGGGGTCGCCGAGGACACCAAGTGCCGATACGGGATAGATGGCGATTTGCGCCGCAATGAGCATGTCGGAAGTCTTCTGGATGTGTTCCTGGTTTTTGGGCACTTTGCCTCGGGTATCGGGAAAGAAGCTGATCGGGAAATTGTCTGAGAACCAGATGAGATTTTTGCGGGCCGGAACTCCGGAAAGATAGCGGGCGATTTGCTGGAAGGCTTGCAGCGTAACCTCGATACGCGCGCCGACGCGATCGGCGGCCTCATCGCGCTGGAAAGCTTCCACAGCTTCGATCGCGGAGGGCGCATCCTGGCTTTTACGCATTTGCCGCAAGATCTCAGCGTCGCTGTACTGGTTAGACTCGGTCGGCAAATTTCGAGAAACTTCGGGCGTGACGCCGAGTCTTTTGTCGTCGAGTGCGGCGGAAAGTCCAGAAAAGTCAGTGGTAAATCCGCGCACGAGGCGCAACTGGGAACCGAGAGCGAACACCGCGAGAGGCGTGCCGGGCTGGACTTCGGTCAGATATTTGGCAACCTGCAGACGGACGAACGCCTGGTTCTGCGGCTGGGTGTTGAGCAGATCGAGCAGCAGGATGTTGACCGAGTCGGCGTAGCGCGTGGTGGGGAAGTTGGTGAAGACATTGGCAGGCATCGGCGGAAGCTTGATTTCCGTGGCTGCCGCGCCTTTGTGCTCTTCGAATGAGGAAATGGTCTGCGCGGTGCCGTCCTCGGTGATCTGGAAATTGTTTTCCCGCAGTCCGGGGACCGCTTGTCCTTGCTTGTCGGTGGCCACGACGTCGACCAGCACGATGCGCGTTTCCACTTTTATGACGGGAGCCTGAACGGGGGCAGCAGGAGCAGGCTCCTGTGCGTTCAGCGAACGTGAAGGCAAACCGGCGAGCAGAAACAAGGAAGCCAGGATGAGTGGTCGGAATGTCATGGGCGGCCCCGGAACCGAAGTCTCTCACAACGAGGAGGGTTCGGGAACTTCGGCGGGATTTCCATTTTGACCAACCGAATGGCCCCTTATACACGCAAGGCCCTTCCGAGTGAAGCAGATTTATTTCGTCGCCGCCCTGGGAGGACCATCAGCCGACGTTCTGTCCGTGTTGTTGCCGAAGGCAACTCAACCAGCGGCTCGCAACACGCCTCCTCGAGAAGCGCGATCATCGAGTCACTTTCGCCGCCAACGGATGCAATGGGCCGAGCGCATCATACGGAGTATCGACTTCAGATCCTCGGTTAAACTCCGTCCCCGGCCACCATGTTTTCAATAGGTTGGAAGAAGTTTATCAACCCCTGCGTCAACAAAGAAGAGGACGAATACGATGGCGTACGCGTCAAGTTTCAGGTCGAGTTGGCTGGAGCTCGAATTCCGATGCAAGTCGATATAGGTTTTGGCGATGCCGTTTATTCCGAACCCGAGCTCGCCTCCTTTCCTGTGCTCCTCCCGATGGAAGCACCAATAATTCGTGCGTACCCGCGTGAAGCCACGATCGCCGAGAAATTCCATGCGATGGTTTTGCTCGGCATCCGCAACAGCCGAATGAAAGACTTTTATGACATTTGATATATGGCAAACACATCGTAAGCCCGAGGCACGAACTCGGCCTTCGTAACGTTGCCAACAATCCACCGGATTCGTTCCGACGCCGTCGCCAATCTCTTCTTCGTCACATCACAGTCCAATTCCTAGAAGCATCAGTTATTCGCCAAGAAGTACAAATGTGCTCATATATCTATAGGCGTTTTCGACCTTAGTCCCATGGTCCTCGCCATTTCAATTTTCAGCCATCAGACCCAGCGGGTCTTGTCGGTCTTATGCTGCGGGTTCCGTCTGCTTTCGCGAAAGTTCTCTTTCTCGCAGCCAGGTGAAGATCACGGGAGTCACAATCAGCACATGCAGCAGAGAGCTGACCATGCCTCCGAGAACGGGGGTGGCAAGCGGCTTCATCACTTCGGCTCCGGTTCGCGTAGACCACATGATGGGCAACAGGCCGGCTACAACCGTGGATACGGTCATGATTTTTGGACGCAAACGCAATAAGGCACCTTCCATCACAGCTTCATGCAAACCACGTACTGTAAGTCCGCCCATCGCGACTCGCTTTCGTTCCACAGCCTCTTCTAGGTAGATCACCATCACTACTCCTGTCTGGACGGCGGTGCCGAAGAGGGCGATGAAGCCCACCCATACGGCAACGGAGAAGTTGTACCCCAGCAGCTTCAGTAGGAATACTCCTCCGCTTAATGCAAAGGGTACGGCGAGGATCACGTGTGAGGCTTCTTTGAATGAGTTGTAGGTTTTGTAGAGCAACAGAAAAATGATCAGGAACACGACTGGAATGACGAGTTCGAGCCGTTTCTTTGCACTAATCTGATTTTCGTACTGCCCGCTCCACTCGATGTAGTAGCCGGGCGGCATTTTAACTTCGCGGGCGACAGCACGCTGCGCCTCGTCCACAAACCGGCCAACGTCGCGCCCCCGCACGTTCATCAATACGCTCCCGCGAAGAAGTCCGTTCTCGCTACTGATCATGGACGGTCCCATCACAACGCCAAGGTCCGCCACTTGTCCAAGCGGAATCTGGGCGCCATTGCTGGCGGTGACCATCACGCTATTCCGAAGTTCGTCGGGGTCCTGGCGAAAATCAGGGGAATACCGCACCCGCACGGGTAGTCGTTGGCGGCCGTCAATCGCGGTTGTGAGGTTCTTGCCGCCAATCGCGGTCTCGATCACGTCCTGCACATCGCCAACGTTGATTCCGTAGCGAGCTGCTGCTTCGCGGTTTACTTTTATTTCAAGGTATGGCGCTCCGGTGATGCGTTCGGAGTAGAGGTCAGCAACACCAGAAACTGGGCGCAGAGCCCGTTCGATCTCAGTCTCTTTCTGCTCAATGGTAGCGAGATCGTTTCCAAAGACCTTGACTCCCACCTGGGTGCGAATGCCGGTCGAAAGCATGTCGATGCGGTTGCGGATCGGCTGGGTCCAGATGTTGGTCACGCCGGGTAGACGCAGCTTCTCATCCAGCCTTTGCAGGATCGTTTCTTTGGTCGTGCCAGCCGGCCATTTGTCTTTGGGCTTCAAGTTGATGACGGTTTCAGTCATGTTCACTGGTGCTGGGTCGATGGCACTTTCGGCTCGACCGATTTTGCCAACAACGCTCTCGACAAGCGGGTCTTGCGCAATGATTTTGTCTTGCCAGCGAAGAATTTCGGTTGCTTTGGTCAGGGAAATGCTGGGATCAGTAATGGGCATGAACAGGGCGGTCTCCTCATCGAGTGGCGGCATGAACTCGGAGCCGATCGTAGTAGCCAGCCAGAGTGCGGAGGCAAAGACTACAACGGCAGTACTCAAAGTCACAATCCTGTGCTTTAAAGCCCAGCGCAGTGTGGGTTTGTAAATCGTTCCCAAGGCGTGCATCACGGGATTTGCGTCCTCGCGATGCAGTTTTCCACGGATCAGGAAGGTGCAAAGTACCGGCACTAGAGTGACCGCGATGAACGTTGAGCACACCATTGCGAAGGTTTTGGTGAAGGCCAGCGGATGAAACATCTTGCCTTCCATGCCGGTGAGTGCAAACACCGGGACGAACGCCAGAATGATGATGGTCATCGCAAAGAAAATCGGCCGGCCTACCAACTTGGCCGATTCCAGCGTGATCTGACTAATCGCTGATTGGTACTCGCCATTCTCTTCGTAATAGGACTCGGCGTGCCGTAGCACGTTTTCCGTCATCACAATCCCGGCATCGACCAGCACCCCAATCGCGATTGCGATCCCACCGAGTGACATGATGTTGGAGGAGATGTCGGCATAGTGCATGAACAGGAACGATCCTGCGACCGCCAGCGGCAATGGCAGCGTGACGATGAGGATGCTGCGGAAATGCCACAGGAAGATAACGTGTGCGAGCGTAACCAGAATGATCTCTTCGACTAGCGCCGACTTCAGAGTATTCACCGCGTGCAGGATCAATGTACTGCGGTCGTAGAAAGGAACGATGTGAACGCCCTTGGGTAACCCTGGCTCCAAGGCTGCGAGTTTCGCTTTAACCCCGCTGATGACCTCTTGGGCGTTGGCTCCGTTGCGAATGACCACGACGCCACCCACAACGTCCTTGCCGTCCTTGTCGAGGACGCCGCGGCGGAATTCTGGTCCCAAGTGGACATTCGCGACATTGCGGATGTAGACAGGTGTGCCTGCGGTGGCGGTGAGGACGATATTCTCAAGATCCTCCGCCGAGCGAATCAACCCGATCCCCCGGACTGCCATCTCCTGGTCGCTCGCTTCGATGACCTTCGCGCCGACATTGGTGTTACTGCGCTGGACACCTTCGATCACCGATCGCAAGGGGATGTTGTAAGCGCGCAATTTGATGGGATCAACGTCGATCTGATATTGGCGCACCCAACCGCCGATGCTCGCCACTTCGGCCACGCCGGACACCGAATTCAGCTGGTACTTGATAAACCAGTCTTGCAGGGAATGCAGGGTTCCGCCGTCGTAGGGGCCTTCGACTATGTACCAAAAAACCTGCCCCACACCGGTTGCATCCGGTCCCAAAACAGGTACGACTCCCTCGGGCAGAAAACCCGATGCCAGATTTAGCCGTTCCAACACACGCGTGCGGGCAAAATAGGGATCAATGTTGTCCTGGAAGATGATGTTGATCATCGAGAAGCCCAACGCAGATGACGAGCGCACGTCCCGTACTCCCGCCAGCCCTTGCAGGTTGACGGTTAGAGGATAGGTGATCTGGTCTTCGACTTCCTGTGGGCTGCGACCCGCCCAGTCTGTGTAAACGATCACCTGGTTCTCGCTGAGATCGGGAATGGCGTCGATCGGCGTCCGGAGCAGTGCCCAGTAACCCCAGACGGCTAGCAGCGCGTAAGCCAGCAAAATGAGGCCACGGTTCTGGAGTGAAAATTCAATGAGACGGTTAATCATGGCTTCTCCTAATCACTGCGCGTTCAGCCGGGCGTGGTAGCTACCTAGAAGTTGCCCGCTCCGACTGGCATTCACTTCGACATTCCAGGAGCCCGCCGTCGGGACCTTGATCGTGCCCGCGTAATCAAAGCCCTTCCATGTGAGGTCGCTTGCGGCACGTATCTCGCCCATGCCCATGGCCGGCATCGCCGGCATGATGAGCGTGACCTTTACCTGCACATCAGTCACCGGCTTCCCGGAAGCGTCGAGCACGGTCACGTGCAATGTCGCGTCGGAGTTGCCGCGAGGTGTTTCCGGATCAGAACGAAAGCTGAACTTGATCTGAGGAACGGTGGGCGCTTGTGCCTGACCTTGGTCGGCCTGCCCGTGATCGAATTCCTTCGACCCGCCAAACATCCCGGTCATACCACCCGTAATTCGAGTCTGGGAATCGATCAGGAAACTGCCTTGGCTGACGATACGTTCGCCTTCTTTCAGGCCCGCAAGCACTGGGTAATAATCTGTGCCTGCTGGACCGAGCTGCACTTGCCGTCCTTCGAATTCACCATTGCCCTTGGCCACGTAAACGACCTTGTGCATACCCGTATCGAGAACGGCAGAGCGCGGTATGGCTAGAACATCGTGACCTGCGGGTGCGGCAAATCTAACTTGCACGAACATGCCGGGACGCAATCGCATGGTGGGGTTCGGAACCTCGATGCGAGCTGAGGCAGTGCGGGTGTGTGGGTTAATGGAGGTATCGAGAAATCCGACCCGCCCGCGTAGCGTCGTACCAGGCAGTGAGTCGGATGTGATCTCAACGGACTGGCCGGTGCGGACGGAAGACAGGTCGGGCTGGTACACGTCTGCCTTCACCCAAATTGTGCTCAGGTCGGTGACGGTGAAGAGGACTTCTCCGGCGTTTACGTATTGCCCTTGCGTAACTTTGCGCTCCATCACGATGCCGCTGACGGCCGAGTAGATGGGAAGCTCGATCTGAGGACTCGCCGATGATGCGATCTCATCAAGCTGCTGGGTCGTGAGTCCCCAGAGTTCCAGCCGCCGGCGGCTGGCGTTCACGAGGTCTTCGGCGCCCGACACCGCTAAGGGCTCGGCACCCGTGCCAAGACGCTTTCGGTTCTCAAACGAAAGTCTGTATTCCTCAGCGGCAGACAAAACTTCAGGGCTGTAAAGGGATGCTATGGTTTGGCCACGGTGAACTTGCTGGCCCGTGAAATCCAGGTAGAGCTTGTCGATGCGTCCACCGATGCGCGCACTGATCGAAGCCAATTGCGTTTCCGGCTCATCCACCTTGGCGACAGCCATGAGCGCGCGTTGAAGGTTACTTCGCCTGACTTCGACCGTTTGGACACCCATGTCTGTCTGCTCTTTCTGGTTTAGCTGGATGCTGGAGACAGAGGCGTCCGCGTGCACTTGTTCTGCACGCTGAGAGGTGGCTTGTTCCGGCGCTGCCTCGTACTTGAGAATCGGCGTTTCCTGAGACTGGGCCGCGCTACGGTCGGGATGCCAAAGGCGCATTGAAGCGTAGGTGACTAAGGGCAATATCAGGCCGAGAGTGAGTCCTGTAACAAGGTATTTCTTTTCATGCTGCGTCATTAGCGCACCTCCGGAGTGATCTGAAGCAGAGAAGGTTGGGGGACGGTTGAATTCGATTCCTGACCTTCCCGCGTCAACGGAGCTCCCACTGCGCGTTCGAGATCCGCAATCCGCGATTCCAGTTCAGACGCGGCGCGGTAATAATCGAGTGCAACTTCGAGAGTCGTGTTCTGACTGTCGAGCAGGTTGAGGAAGTCGGTGCGGTCGGACTGGTAAGCGGCGACGGTTGAGTTCAGTGTCGCCTGTGCTTGCGGACGAAGGGTCTGGCGGTAGAGATCAACCAGCCGCTTGGCAGATCGCGCACGAATCAGAGCCTCCTGAATTTCCTCAAATACGAGCGCACGCTGGTTTTCGTACTCGGCTCTGTCAGCCGAGAGGTCTGATTGTGCCTCGGCGATCTCTGCTTCATGACGCCCGCGGTTCAGCCAGGGTAGTGTGACGGCGACCTCGGCCATGTAGGTGTTGCGATAGCGGGCGCCGTCCGGCATGAGCATGTAACCCGCGCTGAGGTTGTAGTCCGGCGTATATGCCTTTTCGGCAAGCTTGGTTAAAGCCTCGCCCTGCCGCACACCGGAGGACGACATGGCCAGTTCGGGCCGGTTCTCCAGAGCGTCTTTTTCCAGATCCAAGAGTGCGGGAAGCTTCTGGGGCGGAGAGTATTGGCCCTGAACTTCGAGTGGAGATCCGGGGTCCCGGCCCAGTAGGGTATTCAGTCTGGATCGTGCGAGGCCGCCGTCCTGTTCAAGCATCACGAGGTGCTCGACCAGTTTGGTGAGAGCGATCTGTGCTTTCAGCACGTCCTGCTGCGGCACGCGTCCGACCACATACTTGATCCGTGCCGACTCTGAGGACTGGCGAGCCAGCGCCGCCTGCTCGTCATGCAGTAGGAGTTCGTCCTGATTCCGAAGCATGTCGTAGAACGTCTTTCGAACTTCGGCCGTAACATCACGCTTCTTGGCCTCCAGTTCAGCCTTGACCTGTTCCACTCCCTCCGCAGCAACCTGTGTGCGTAGTGCGCGCTTGCCTGGACCAGGGAGCGACTGGTTGATCATGAACATGTGCTGCGTCTGGTTCAAATCCCAGGGCTTGGCGAGTGGCGTTCCCCACCCGCGATACATGAACTCGGGGTCGCTCAACCACCCGGCACTGCGCACCCGTATCTCGGCGGTTGCAACGCGGCGTATGGCTAACCGGATTTCAGGATTGTTGGCCAAAGCCGCTGCTTCGAGTTCGACAAGGCTCATCGGCGGCGTCGACGGCCGAGAGTGCTGATGCTCCTGTGCCAGAAGGCTAGTAACACCAGACAAAGGATCGACATCGGTAGCTGGCTCACTGGCAAAGCCAAGTACACAGGTCAAGGCGATCACCAGACAAATACTTACACGTAGAGCTTTCATTGTTCCTCCGTAAACAATTAACAAATAGAGGGATAGGACGCGTGTCCGCATTAAGACGCACCAAGGTGCGCAGCAGGGCAGAGCACGGCCTCATCTGGGCAATGAAAGCTGTCTAGATTTTCAGAACGGAGTTATAGCCGGGTGACGATTCGGGAGGTGGGGCATGAAGAAACGAAAGATGGAAACGGACTGTCACCACAGGCAACGCCCCCAACGTGGCGACCGGTGGTATCACAGCAATCGTGAGGGGACGAACCGGCCCTGCAGACTGCGCCTGGGGAAGAACGGTGTTCGTTGGTCCCTGAGCCTTACAGCAGGAATGACTGGCCGGCATCATCGAGCTTCCACACTGCTCCGCCATGTGGTGGCAGCACTCCCGTTCGGCGGGCGTCATTGTCGCACCTGGAAGGACGCACGCCATGGCCGGCGTGATTGCCCACAGCAGGGCGATCGTCAGCAGCGCGAGGGCTCTGATTCTAGTCACTTCTCAACAGTGTACTGCTTTTTCTAACTGCGATGGATGAGTTCTCGCATCAAACAAATAATGTTAGGTTTGCCTTTGGCGACAACCGCAGTGACGGGGATCACAGCCCTAATGGTGTGACGGGTGACCGCCCCTCATCGGCGACGTCTGATGAAACTCTCATTTTCGACCAAAAAAAACCTTGACTCTGGAATGTGTTCAAGGGTTGATACTTCCCATGGTGCAAAGCAGCGGTTTCAAGCCTCTTCGGTCTGGGGATCTAGCCAAGGCAGCGGGGGTGAGCCCAGACACGATTCGACACGATGAAAAGATCGGCGTTCTCCGACGGGCAACCCGGACAGAGTCTGGCAACCGGCTCTATCCGGCGAGCGCAGTGGACAGGGTACTTGTGGCGCAAAGGGCTTCTTCGGATCGGATTCACCTTGGCTGAACTGGCTGAAGTCCTAAAGGCTCGTGACGCTGGCGGAGTTCCTTGCCGCCGTGTGTACGAGATTGCGCAAGAAAAGCTCAAAGGTATTGAAGCAGACATTGAGTCGCTGAGGCTCACGCGACGATACGTACCGTTCTAGTCCTCCTTCTTCGTTTCAGCATCAGCCAGATGGATGTTCCGACGAGGCAGTCCTATACCATGGCGGTGGTGGAAGCGAGAGAGCGATCTGCTGCCGGGGGATTCACAGGCGTGGCACGCACCACGGGTGCTGCGATCAGTCCATTGCTCGCGGGCTTCCTCTTCGCCGGTCCAGGCCTCATAAACCTGCCTTTCTACATCGCCGGCAGGCTAAAGGTCGTCTATAACCGTCGCACTTGCCGTATTCGCTCGGTGGCGCGGTAAAGAAAGCTGGCGCTCCAGTAGATCATGATGTATCGGGAAAAGTTAATGCCAGGGGCTTGCGCGAGTCCAATTGGGCAAATTGACGCGATGCAGATGTGTTTCGCGTCTGGATCGGCGGAGAAAAAGGCCGTGTTTGAAGAGCTCGTTGACGAGAAAATCTTACTTTCACTTCCTGTTGTTGGCGGAACGCTGCCCTGTGACGGCACGGCGAATGGGAGCGGGAAGGTGCGAGAGGGTATCGGAGTGAACCGACGAGATCAGACGATCTTTAATATGCGGGGGCGGAGTTCAGCTAGTTAGACGCCTGCGTGTCACGCAGGCGTCCGCGGGTTCGAGTCGTCGCTCCCGCCAGCTTCCTCCTGAAGCAGCGTCTGTATCAAAAATGGCAGCGCAGTCCCTTGTTAGCAATGCGCTGGTGTGCACACTCGTGAAGGACGCACAGCGGCGAGTATCGTCGCTCAACAAACATCGTTTTGGCCAATTCGGCGGAGTACAGCGAGTCTCGGTCAGTCTCTCGGCATTGCTCAAATCATAGCCCTCGCGGTATCCTCATCCACCCCACGGAGGATCTATGCCTAGGTCTTTTGTTCGCACCTTTGTTTGGTCCGGAATCTGTCTGTTATTCCCACTTTTCCTCCAGGCACAGGCTTTGTCTTTTTCTGTCGGCACCGCCACTGCCGCTCCGGGTCAAAAATCAACGGGCTATTTAGAAGTCCCTGCTGGTATCGACGCCGCTACCAATATTCCCGTCATCATCATCAACGGCGAAAAACGTGGTCCGGTCCTAGCTCTTGTCTCTGGTGCCCACGGTACTGAATACACCTCCATCATCGCGATTGAAAAACTCATCAACCTACTTGATCCTTCTCAAATCGCCGGCACCGTCATCCTTGTGCCGCTCGTCAACGTTCAATCCTTCGAACAAAAGGTCCCTCATGTTAACCCCATCGATAACAAGAGCATGAACCGCTTCTACCCTGGGAAAGCCGATGGGACGCAAACTGAACGTGCTTCCTTTCTTATCGCCAAACAAGTCGTCGATCGATGTGATTATCTTATCGACTACCACGGCGGCGATCTCGACGAGAGCCTCCGCCCTTACGCGTACTGGGCACCCACTGGCAAGGAGAGCCAAGACCGTATATCCAAAGATATGGTCCTAGCCTTTGGACTCGACCACATCATTATCTGGCGCGACCGTCCCACCGACTTAGCTGCCACTCGCTATCTCGACAACACCTCTACTGCTCGCGGCAAACCTTCCATCGTCGTTGAAGCTGGCTATGCCGGCATCGTCGAAGCGGATGACGTCGCTCTCCTCGTTAACGGAACAATGAGCACCATGCGCGCTCTCAAAATGCTTTCGGGAGACCCTCGGCCTATGCAGAATCCCGTCTGGCTCGACAAAGTCGTGGATGTCTTATCCGACGGCCCCGGCATTTGGTACCCGCTTGTGAAGCGTGGTACATATGTTCAAGAGGGCATGAAAATCGGCTTTGTTACCGACTATTTCGGCAAAGTCATACTCGAAGCCCGCGCTCCCATCTCCGGTGTCATCTTGCACATCAACGCACTCCCATCCCTCAAAAAAGGCGACAACATTGCAGACATCGCGGCCATCGCCGCCCACACCCTCTAAATCTAATCTGATTTTGGCTAGGAACAGTCGATGGGCGAGCAAAAAAGATCTCTAGGCAGCTCTCCTATTATGTATTTTATCGGTTCAGTTAATGGATGGTCTAATCTCAGTCCTCGTTCACATGGATTGCAACCCTGATTTTCACCCATTTTGAGCTATATTGAACAGCGTCAACACGCGAGGAAGAAGACAGTCATCATGGGGGCTTGAGGAGAGCCTCAGGCCGAGTCGAAACTCAAGCAGAGCAATCCTGATCTTCAGCAATG
>Ga0207111_10269_pt1 | contig 12347 bp, 6 predicted proteins | sample Alteio_BWMinHeat_71_FD_153577 | JGI IMG/M metagenome (GOLD analysis project Ga0207111, IMG submission 153577) | Enriched cells from forest soil in Barre Woods Harvard Forest LTER site, Petersham, Massachusetts, United States -... | ecosystem: Environmental > Terrestrial > Soil > Temperate forest >... | reverse complement strand
TTCGCACCAGGACCTCCCGTGGCGGCTGGTGACAGAAGAAGTTTGCATTGATAGCGACGACCATATCGGAGAGCGCCGATCCAGCCATGGGTGCATGAATGATCGGAACCTCAATACCAAAAAAGATCGAGAACATGATCATCGGGCCACATGTTCACTCCTCTAATAAGACGATTCGCTAACCAGATGAAATGCTCGTTCCAGAATGCCTGCAGCAATCGAAAGTCCGTCCGTCCTGCTGATTGATTCTTGTAGGCTCCGCACATTGTTCAAGAAAGTGTGATCTCCGAGCACCTGATTAATCGCTGCTACCACATTCTCGGGAGATGCCTGTTCCTGGGAGATTACAACGCCTACCTTCTTTTCCGCCATCCTCGCTGCCACTCCCGGTTGATCATTTGTTATAGGCAACGCAAGCATTGGAACACCACTAGCAAGGGATTCAAGGGCGGTGTTCAATCCTGCGTGAGTAATGCATAGAGAACTGCGTTTGAGCACCTCGATTTGGGGTGCGTGGCTCACCACCATCACGTTCGCAGGAACAGGTCCGAGCTGTTTCGGATCGAGTTGGACGCCAACAGCAAGTACAAATTGCAGTTTCTTCAAACTGATTGCAGCTTGTGTGATCGAACGAAAGACGTCGATCAATCCATTCTGTAGCGTGCCCATCGAAGCGTAAACGATCGGTTCACCTGTAAGTTGCTCCCATGGAAAATCGAAGTCCATCCGCCCGCGGCCATCATGGAACGGTCCGGCATAGTGAAATTGCGGAAAGTCAGGAGCGCAAGCAAAGTCGAACTCTCTGGGACACTGAGTAACCCAGGCAAGCCGGGATAGAGTCGAGTGCGGATCATTCCAGTCAACCGGGAGCCCAACCTCTTTTGCGTAGGCCTGGGCTACAGCCGTGATCGGCTTGAGGAGTACTCTGGCGCGTCGGATCCCCTCGAGGTTTTTGGCGAGAGCATCGGCACCAGTCTCGTACGGCCAGTCGACAAAACAGATAGGAGTGCGCCCGGTGTAATCAACGTGAAGAGCGTTGGACACATGGACGAAGGGCATTCCGAGATGTATCGATATCAATTCGACATAGGGATGATACTGATCGAGGACAAGCCCATCCACGCCAGCCTTGTCGAGAGTCTCCGGGAGCGATTGAAACAACGAAGCGGTGTATCCCTTCATCATTACATTGACGGTAAAGTGCAGGGCATCTTCACCCGACAACTCGCTCAGCCGGCGCACGAACTGACCAAAGGAGCCGGCTGGATAGATCGCCTCAGAGCAAGGTACAAATGGCAGCCCCGCAGCCTCAACGAATGGTGCGGTGTCGGCCAGCGAGATAAATACTACGTCATGACCCCGCGACTGCAGCTTACGGGCCAATGTTGTCATGGGATTCAAGTGTCCAGGCACAGGTAGGCTAAGAAATCCAATTCTCACAATCACACTCCTTAAATTCAAATCCATGTCTGCACGAACAACTAACGCAGACGTTGATACTAGGAGCACTTCGAGTTAGAGCTCCCTTTGATACGAAAGTACGGGAATGGACGGAGCGAAGCTTGTCAAAACGTTGCTTATTGTCACAATTGGATTACTATTTCTCGGGAAATCCTGCGTTTCGACTGGTCAATGTGCTCTTCTCCATCGTGCTATGACTGCCACCCGATCAGCACAGTCAGTAGCAGTCAATATCACTCTTCGCGAATGACCTGAACCGCGTAGTGAGTTTAGCGTCGTAAGCCGCGACGATAGTCGCTCGGAGTAATCCCAATCGTCCGACGAAATAAGCGACTCATATGAGAATGGCTCGAAAAGCCGCATTCAAGAGCTATATCAATGAGTGAGATTGACGGATTTCTCAGCAGGTCCCGAGCCCGTTCGAGTCTCAAATTGAGTAAGTAATTGTGTGGGCTGTATCCAGTCGCCGCCCTAAACATCTGGATGAAATGGGACCGACTATACCCGCTCTCGTTCGCCAGAGCCTGCAGACTCAGGTCACAGCTCAAACACCGCATTCGCTCGACTATCCGTCGCAGCACGTGTCTGGGCAGGCCCGACGCGTCGCTATTACGTGTCTGGTGCTTGATCTTCCTACCCAGGAAGAAAATCCTCACGGCGAGGGCCTGCGTAAGGCACTCCGTGTACAGCCTCTCGGTTTTACAACCCTCCTTCGCATCGGCAGTGAGAAGTGCCATGAGTTGCCGCGTAGCAGGATCCTGGAGATTCGTCTGCAAACGGAACTCTCCCTCAGGGCGATGCTCCAGTTCGGAATCCAACGCGCTCACCGATCCAGAATCCAAAGCACACACTACAAGATTGAAGTTGGTTTCCGCGCGTATCACTGGGCACACGCCAGCGGGCACCAAAGAAAGTGACCCCGGTCGTTTCACATAGGAAACTCTGTCATCCACTCCACGACCAATTTCAAAACGAGACGGATGCTTCGAACACATCGTTAGGATGTGTTTGTCGGACGGAACTTCCGGTCCGTCACCTGGAGACCCACGATAAGACTCGATAGCAAAGCCTCTACCGCTCTCGGCTCTTAAAGACGCCCTCGAAGACAGGCGCGCCAGGAACAAATTAAATGACTCAGTCATACCACTTCTCCGCTAAATCTCCTTCGATGCACCCCTGGAGGGGATCATTATGTTTAGGTCCCGTCGGCATGCCAGCGACCTGTTGGGCGGCGCCAAGCCCAGCGCAGGCGTTTCTCGATTTCAGGAGCGTAGCGTTGAACCGAGCGATACAGCATGGTGTGATCCAACTCAACGCCACGCTCTTCCATCATCTCTTCCAGATCGCGACAGCTGACGCCGTATTTGCAATACCACCGCGCGCCGCTGGTGAAGCTGGCGGCGCGCCACAAACTGGAATCGCGGCCGGATGAGGCGCAGCGGAGTGTGCCGGCAGGCTCAACGACACAAGGTGAGCCTGCCGCAGGTCGCGCATCACATTTGCCTCTTCAGCCGGTGGCACGACGGTTGCCCGGACGGTTGCCCGGATTAGGGTTCCTGAGCCAGTAAACACTCATCCCAAACAATTCGCCAACATCTCCAAGATGAACTCCTTTCAGATTTGCGGCTTCTCTCAGGCCGGCCATGGCTTGGTAATACGCCGTCGTCTGGAACTCTTTTTCATTCCTCGTCGGTATTCTGAAAACCTCTCCTAGAGGTGTTATTAGGTAGTTATTGTTTTCGTTGTCTGTGCCGCGCTTGTATCCGCCCAGTTTCGCCATCGTATCCCGGTCCGTTTTGCTTTCGTATCGATACACTGTCACGGCCGACGAGCTACTTCCAGCCTGAGCAGATGATCTGATCGCCGCTGAGGTCGGCTTCCTTTTCGGTGGTCTGAGGCGGCCGGTCGTCGCCTTCGCTCTCGCATTCTGAACATCTGCCAGCGTTACCGGCGGCGGGCCGCTTGCCTCCCCACCTCGTCCCCCAGGGGGACGAGGCAGACGACTTGACCCTGCCGAAGCGGCTGCGTAAGGGTCATAACGGCTCGCTCTCAACGGGGCGACCGAGGATTGCCGTACGGGTGCGCCGGGAAGTTGAACCATGGACCCCGCTGCACTGGGTAGGGCAAAACCGTGCCCCGGATCAACCGGAGACTGGGGCGGGCTTCCACCAAACAGCGAGTCCTCGTCGCCTCCATGAGCGCCTAAGGCATGCGGCGGCGCATAGGATGGCCCTGAAGGTTGCGGCCCCCGTGTATAGGGAGTAGAGGGATAATTGGGGTGCTGAGAAGCGCGTGAAGAGGGCTGCACTTCAATAGGAATAATTGGACGGGTGCGGAGCGCGCTTGAAGAGGGCTGCACTTCAATAGGGATAATTGGACGGGTGCGGAGCGCGCTTGAAGAGGGCTGTGGCCCCATCTGCGGCGGATAGGGACTATAGGCGCCATAGTCATATCCAGCCTGCGACGGCGGATAGGAAGGTCCTGTTGGCGGCGCCTGTGTATAGGCGCTAGAGGGATCGAAGTGACTATAGGCGCCGGAGGCCTGCGACGGCGCATAGTATGATTCCGCTTGCTGTCCGCTCCATTGCTGGGGCGCTGCCTGCGGCTGGGAGTAGAGAAAAGTGCGTATCTGATCCACATGCAATCCGGTGTCCAGAGCAAGATCCTCGGGCGTGACAGGGTAGAGGCCTCGCTGCACCAGCGCTTGCTGCCTTTCCAATACAAACCTTTGTTGATCCCCATTCAGGTTGTGCGTGGGATAATCTAACCCGCCCGCATACGGGTCGTAATAGTTCCCTCCCGATGGTCCCCCTGGTCCTCCTGGTCCGCCTCCGTAATAGCTCATTCCGCTCGACCTCCTTCGCAAGTCCTCTTCTAGAGTTATTTATTTGAATCCTAGAGTGGATCGCAGATAGCTCCTATGCCCGAACGGATATAAAACTCCATTGATCGTCCAAACCATTGGTATTTCGCAAGCCTTTCATTAGCCTGATCGAAATATGACATGCCGACAGGTAAGTGCTGTTTCTAAGTGGAATAAAAATAGGGGCCTACGCTCTTAATAAGTTAAGTAAGAACAAGTGTGCTAACTAAAACTGCCCTCGCGGCACACTCGTCGCATAGATCCCATGTCAGCCCTATCTGGCCCTCCTCAACATAGGGCCATTAAGTTGACGATGCCAATGTGCCATGTAACATAAAGGCTCCGCTGGATGACCGGGTTGGTTGAAATTTTTTTTGCGCGTCGGTGTTCTACTTACCAGAGAGAACACTATGAAGATAGCCTTTGTTGCTATACCAGTACCTGGACACATTTATCCAACCACCACACTTGCTCGGGTATTAAAAGACCGCGGACACGATGTCGTAGTGATTTCGCTCCTCGATGGCGAACCGTTTGCTCGCGGAGCCAATCTTCCCTTTCTTCCGATCTGTGAGAAGGAATACCCCGCGGGGTCACTTCGCCAAGTGATTAATCAGCTAAGCCAGTTGGAAGGACAGGACGCCTCCGCGTTCACCTTTAAGTATTTTGCCGATTCGCTTCGCGCAAGCTTCAACGATCTTCCCCGAGTCTTGCGGGAGGCGGGCGTGGACGCCGTGGTGCTTGATGAGGCGCAACGCCGGCTGGAACTGGTGCCTATGCATCTGGGCATGTCCTATGCGCATCTTTCAAATGCGTTGGCCTTCGATTTCTCCGGCAAGACACCATTTCCCTTTTTGGACTGGGAACATGAGGCCACGCCCGAAGCCCTGGCGAGAAATAAGGAAGGCTTACGGAATGTATTACCGTTGTTTGAGCCTATCGAGGCCGTCGCGTCCGAATATGCAGAAAAGACCGGCCTGACGGTCGACTGGACTGATCCCTTCGCAACGATTTCCAAGCTGGCCTGGATAACACAAACGCCGAAAGCCTTCGACTTCAGGAGCTTTCACTGGCCTTCGCAGTTCCACCATACGGGTCCTTTTCATAATGGATTCAGCCGGACAGAACCGGACTTCCCCTGGGCTCGCCTGACCGGGGAGCCACTGATTTACGCGTCAATGGGAACCCTGCAAAATGGCCTTGGGTCCGTCTTCAGCACCATCTCCGAAGCAGTGGAGAACAGCGGAGTCAAAATGCAGCTTGTACTCTCCATCGGTCCTGCGCTCGATGCCGGACAGATTCAATCTCTGCCTGCCAATGCCATCGTGGTCAACCACGCGCCGCAGCTAAAGCTGCTCCAGCGCTCGTCCCTATGCATTACTCACGCCGGCCTGAACACCACTCTCGAATCCCTCGCACAAGGAGTTCCCCTTGTCGCAATTCCGGTGACGAATGACCAACCCGGCGTCGCAGCAAGAATCGCCTATACCAAAACCGGAAAGTACGTGCCCCTGCAGGAGCTTACATCGCAACGCCTCTCCTCGTTGATCGATGAAGTCACAACTAATCCGTTGTACCGTCAGAACGCTACTGCCATGAAGCAGGAGATAGAAAAAGCAAACGGTCTTGAAAAAGCTGCCGACTTATTGGAAGAAGTTTTTGGCCTTCGCAGCAATACGAAGGATGAGATGAAAGGAAAGGTTGATCTCGTGACAACCAATCAATCGCAAGCATCTAGGCAGAAAACCCTCTATGCGACAGTAACAGCCTCAGAAGAAATTCCCACGGCGCCGGACACGGTTGGCACGGCGTTGCGCCCAATGACCGGGGAAGAGTATATCGAGAGCATCCGCGATGAACGAGAGATATACCTTTACGGCGATCGCGTCAAAGACGTAACAACGCACCCGGCTTTCCGCAACTCGGTGCGTATGACCGCGCGCTTATACGATGCACTGCATGATCCAAAGACTCGCGACTTACTGACCTGTCCCACAGACACCGGCAGTGGCCGCTACACGATGCGTTTCTTCCGGTCTGCCCGTTCGGCCAAGGACCTGGTAGGCGACCGTGATGCGATCGCTGCCTGGGCGCGGCTCACTTATGGCTGGATGGGACGTAGCCCGGACTATAAGGCATCCTTCCTCGGGACGCTTGGGGCCAACGCCGACTTTTACCATCCCTTTCAAGAGAATGCCCGGCGCTGGTATCGCGAGTCGCAAGAAAAAGTTCTGTTCTGGAACCATGCCATCATCCATCCGCCCGTCGACCGAAACCAACCACCCGATGAAGTAGCCGACGTATTTGTGCATGTAGAAGAAGAGCGGGATAACGGTCTGATCATCAGCGGCGCGAAAGTTGTCGCCACGGGATCGGCGATCACCCATATGAATTTCATCGCCCATTATGGAATTGCGCTCAAGAAGAAAGAGTACGCGCTAATTTGTACGATACCGATGGGCGCGCCCGGAATGAAGCTTATTTGCCGCCCGTCCTACTCGATGTCATCTGCCGTCATGGGCAGCCCGTTCGACTATCCTCTGTCGAGCCGGCTTGACGAAAACGACACGATTTTCATTCTCGACCGGGTTTTGATCCCCTGGGAGAATGTGTTCGTCTACGGAGATCTTGAGAAGGCCAGCTCATTTTTTCCGATGTCAGGCTTCCTGCCGCGCGCTATGTTCCACGGCTGCACCCGGCTCGCGGTCAAGCTCGATTTCCTCGCCGGATTGCTTCTCAAAGCGTTGGACATCACGGGCACCAAGGACTTCCGAGGTGTGCAGGCCCGGTTAGGGGAAGTGCTGGCCTGGCGCAACATGATGTGGGCGCTGACTGATTCGATGGCGCACAATCCAGATCCATGGGTAGGTGATACGGTCTTGCCAAACGCAAATGCGGGGCTCGCCTATCGGTGGTTCATGACAGTTGGGTATCCGCGAGTGAAAGAGATCATCGAACAAGACCTCGGCAGTGGGCTCATCTACTTGAACTCACATGCGGCCGATTTCAAGAATCCGGACATCCGCCGCTACCTCGACAAATACGTTCGCGGCTCAAATGGCTACGACGCGGTCAGTCGGGTTAAGGTGATGAAGCTGCTCTGGGATGCCATTGGGTCCGAGTTCGGCAGCCGCCATGAACTGTACGAGCGCAATTATGGCGGCAATCACGAGGCGATCCGCACCGAGATACTGGCCGCACACGAAGCCACAGGCCTCACCGACGCCTATCGGAAACTTGCGGACCAGTGTCTCGCCGAGTATGACCTTGATGGCTGGACGACTCCCGATCTTGTTAATCCTGATGACGTTAACATGATTGGCAAATTCCACCTGCACGACCCAGCCGGCAGATAGCTGCCGAAAGGAATTAGGAGCAGACCCTTTGGTGCTTTCAATGCAAGGGTTGAAGAAGAATTCAGCTGGAGAGCGAAAGATGACGAATCGGGCTTTCAGCCTGCGCGAGTTTCGGAGTACGTTAGGACGCTTTGCGACTGGTGTTACCGTTATCACCGCGCTTGAAGACGGGAAAACGCATGCTATGACCGCTAATGCATTCATGTCTGTTTCTCTCGAGCCGCCGCTCGTATTGGTTTCACTGGACAATCGCTCCCACATGCACCGGATCCTTCGGGCCGCCGGGCGATATGGCATAAGCGTGCTCGCGGAGGGTCAAGGGGCGTTGAGCGATCACTTCGCCGGACGGACGATTGAAGATGCGCAGGTCCACTTCGTAAGCCGCGCCGGTGCGGCTCTGCTAGAGGGTGCGGTAGCGTACTTCGTGGCCCAGGTGCTAGATGTGCATTCAGCAGGGGACCACACGTTATACATCAGTACCGTGGAGTATTTCGAGCACCGCGACGACAGGCCGCTGCTCTTCTACGCTGGAAAGTATGGGCAACTCCTGTTCGTAGGCTGAAGCCGACAGAAAACACCTAACGACTATCTCTGGCCAGTTCTTACCAGTCGCACCAGGGGCTTAAAGGCTCCGACGGTAGTGACTTGGCAAAGCTCCAAACTTAGAGCGAAACGCTTTCGCAAAATGCGTGTGGCTAGAAAATCCGCAAGCGACGGCGACATCAATGAGGGGTGTGGATCGCTTCTTCATCAGTCGCACAGCGTTCTCCAGCCTCAGGCCCAGCAAGTATTGATGGGGCGTTTGTCCTTTTGCCGCGCGAAACATGCGCAGGAAATGTGCTCGGCTATATCCGCTTTCAGCGGCTAATGCTGCGAGGCTGAGATCTGTATTTGGCGTCTAAGCCGTGCTTTCGTGTGCGTCAACCATAGACCTGCCTTACAACTTGACAAGCGTTTGCTTGCGACATTAGCGTTCGCCTGCTTCAAAAACAGAGCTTTCCCATGAGCCAAATTCTGATCGTTCCGTTGAGACCCTTGGAGAAGCAAATAGTACGAAAGCTTATCGAGGAGAAAAGTGATGCATCAGAATCTTTACGATTGGAGGCAGGCGTCTGTCGCACGCTGCCACATCTGGAAAATACCATGCAACTCTAAAACAATCCCTTCGCTGCTCGTGTTCCTTGGGCTTCTGTTGTGTATGCCATCGCAGAACGCTCATGCGCAGGCCGTTTCAGCAACCCTGGTGGGAACAGTCTCCGACACAACCGGCGCCGGCGTACCCGGCGCAAAGATCAGCATTCAGGAAGTAAGCACCGGAATCACCCGCCAGGCAGTTTCGAATGAGAGCGGCAACTACACCTTCCCCGACCTGACTCCTGGCACCTACTCGGTCGTCGTCGAAGCTCAGGGATTCAAGAAGGAAAACCGCCCCAGTGTCGATGTAGTCGTCAACACCACCACCCGTGTTGATCTGGCTCTCCAACCCGGTAGTGCTACCGAAACCGTGACCGTCACCGCCGCACCCGCCATCCTGCAAACCGACCGCGCTGACGTGAGCACGAACCTTGAATCTCACACTCTCCAGACCATGCCGGTTTCGGTCAATCAGAACTTTCAGAGCCTCCTCACTCTGGTTCCCGGTGTTGGGCCTCCGGTCTTCCAGCACTCGCAGTTTTTCAACGCGGCCAGCTCCATCCAGGCAGAGGTGAACGGCCAGCCCCGGGAAGGCAACAGCTTTCAGATCGAAGGCGTCGACGACGACGAGCGCACCGGGCTTCTACAGATCCTGATTCCGCCCATACAAGCAATTCAGACCGTCGACGTTTCCACTGCCAATTACGATGCCGAGCTCGGCCGCGCCATCGGCACCGTCAGCAACGTGATCATCAACTCCGGCACAAACCAGTTCCACGGCATGGTCACAGAGTACGTTCAGAACAGCGCATTTAACGCGCGCGCCTACTTCAACAAGACTGTCGGACACCTCGCCTACAACTACTTCGGCGGAGGACTCGGCGGCCCCATTATCAAGGACAAGCTCTTCTTCTACGGCGACTACTTCCGCTCACCCGACCACGAGGCCAACTCGAACATCCTGAACATCCCACCCCCGCAATGGTACACGCCCAACGCGGCCGGCTATATTGATCTCAGCGGCCCGCTAGGTGCCAATGGCAAGGGACAGATCTACGATCCGGCGACCGGCAATCCCGATGGCACCGGACGCACTCCGTTTCCCAACAATCAGATTCCCTATAACCGCGTGAATCCCGTATCCATCAATCTCATGAAGCTTTTGCCGGCGCCCAATTCCAATCTTGGAACGGCCACAACCACGGCGGCGAATGACTACTCCGTAAATCTTCCCTTCCAGAAGACAACCGAACGCTACGACGCCAAGATCGACTTTCAGATCACACTGAAAGATCATCTGAGCGGCCGGTACAACCGCCAGAACATCACCGTCTTCCAGGCTCCAGCCTTCGGAGCCATCGGCGGCGGTCCTGCACAAAGCGCCTTTGCCGGCACCGGCACGCAGGGCACATACAGCACCGGCCTGAACTATGACCGCGCCTTTTCGAGCACGCTTCTCACTGAAGCACGCCTGGGAGTCGCGCATTACGGCAACAGCGCCACTCCCACCGGCTACGGAACCGACTATGCAACCCAGATCGGCATTCCCGGTGTAAACATCAGCCCATTCACCAGCGGTCAGGTAGGCATTATCATGTCCGACTTCGTAGCGGGAAGCACCAGCAACCCGCTCATCGGCTACTCCGCCTCGCTCCCGTGGATCCGCACCGAAACCAATGTCGATGTCATCAACCACTGGACCAAGATCGTCCGCAACCACACCTTCAAATTCGGCGTCGATCTACGCCGCATCCATGACGACTTACTTCAGGATCAAACCTTCAGTCCCCGCGGACTCTACACCTTCTCTGAGACCAATACCTCGATAAACCAGACGGGCGTGGCAACCAATATCGCCAACCAGATGGCTAGCTTCCTTCTGGATGTGCCTTCGGGGGTTGGCCGTGACATCAACACCTACTTCCCCGCATTCCGCGCATGGTGGTTCTTCGCGTTTGCCGGAGATAAGTGGCAGCTCACACCGAAACTGACCCTGGACCTCGGACTTCGCTGGGAGTTCTATCCTCCCGCAACTCCAGCAAAGTCCGGAGGCTTTTCCAACTACAGTCCGTCGACGCATTCTTTGTTCATCGCCGGTGTCGGGTCGAACCCTTCCAACCTCGGCCTGGACACCAGATACACCTACTTCGCACCGCGCGTTGGATTTGCTTACCGTGTAACCGAGCAGACCGTTGTTCGCGGAGGCTTCGGCATCAGCTACACGCCCTTTGAAGACAACACCTACGCCTATAACTACCCCGTTCGCGCCAACAACCAATATCTGCAACCGAATAGCTACCAGCCTGCGGTTCTGGCCGATGGCGTCACACCCGCCGCCTTCCAGGCGGGCTTTCCGGCACCAGTGCCGGTTAACGTTCCGAGCAACGGCATTCTCGACGTAACCTCAAGCTCCTTCCTTCTCAAACAATCCTACGTCGAGATTCCCAAGAACTATCACAACCCTTATGTGGAATCATGGGACGTTGCCGTTCAACAGGCCCTGCCCGGACAGTTTTCGTTTCAGCTTTCCTACGTCGCCAATCACGGCGTTCACATCGGCTCGTCTCAAAATATCAACCTTGCGCCGGCCCTCGGCCTGGGCACCGCCGGCTACCCGGAGAACATTGCCTTCGGGCGCACAGCGGCAACCAACGTCTATTTTCTGGGTTACTCCTCTAACTACCAGTCCTTGCAGGTTCAACTGAATCGCCGCTTTGCCAACAGCCTGGGCATGATCACTTCTTTCACATGGGGCAAGGGTCTGGGCTATCAGACAAGCGACGACGCCAACCTGTTGTTCTGGCTCGATCAGCGCCACAACTATGCACCCAACGACTATGACCATCGCCTCAACTTTGAGGAGAGCCTCACTTACGAGCTGCCCTTCGGCAAGGGCAAGCGCTGGGTGACGTCAGGGGTCGCCTCTTATGTTGTCGGCGGATGGTCGCTGGGGGCCATCATTTCTGTCTACTCGGGGCTGCCATTCAACGTGACGGCGAACGGCGCAAACATCAACACTTCGGGAGAGCAGCAGATGGCCAATCTGGTGGGCGGCTACCACGTCCTTCACCACATTGGCACTGGACAGCAGTGGTTTGACCCCTCGGCCTTTGCCCAACCCCAAGGTTGCCCAAAGACAGGCGCGTGCCCCATCGAATACGGCACCACGATAGGCAACGTGGGCCGCAATGCGTATTACGGTCCCGGTTACATTCAGAACAACGTTTCGCTCTTTAAGACCTTCCCCATCAAGGAGAGCCTCGGCCTGGAGTTCCGTGCCGATGCCTTCCAGCTCAGCAACTCGCCTCAATTCAACAGTCCGAATAGCACCTACGGCAGCACCACTTTCGGTCAGGTAACAAGCACCATCGGCAGCGGCACCGGAATCAACGGAATCGGAGGTGGCCGTTCTTTGCAATTCTCAGGAACACTCCGCTTCTAGGTCTTTGGGCCTGCCGGTCCCACGTGCCTCCCTTTGCGGAGCCACGTAGCCCTGATCCACTGATCGCTTCCTGCCGGCCTTCGCTGACTCG
>Ga0207111_10268_pt1 | contig 12351 bp, 12 predicted proteins | sample Alteio_BWMinHeat_71_FD_153577 | JGI IMG/M metagenome (GOLD analysis project Ga0207111, IMG submission 153577) | Enriched cells from forest soil in Barre Woods Harvard Forest LTER site, Petersham, Massachusetts, United States -... | ecosystem: Environmental > Terrestrial > Soil > Temperate forest >... | reverse complement strand
TTTCAGTCGCCACGATCTTCAACGCGTTCGTCTTTCTCTGTCATGATTTTAGTATGACTTTTACTCTATTTGAGCGCACGGGGGTTCTTTTTACCGATTTTTTTTAAAAGTACATTAACCTACTGGACCCGTTGGACCTGTTGCTCCTGTTGCTCCGGTTGCACCTGTGGGGCCTGTCGCACCTGTTGCGCCTGTTGGCCCCGTTCCCGTTGCACCCGTGGGCCCTGTTGCGCCTGGTGCTCCAGCTGGTCCTGTAACACCTCGAGGACATCCTCTTAAACTCATTTTTGTTCGGCTACTACTCGTGCAACAGATACAGCGTGGTGTACTTGCAAGAGCATTTGATTTATAACGTTCTAGATGTTCTTGCATGGGAAGCAATTGGTTGCGCGAAAGATAACTGCATACCTCAAGACATTCATTAACGACAAGCTCAACGTCTTGATATAAAGCGACAGATTCGTTATTCCGGATCTTCCGGCACAAGTCTTTAAATTTTGAGGACCAAGAATAATGAGGGAGTAAATCTTCTAGATCAAGAATACTTTTTCTTGCGTGATCACCAATGTAAACAAAAGAATTTTGTAATAAGTTTCTTTCAAGTGTATGTATATCTACGGCATGTAATGGCGTCAGTAAAGAAAAGAGCAGGAAAAATAGTGAGATATTTTTTTGCTTCATGAGTTTGTCTTTCAGTTAATAATCAAACAATAAATCATCAAAACATGACTAGACCGTGTTTTACATAATACCCGTTGGACCCGTTGCTCCCGTTGGGCCTGTTGCGCCAGTTGCACCTGCAGGACCCGTAGGGCCCGTTGCGCCCGTTACACCTGCTCCTGTTGCTCCCGTTGCGCCGGTTGCTCCTCTTGGGCCTCGAGGACCTATGCATCCGCATGGAACTCTTAAGCACGCTCCATTTTCGCTCCTATAATCGCAGCAGATACAATATAATGAGCTTGCAAGAGCATGTGATTTGTAGTTTTCTAGATCTGCTTGCATGGGACTAAGTTGATTGTTCGATAGGGTGTCACATGCTTCAAGACATTCATTTACGACATGGTCGACGTCTTGATATAAAGCAACAGATTCGTTATTACGAATCTTCTGACATAGAGTTTTAAATTTTGAGGACCAAGGATAATGGGGTAATAGATCTTCAAGATCAAGAATACTTTTTCTTGCATGGTCTCCAATATAAATAAAAGAATTACGCAACAGCTTTTCAAGAGCGTTTATATCGACGGTTCTTTGTGAACTATGTGCAAAGATCGTGCGCAATGGTGCTAATAAAAAAAAGAACAGAAGAAAAAGCCAGATGTTTTTTTGCTTCATTAACGCACCCTTTCAAAAAATAACTAAACACGATTTTTTTTAACATTAAGACTGTTTAATTTTTTAACCTATTTGTTCAATCATCATAGAAGCATTAACAGCGGACGTTCCCCCAACAGGAACAGCGGCTAAAGAAACGGTATCTGAGCCAGACAACGTTATATTATGAAGTCTGATTAAGGCACCTGCTGTCAAACTTACTATTGTATAACCATTAACAGCCTCGGTTCCGTTTGCTGCTAGAGTCGTATTTTGGACGTCACTTGCATACACCGAAGCTAAACCGATCGACACGCCATTAGATGTTACTTCAAATTGGAGAGCACTAGGTGGAGTAAGTGACTGAGGGGTACCTCTTACGTGATATTGAATGCGGTAAACACCTGCAGCATTTATCGTAAATGTATCGCCTCCGGGAGATGGTGGTGTTATTCCTAACGATGGCGATGATGAAAGATTAAAGGTAACGGTACCACCGCCAGCAGCAACTAATTGAGTTGCTGTATTGGCAGCATATGCATATCCTAATATCCCGCCTGTGCCCGTTGCTCCCGTAGGTCCTGTTGCTCCTGTTGCACCCGTCGCTCCAGTGGCACCCGTTGGACCAGTACCCCCAGTTGCTCCTGTTGCTCCCGTAGGGCCAGTTGCTCCAGTTACACCAGTACCTGTTGCACCCGTAGGACCGGTTGGGCCTGTGGCACCCGTTGCACCTGTTGGACCCGTTGCTCCTGTTATTCCAATACCTGTTGCACCTGTGGGGCCAGTTGCTCCTATTGATCCTGTAGGACCTGTTGGGCCAGTATTTCCAGTTGCACCTGTTGCCCCAGTAGATCCCGCTGCTCCCGTTACTCCTGGTGACCCTGTAGGACCGGTTGCTCCAGTTGTTCCTGTACCGGTTGCACCAGTTGCGCCTGTTACTCCAACTCCTGTAGGACCAGTTGGTCCCGTTACACCTCGAGGACCAGCTGAACCTCTTTGACCGACAAGCCCCTGAGGACCCTGAGGGCCTCGAGGACCTACTATCCCAACATTCGATGTGCAAATTTTTAGAATTTCATCGAGTGATGTCTGATCAAGATTGGTGATGTCCAAGTTTGTGGGAACGTTTGCAATAACAACATCCAATGACATTAATAAAGAAAAGAGCAGAAGAAACAGCGAGATATTTTTTTGCTTCATTAACGTATCTCCCAATAAGTAATTGAATAAATAATTAGAGCTGATTTTTTAACATTAAGACCGTAAATAAATAGTACAAAGCGAGTCAAGAAATTCTATGTGCATTCTTTAAAAGCATTCATGGCGCCAGGTATCCCTGACGCCATCAGTACTGTATAATAAGTGTTCATATTTTTTGTAATGAGGTTTATGCAATTTTCAATACGGTGACTCGAATCATGAAAGACCCTGCGTCAGTTCCAGCAGTTACAACAGCGGCAGTACCAACAACAGAACTAATTGCAAAGACCAATGGTGTTGTTGTAACGACAACAAATGCTCGCCCATGGATCCATGTAGTTGCAGTCGTAGATCCTGCAACGGTATTAGTATCTAAGGCGAGCGATCCTGATGTCGCTCCTGTATAAATTCCGACGGATCCTGCTGAACCTAAACTCATTTCATAGTCTACGACATATGTACCAGATGCGTTGAGGTTGAATACAGTACCACCAGCTCCTGCTGATGGAGTAATCACTAATGGAATACTGTTGACGACCGTTGTATCAATGGTGAATGCTGTTCCAGGTGGTACGGAATTATTTGGCGATTGGATAGTACGTATAAATTCTGCATAACCAAGAATACCCGTTGCCCCCGTAGCACCTGTAGCGCCTGTCGCACCCGTTGCTCCCGTAGGACCGGTTAGTCCAGTTGCTCCTGTGGCACCTGTTGCCCCGGTTGCACCTGTAGGTCCGGTTGCCCCAGTTACACCAACACCTGCTGCACCCGTAGGACCCGTTGCCCCGGTTGCACCTCTAGGGCCTATGCAGGCACAAGGACCTCTTAAACATTCTGCAATATGACCGACCTGCCCCTGATGAGCCTGAGGGCCTCGAGGGTCTCGTATATCAGTACTCGATGTACAGATTTTTAAAATTTCATCGAGTGACTGTTGATCAAGATCGCTGATGTCCAAGTTTATGGGAACGTTTGCAATAACAACATCCAATGACATTAATAAAGAAAAGAGCAGAAGAAACAGCGAGATATTTTTTTGATTCATTAACGTATCTCCCAATAAGTAATTACATAAATAATTAAATTTTATTTTTTTTAACATTAAGACCGTAAATAAATAGTACAAAGCGAGTCAAGAAATTCTATGTGCATTCTTTAAAAGCATTCATGGCGCCAGGTACCCTGACGCCATGATGAATAACAAACTGTTTTGAAATAAATTATTAACCAACTTGTTTAATAGTAAGCGTTGCAGAAACAGGATGTGTTCCGCCAGCTACTGGAGTAATGGTGAGCGCGGTTGAATTGCTTGCTGGATTAATAACGCTGATAACAGTGTTTGGAGAGAGCGTCGTAAGTAAGACTCTGCCTACTATCTGACTTGTACCAGTTGCACGACCGACGACTGTTGTCGCAACTCCTGTACCACTTATTGCGAGTTCAAGCTGGCCTGGTTCGCTTACACTTACTTGCCAGATGATTTCATACGTTCCAATGGCAGCCAATTGAAAGGTGGTTGAAGTAAGGCTTATGATGCCGGAGGCACTGGTAGGACCTGCATTCGGAAATGCTACTGCGGTACCTGGCGCAACGGTCGCAGAATTATCTCCTGGCATAAGAGCATAGAAATGAGCATATGTTGACAAGGCGCCTAAGGATGCACCCGTTGCACCCGTTGCTCCTGTTGCTCCCGTTGCTCCTGTTGCACCCCTTGCACCCGTTGCTCCTGTTGCTCCCGTGACTCCTGTGCTAGAACCTGTAGGGCCTTGAGGGCCTTGTGCGCCAGTTGCACCCTTTGGACCTCTTAGACCTTGTGCGCCAGTTGCACCCTCTGGACCTTGTGCACCGATGGATGAGCAGGCTTTTAAGACTTCGTTGAGTAACTGCTCTTCATGTGAGTCCAAGTTTTTAGGAACATCTGCCATGACTGTGACTGTGCGCAATGGCACCAGTAAAGAAAGTAGGAGAAATAATTTCTTCATGAGCTCATCCTTCAAGCAATTCTTTTAATGGTGAGTGTTGCAGAAACAGCGTTTGTTCCGCCAGCGCCTGTAGTAAGCGTGAGTGCTGGTGAGTTGCCTGTTGGATTAATAATGCTAAGAACAGAGTTTATAGTACTGGTGGTGATGAGTACACTGCCCACGATCTGATCGGTACCAGTTGCACGACCGACGACGGTTGCTGCAACTCCTGCACCACCTATTGCTACCTGAAGCTGGCCTGCTTCACTGACACTTGCTTGCCAGGAGACTTCATACGTTCCAATAGCAGCCAAATTAAAGGTAGAAGCAGTAAGACGCGTGATGCTCGTGGCACTGTTAGGACCATTTTGAGGAAATTGCACTGCAGCACCTGCGGCGATGGTAGCAGAGTTATCTGTTGGCATAAGAGCAAAGAAATGAGCATAGGTTGACAAGACTCCTGGACCTGTTGCACCTGTTGCGCCCGTTGCGCCCGCAGCTCCAGCTGCTCCCGTAGCACCCGTTGCACCTGTTGCGCCTGTTGCGCCTGTTGGGCCGCCACTAGGACCTGTTGGGCCTACTGGGCCTTGAGGGCCAGTAGAACCCCTTGGACCAACCAAACCTTGAGGGCCTTGAGGGCCTCTTGGGCCTAATATACCAACATTCGATGTACAGATTTTTAGGACAGCGTCCAGTGTTTTATCATCAAGAGTACTTAAGTCTAACTCTAAGATGTTTTTAGGAACGTCTGCAATAATCGTGTGCAATGGCACCAGTAAAGAAAGTAGGAGAAATAGTTTGATAGTTTTTTGCTTCATAAGCTTACCCTCTCAATAAATAGTTAAATTTGGTTAAACAAAAATACACCACTTTTTTATCTCTTTTTTTATTTCAATAGATTCAACAATATTTACCCAAGACGAAAAAGTCAACAAAGAAAAAACTCTAGATTTTTTTAAATGAATTCTTTTACGTCGAAAATATTCTGGAATATTCTGATTTTAGAAACGCAGCAATGTGAAAAAAATATTTAAAAATTAGTACGTCATAATAGCTGATTTTTTTGAAAGTTATTGACTTTTAGGCCCTCTCATCATCAAACTTCATATATAATATTCGAGAAGATTGGGGAATTTTCTTGGGTATTTCTTTGGGGAATTTTTGGGGAATCTTTTGAGGGGGCAGGTAGATGAAGTTATTTTCTTTACAGGTACGTCACGTACTTATTTTATCTTTAGTAATCACGATATCGTCAACATCTTTTGTAAGTGCAGAGAGATATGCTGAAAAAGATGCTAAATTTTTTGAGAGCTTTGTCCAGAGTTGGAATGCCTTAGAGCATACAATAACTGAGGCCTCTAATTATATCGTAGAGTTTATTCAAGACATTTTTCATATTTCAGATCAGCATACCTCTAAATTTAACTATGATGTAACGCTTGTTGGTTTTGTTAACTTTGCTGATGGTATTGGCAGGCACCCGATTTTGTTTAAAGAATGTCTTGAACATCATGTAAAAATGAATTTTGCCAGTACCCGAAATATTCCCGCTGAGATCGAAGATGAGCAACTGGGGTTGCCACGACTTAACCCTGCAGACAAGCAAGATGTCGGAGCTATTGCAATATTAACCGATATTCTTGCAGATAAAAAGTTTAATATTTATAAAAAAGTGCCCAATAGTCTTATCAAAATTGCGTACACGATGTTTGAATCAACAGAGATCCCCTGCAATTGGCCAGCAATTTTAAATAGTAAATTTGATATGGCTGTTGTTCCAGATGCATTTCTTTGTGATGTTTATAAGAAGTGCGGTGTTAAAATACCAATTTTTGTATTACCACTGCCACTGGTATTACATGATTTTCTGAAGATAAAGCAACGACCAATACCTCACAAAAAATTTGTTTTTGGGATGACCGCAGGATTCTGGAAAAGAAAAAATCATATGCGCGTACTTGAGGCCTTTGCTGCGGAATTTGGCAACCGTAAAGATGTTATACTGAAGCTTCATGGACGATTTGGGCAGAAAGAACTTATTAACGATCTTGCAGATAAAATTAAAGAATACAAGCTTACCAATGTAGAACTTATCGTTAAGCCGTATACTTGGGAAGAATATGTGGAATTCTTTAAATCTCTAGATTGTTATGTATTTTTGTCAATGGGAGAAGGTTTTTCGATAACACCACGCGAAGCTCTTGCTTCTGGAAAGCCTTGTATTTTAACGAATAATACAGCACATATTACCATTTGCAATACAGGTGCTGTACGAGTTGTCCCGTCAAATATTCTTGTACCAGCGTTTTATGATAATCATTACGACAATCACTACTCAAATTGCTTGGGATTAAGTCTGACCAAAAACTTTTTAGAAATGAGTGATGAGGACTTATTAGATAGTATCGACGATATTAATCTGTTATTAAGATCAGCAACTGTTGGATATCAATTTGATTGTGAAATGGGTGATGCACGAGCAGCAATGCGAGATGTCTATGAACATTATAGTGATTATGTTGTTAAGGCAAAATGGGGCAGAGAATGGGTTAAAAAATATTTGCATAAAAATTTATGCAGTCAATACGTCAGTTTGGTAAAACCAAAATCGGTTGTTTTAGGAACAGAAAATATAATTGGCGATAAGTTTCTTATGACAAATTCAAAGTCTTTATATGAGAAATATCGATATATATTGGGAGAGTAATGAAATATACCGTAAAAATATTGAGCCCAATCATATTTTTATGTACGTATACTTTTGCCGAAAAAAATATACAAGATTTAATAGATTCTGGTGCTATTAAATCTTGTATAGTAAATAATAGTACGCTTCAATTGGCATGCAAAGGGTTGGAAAGTTTAAAGGGTATCGAAAATATAAAAAATGGTTCTGAAATTAAGATTATTGATTTATCGAACAATCAGATTAGTAAGCTTGGCAAATATTCGTTTAAACATTTTCCACAACTTACGCAACTTTGGCTTAATAACAATAAACTTGAAGATATCTCAGATCTGAGTAATTGTGCGGGCCTTGAGAATCTTCAGGTTCTTGATTTCAGGTCTAATAAAATTAAATATATATCAAAACATGCTTTTAAAAATCTTAAAAAATTAGAAATTCTTTTTTTAAATAATAATTATCTTGTATCGCTTGCTTCAGGATCGTTCGATGCTCTTGCCAATATACGAGAAATTCATCTTTCTCATAACAGATTAGCTACTTTTAATCTGGAACAATTTAGCAAGCTTTCGATGCTTTATATTCTTAATCTAGGATTTAATAAGATTACGCTTATAAAACCTGCAAGAAATGGTCTTTTAAACAATCTTGAAATACTCTTTCTTAATAATAATAATCTTATGCTATTACGAGCAGATGCTTTTGTTGCATGCCCAAATCTTCAAGCGCTTTATATGCAAGATAACGTTCTTATGGTACTACAAGATACTAGCTTTGCGGGTTTGTATAATCTCAGACTGTTATATTTATATAATAATGCTCTTGATAAAATTTCTTCACATATCTTTAAAGACCTGCAAAATTTGCATCTTTTGTATTTGAATAATAATAATATTCAAATATTAGAAAAAGATTGGAGTAGGGGCCTGGAGAGTCTTCAGATTCTTGACCTTTCATATAATAAGCTCACTAATATGCGTATACAAGATATTGAGCATGGGTATTTAAAAAATTTAAAGCATTGTTATTTGTATAATTAACGGGAGTAGTATGAAAATTATAAGAATATTATTACTGATTTGTTTATTCGATCAATCGTTTATATGGGCAACAGAAAAGACATCGCAAGCAGACATTGATCTCTTTCTTTCAAAAGTCAGAAAAGAAGTCTATCAAGATATTCTGGTTAATGGGGTCACGATAAAAAACGGCGTAAAAGATTGTGAGATTAGATATCCGAATATTAAAAAAATACTCGATAATTATAAACGACCATTTACCGTGCTTGATATTGGTGCATCTGAAGGTTATTTTTCACTCAGAATAGCAGCAGAATATGATTGTACGTGTGTCATGATAGAGGGAGATTCGACATTATTGCTCCCCCAAATTTGTTCTTTAAATAAAGAACGTAAGAATCTTGTTGTTTTAGAAAAATTTATTACGCCGCAAGATTTAAAAGAGCTTGGAGAATGTGAACATTTTGATGTAGTACTCGCATTTAATGTTGTCCATCAAATGAAAGGTGCTTGGAAAGAGACCATTGATTATTTATTAACACTTGGGGATTATGTACTTATTGAAACGCCGCCACCAGGGTGTCATACTTCGGCAAACAAAGAACTTTTGCCCCTTATAGAAGACTATCTTTCACAAAATAAATACGGCACCGTTATTGACAAAGTCCCTCGTTACGGCCGTCCTGGATTACCGGGTCCTGGTCAAAAATATTCAAATGTCTATTTGTTCCAAATGCATAAAAATGTATTACCTAAGCCAACATGGGGGTCGCCAAATTTACGTTTTTATCCCATTAATAGTAACTTTACAGAAAAAACATTATATAAACCGCGTATTAAAAAAACAATTAATTGGAAGAAAGGGATTAATCTTTGGACGTTTAAAAATATGCATGGCGTTTATCCGAAAAAAGATATAATTCATGAAGAAATAAAACGACTTTCTGTATTCAAACATGGTGATTTTTTACCATGGAACATGGTTATCCAGGGAAATAACTTAGAGCTTATTGATTGGGATGACTATAACTCTCCAGAATATATGCACAATCATGAAGCCTGTTTTGCTCTTTTGGAGCTAAAATCTATACAACCTAGAAAGACAGGACATTTTTATGAGTTATTGACAACGCGAAGAACACGAAATTACTCTTTTAATTGAGTAATTTAATAATAAAAGAAAGGGTTATATGTTTATACTTTTCGCGCTAGCCTGTCTTGGTTTTTGTATTTCTTTATACACCTATATTATTGAGAGAAAGATAAAAGAAACGCCGGACTTTAAACCAGTATGCGATATATCAGATCGTATTTCTTGTTCAAAGCCCATGAAAAGTGCCTATAGCAATATTTTCTTTTTTTCCAACGCGCTTGTTGGCATGGCTTTTTATGTTCTTGTTGCATTTTTAGCGGTATTACAAATCGAATGGCTTCTTGCACTGGTAATTATAAGTGGGTGCATAGTCTCGTGTTTCTTAGCGTATTTACTCTATTTCAAAGTAAAATCGTTATGTTTATTATGCACGTCTTTATATATTATTAATTTTCTTCTCTTGCTTATTATTTTGAAAAAAATTTTGTAATACCAACATGAAAATAACGTTTCTTGGTACGCGTGGTTATATCGACGAGCGAACACGACGCCATTATCGCCATACTTCGACGATGATCACGTATCGCAATAAATAGTTACTTTTGTGCCAACTAATCATACGTAATTTTCTTACTGCGCATTTTTTTAATGATACCATGACGAGATTTTGATTCTAAGCGTTTTTCTTTAACCGTTTTTGATATTTTTGTTGCCATTCGTTTTTTAGGAACGTGCAACGCCTGACGTACTTCTTGCACAAGCTGTGCCAGCGCCAATTGTTTATTTTGCAGTTGGCTTCGTGATGTACTGTTGTGCACAATTAGATCACCGGTTTCTGTTATGCGTGATTGTAGCTTTTGCAGCACGCGTTCTTTTTGTTCTTCGTTTAAAACATGCGTATTTTTTACATTCCAGCGTATGGTGATACGACTATTCGTTTTATTAACATGCTGACCACCTGGTCCACCAGCCCGACTTGCAGTGATTTCAAGCTCATGCTCAGGAATAACGATACGAGTGTTCATAGAGACCTTTTTTTGTTTCGTAAATGGTAAAAATGAGGGTATGTTCCCTGGAAACTATATAACTGTTTATGCATAGAAAACAATGAAATTGTTGTAATGAAACTAATTTTAATTAAATAATATAAAATTATTGATACTTTTATTGTTTATTTGTTATCATAAAATCAATATTAGTAATTAAATATATTTTTAAACAAGACAGGGGAAAATATGATGTTTTTTAGCGAAAACAATAGGTATAGACGGCTATTTTTTGTTCTATGTACCTGTGTAGCGATGGGGATCTCTGTTTTTGTGGAAACAGTTCAAGCAGTTACTCATCAGCAAGCCCATAGACAGCAACCAAAACGCTACAAGAAATCTACGTCATCCAGGTATAAGTCATCTAAAAAGTCAAGTAGTTATGGGGCTCAATCACGGGGAAGATCTCGATCACCAGGGAGAAAATCTTCTACGCAAAGGTCAACAAGTTCATCTAAGAGTTATAGTAGTCGATCAAGAACCAGGCCAACCCCAGGTCAATCGTCAAGGTTAAATAAGAGCTCTTCAACTAGAAAAAAAACCAGTAAAGTAACATCAAGATCAACTAGTTCTGTATCAAAAGCTTCTCGTCGCAAGCAACCAAAAAAAAATACGGCAAATTCAAGAACTACAAAAAGAAAAAAAACATCAACACGTGTAACCTCTTCAGCTACTACAAAACATTTACGTGCATCACAGTTAAATAGGGGTAACCAACCCATGAAAGCTACTTCCGATACAACATCAACGCCAACGGATAATTGTCCACCTGATTCAACGGGAAACACAGGGGATAATACTGGAGCGCCAGATAATTCTTCTCCACCATCTTCCGGTCCAGGACAGTCAGGTGTTGGATCTGATACCGTAGTAAATGATGTTGTGCCCGCGACGACAGTGCCAGGACCTGTAGTTCCAGCAGACCAAGGTTCGAACGAAGATCAGCTGGGCATGCCAGATTTTGATCCGACTGATATTTTAGATGAGCCTGCGCCTGCTCCTGATGATAGCGCTCTTGAGTTAGGTCCTGATGACATGGAGCTTGATGATACCCCTGCTAAAGTTCCTGCTCCTACTCCAAGCCAAGCTGATAACGATAATGATTATGACCCGTTTGGCGGCAGCTATAGCCCTTTTATGCTTGCCCCTGGTGTAAGCCTTGATCCCGATTCTTGGGGATATTGATCGCATAGATTAATGCAAATTTAAAGATCAAATTAAAAAAGTCCCACACGGGACTTTTTTAATTTTAATGATTTTACAAGATTTACATGCCAAAAAAATCTTGGCACCGTTGTAATAGTCGATCAAATTCATGATAATTTGCTGTTAAAGAATCTTGATTTCGTATAAACGTTATTCCCAAGATACCCGAATCTTTTGGTGCGTAATAAATTAATTCGTCACGCAAAATATTTTTGGTGTTAAGTTTTTTAACGTTAATATTAATCATGTATTGTAATTGGTCTAGATCGGGCTGATTTTTAAGCGTAATAAGATGCCCCTGTACCGGAATTATCTTGCTATCACCCGTAAGCTTTTTAGCACCCAAGCTTGCACAGTTAAAAATTATGGGTTCGCTCACGTCATCAAATTTTTGTATTTCTGTTTTAGTGATTGTAATACCCAAATCGATTATAGCGCGCTGTAACTCTTGCATGATTGACCCTGAGTTTATAAACACTGTTTTGTATTCTCTTGTCTGGTATTTTTTCTCGTTACCAAAATCGATTGTAACTTCTTCAGGTACAGCAACAAGCCCTTGGGTAATATATGGCGCAAAGCCGGGGTCGATATCAAGCCCAAAGTATGCTGGTAAAAGTTTTGGGCCAGATTTAATAAACGGGTGAGTGCCCTGAATAATCTCTTGATACGTGCGATACGATTCTATACCTAATGATTCAAAAATAGCACGTTCTTCAGGTGTTGACGTTTTTCGTGCACGGGGGAAAAAGAACCCAGCAGCTTTATGTGATGGGATACTGTCGATCTCTTTTGCGATAATACGTACAGAATACTTTTTACGGGCTAA
>Ga0207111_10267_pt1 | contig 12357 bp, 11 predicted proteins | sample Alteio_BWMinHeat_71_FD_153577 | JGI IMG/M metagenome (GOLD analysis project Ga0207111, IMG submission 153577) | Enriched cells from forest soil in Barre Woods Harvard Forest LTER site, Petersham, Massachusetts, United States -... | ecosystem: Environmental > Terrestrial > Soil > Temperate forest >... | reverse complement strand
TCCGACAATTCCTTGTGATAAATATCAATGGTAACAATAACCGCAATGAATCCCCAAAAGGGAGCAGCGGCTTTATCAGTGTCTAAGAAATTGTTGAGGAATCCGTGGATAAAATAAGTGATAAGCCCTAACAATAATGTGATTACATAAAGCCGCAACTGTCGGTCTTGCAACTTAAAATAAAGATTGATAGCGGTATAAATGACATAGATGGCTATCAATACAAAAGCAATGGTTCCGAAAACCCCTTCTTCCGCCAATGGTCCTATATATTCGCTGTGTGCATTACCCCTGTCACCTGCATTAGTGCTGATAGTGGTACGCTCTTCGGGATTCTGAAAAGGAGCGTATTTAAACATGTATGTGCCCGGACCCCATCCAAAAAAAGGTCTTGCTTTGAACATCCTCAAAGCTGACTTCCATCGGTTAAACCTTTCAAGGTTGGAAGCATCGGAAGAAATGTTGGAGATGGACTGAACGTGCTTTGCAAAATCAGCGGAGGAATCCTGGCGATTCTTTTCAAGTTTCATCAGTATCTGGCTTTGAAATGAAAAAAATAAACCCAATATAACAGCAATAAAGAGCAGCACAGTTCTGAATTTAATTCTCAACCTGATAAGCATGTAAATAAGCAATGCGATAAGAAGACTCAACCATGCAGCCCTTGTATAAGATAAAAGCAAGGCAACGCTGAAAAGAAGTAACAGGAAACATAAGCCGAATTTACCGCTTCTTGTTGTCCGGCTGCTGAAAAGCGTTCCCATAATAAATGGAAAGAACATGGCTAAAATTGCTCCATAAGACGTATGGTCGTTATAAAATGGCGACATGACCCAGTGAGCCGGTTGTTCGAGAAACCCGTATTGAGAATGGTGAATAATAGTGTAAATGATTACGCCGCTAAGCGAAGCGATATATAGCCATAAATAACGCGGAATATTTTTACGGTCTTTAAAAAGCTGGGTGGAAATAAAGTAAAAGGTTATAATAAACCACAAGCGGGCTATCAGGAATTTAATGGAAACAACCGGCATTTCGCTGGTGAGCGATGAAACTCCAATCCAAAGTAAATAAATGACGATGGCAATGGAAACCGGGTGACGCATTATTTTTGGGTCGAATTTTTTATCGAACAACAGTTTAATAAAAAACAAAAGCATTACGCCAAACATCAGCGGGTCGGTAGGGAGCGACATCCCGACGCCCATCCCTATATTATTGATGTTCACTGAAAAAGGCGTACAGAAAACAATGAACAGTACCAATTTGTCCAATGATAGCAGGGAAAGCAAAACAATGGCGGCTGCCACAGGCAACAACGGAAACCAAAATATCTCAAAAGCAATCAGGATGGCATTGATGACAATAAATAATCCGCTGATAATATATATCCACTTTTGAGTATTGTCTGTTGAATATTGACTATTTACTATTGGAGTTTGCTTATTAAAGATTGAAGCCACTTTTTAAGTTTTGAAGGTTGAGAAAGTAATAATCAATAGTCAATAGTCAATAGTCAATAGTCAATAGTCAATAGTCAATAGTCAATAGTCAATAGTCAATAGTCAATAGTCAATAGTCAATAGTCAATAATCAATAGTCAATAATCAATTCTCAATTCCCTTTCTAAATTCTTTATAGCTCTCAATAGCGGCGACCGCAATCACTGAAAACAGCAGCGTGGCGCAGGTTGAAATCAGCATGATTAACCAACGGACGGGGTATGTTTTTTTGTCGGCAGGATAAGGGCTTGTAACAACATTAGAATAGGTAAGGTCTTTTTCAACATCTCTTAGCGAGTTTTCATATTGCACTTTCAGTTCATCATAGGTTGCCCTGACCTTATATATATGCTCGTTGAGGGAAACAAATTCTCCCCCCTTTTCTTTAAGACTTTTTATGAGGTCATGCGTTTCTTCTTTCTTCCCGTTATCTCCTCCCTTGTGAAGAATTTCCTTTGTGGCATATCGCGTTTGCAAGCCATAATCAAGGATGCCGTAATTAACCCTTATGTTTTTGATTGCATCTTCCATCGAGTCCATTTCCGCTTTCTTTTTATCAAGTTGCGTTTTGATAATTTTAACTAATTCAATTGATTTTTCTTTCTGCAAGGTACGTTCCTTTTTATTAAACTGGAGAATCATACTGTTTACGATGTCATTGGCAACAACGGGGTCAATGTCGAGAACATCCAATTTCACCGATTCATATTCTGTTTTTCCGACATTAACATTGTCGCTGAATTCATGGTCCATATCCGTTCTGAACTGGAGGTTGCTAATCGTATCAATTTTATAATGAGCATAAAGATGAAACCGGTTAATGATACCGTTCCTGATGTCGTCCGATTGTAATACCTGGAGCATTTGTTCGGTAGGGGTTTCCGTTCCGAAAGGAATGATATTGGCAGGATAGAGAATGGCGAATGATTTATATTTCGGTTTAATAATGAACGGGCTTGTAATGATTGCCGAAACAACCATCGCCAGCAATGAAAGTATGATTAGTGGTTTTTTCCACTTCAGAATAATGCTTAGGAGATTGTTATTATCGAAGTAGTTGGTCATTTTTGAGTGTTTGAGTATTTAAGTGTTTCAGTGTTTGAATTATTTCAGTGTTTGAGTTATTTGAGTTGTTTGATTATTATAGTATTTATGTGTTTGTGTACTCAAACACTCAAATACCCAAACACTCAAACACGCTCTTTATATTTTCTTACGTTTTCTATAATAACAATAATGATTACACAAATCAGGAAAGCGGAGATGGTGGATACTACAACAATCAGCCACCGGAGCGGATATGATTTCTTTTCCGCTTTATGCCCGTTATTCACAATAAACTTATGCGGAAGATTTTGTTCGGCATCCACTTTGGCTTCCTGGTATTTAGCCCTGACTCTTGTTAATTGCACTTTTTCATACTTCAACAGGTCGCGGATGGAAACATAAGACCCGCCAAATTGAGCAAGTATCTTCAGTTTCTTCTCAAATTCCTCCACAGCCGTCTTTTTTCCTTCCAAAATCGCCTTTGCATAACCTTCATTCATCCTTTCCGATTGCGATTCATAATCGTTGATACCCATACGACGCAAAGCATCAAGCGAATCCTCTAATCCTTTAATGTAATTCTTCATACCGGTATATTCTTCCTCCACCACTTTCATCCCTTTCATGGCGCGTTCTTTCTGCATCCTGTTTTCGGCGGTATCGAGCAGGGCGGCAATATCATTGGAAATATCGGCGGCAATTTGCGGGTCGGTATCATAAACATCAATCTGCACCGACAAAAATTCCGTGCGCCTGTAACTGATGTTGCCTTCATACTCTTCGTAAAGCTTTGTGTATTTATATCGCTGGTTGGTGTCAATATTGTAATGGTGCATCAGGTCATACTTCTGAATGATGCGCTCCCTTATTTCATCCGAATTAAGAATTTGAAGCAACTGTTCCGCCTGCTCCTCCACTCCAAATTCCATCACATCCTGCTTTGCAGTGTTGTTTTCCGAAAGCAGCGCTTTCGAAATGGAATTGGTTGAAGTAGGGAAAAGAATAACGGTTGATTTGAATTTCGGCTTAATGAAAAAAGGCATGGAGAACACCAAAGATGCAAGCGCAGCCGCAAGCGATACATAAAAAAGGGGCTTTCGCCATTTAGTCAGAAATACTATTAAGTTCGATGAATCAAAATCAAAACTTTCTACTTTTTTGTCGGTCATATCCTGTTTTTAAAGAGCGCCAAAAGTAATGAAAATAGTTATGAGTTATGAGTTATGAGTGAATACCACTCATAACTCATAACTCATAACTCATAACTCATAACTCATAACTCATAACTCATAACTCATAACTCATAACTCATCACTCATAACTCATAACTAAAATCACTTATTATACATAATCCGCAAACCCCTGATGGTGTCAGTATAACTTACCGCTTTTAGCAGGTTGCCGGTGTTGTAATCATAATATTTCACCTTCATCCCTTCCGAAAGAATCACCACATTATCCACATCATCATATTGAATATTGCAGGCAGCAACGCCGGGTATAAAAGGAAGCAAGCCGATGGGATTGTATTGAAAAAGCTGTACTGCTGCATCACATCCGATTAAATAATTATTGCTGTCAGTTCTTACTGCCGAATGTACCAAACCCGCAGGAAGCATATGCGGCTCATAAAAGTTATTCAAACTAAGCGTATATAATAAAACATGTCCCTGCCCGTTGCTGTTGCCAACAACAAAAATGTTATCGGCGTCTTTTTCACAGAATGAAACCACGTCAAGGTTCATGGGCGCTCTTTGCATCAAAACCGAATTGGAAAGATAAACGGCAAGGTATTTTTGCGTACCGCTCGCTTGCTGCTCTTCTAAGAAAACAAGATTGTTGGCTGCGAATATTTTCCCCGGAACATAATCGCCTGCAAGCGCATTAAAATCAATATTGCCCGATTTGTCGAACGATTTTATTTCGCCCGTGAAAAAAGAAACAAAAACATAACCGCTTTTGCTGCAAACATCGGAAAAACGCGGGGCAGCCATGTTATTATTGGCAGGAACATTCCAGTTTACCATATTCGTTTGAACATTAACCGCATTAAGCGCTCCCGAATATTTCCCAAGAACATAATACAGCCGGTTTTCCGAACTTACATCCGCCGCAGCAAAATCACCTGAAAGCGTTATAACCGGTTTAACCTGGAAAGCGGAATCTATTTTAAAAACATTAACCTGGCTGGAAACATTCGCAGTAACAAAATAAACCGCCTTCATTTTCTTTTGCATTTCATTAATATAAATCTTCCTGAATTGCCGTGTTTCCAATATGCCGTCGGACGCAGTTACCAACAGGTAATATTGACCGCTGCTCATTTCAATATTATCAAGAACAATTGCACGGCTAACGGTTGCCTGCCTTCCTCCGGGATGCTCATCAGCCGCAGCCGCAACAGTGATATAATTATTATCAGTAATTGAAAAACTTACATGAGCAATTGTATTGTCATCACTGATGTTAGCTGAAATATTAATGGTATCAAGCACGGTGAATCGTGTGTTTTCACTCGGCTGAATGAAAGTAACCGAAGGCGGAAGGTTCTCTTTTTTGCGGCAGGAGCAAATAACGAGGATAAGCAAGAGCCATAAAAAGTATGATTGGAATTTTGTAAAGCGGTGCATGGTGGAATTATAATGCACAAAGATAAGGAAATTGAAGTTGCAGATTGACCTATGCGCCATTGAGCACATGTGCTCCGTTACTGATTACATGTAATCCGCCATTGATTACATGTAATCAGCCATTGATTACATGTAATCAGCCATTGAGTACATGTGCTCCGTTACTGATTACATGTTCTCCGTTACTGATTACATGTGCTCCGTTACTGATTACATGTGCTCCGTCACCGATTACATGTACTCCGTGACGGATTACATGTAAATCAATAGCTAAAATTAAGGCAAAAATCATGTTCGCCCGCACTTCGCATAATCTTAATTCATATACAAAAAACTTTCGTAAATATATGATTAACCTCATTGTCGCTGAAATTTTATTGCTGCAAATTTGCATTACAAAACTAAGAAGCGCTTTGAAAGCGCACAAGTTTGGTTAATACCCCGGCGGATGGTCCACCGGGCAATTTTAAAAACTATTATTATGAAAAAGTACATTATAATTCCGTTGCTGCTGCTAATGGCAGCCGGATGCAAAAACGAGACCTATAAAGCTCCTGTTGAAACAACGACGCCTAAGGAAACGGCAGAATATCAGAACCTGCTGAATGAATCGCAAAGAAAAGATTCAGCCATAAGTTCCTACATGCAGGCATTTAATGAAATTGAGGACAATCTTTCTGTCATTAAAGAGAAGCAAAAAATTGTTTCCAACGCTGCCCAAAGCGGCGAAATAAAAAAATCAAAAGAGGAACAGATTGTTGCAGACATTAAAACAATCAACGACCTGATGGTTAAGAACAGGGAAAAGTTAGCTTCCTTAAATTCGAGATTGAAAAAAGGCGAAATAAAGATGGCGGAGTTTCAAAAGATGGTGGACGGGCTGAACAGGGAACTTGATGAGAAAAACAATGAAATTGAAACACTGCATGAAGAACTGGCTAATGTGAACGGTTCCATTCTAAAACTTACCAGCGACTATAACGACAGGATGAAAGAATTGGGAGAAAAGAACGATGTAATCAAGAAACAAACGGAAGACCTCCATACGGGCTGGTATGCCACTGGAACGTATAAAGAATTGAAGGAACAGGGAGTTGTTGTTAAGGAAGGCGGCGTATTGGGAATTGGAAGGGATGAAAAACTGATGAGCAATTTTAACAGGGACCGCTTCAAAAAGATTGATATTACCACAACAACGTCAATTCCTGTATGTGATAAGGAATCATGCAAAAAGGCAAGGTTGATAACGAATCACCCAAGCGACTCCTACAAATTTGAAGGAGAAGGTAAAGCGGTTGAAAATTTGGTTATCACCGACCCTGACAAATTTTGGGCATCGTCTAAATACTTGGTAGTGGACGCAGAATGATTCAGGTTTGAAGTTTGAAGTTTCGGGTTTGAGTTAACGAACCCCCAACTTCAAACCACAAACCACAAACTCCAAACCCCAACGGGTAGGTTGGTAGGTTGGTTGGAAGGCATCTCTGAAAGAACTTAAAAGTTTTTTCGGAGGTGCTTTCTTTTTAAAGATGTGTTCCTTTTCAATACTTTTGCATTTCGAGTTTTTAAAATGTCAGAAAAACTAAAAATTACTTTTTTGGGAACCGGCACATCGCAGGGAATTCCGGTTATTGCCTGCGAATGTCCGGTATGCGTTTCCGAAGATTTGCGCGATAAACGCCTGCGGACTTCGGCGATGCTCGAAACTGGGGGGAAGGTTTTTGTGATTGATACGGGTCCCGATTTCCGCCAGCAGATGCTTCGGGAAAAGGTGAAACGCCTTGACGCGGTGATTTTTACACATGAGCATAAAGACCATTTAGGCGGATTAGATGATGTTCGCGCTTTTAATTATGTCCTGCGGAAATATGTTGAGGTTTACGCCGGTGAGGGCGTGCAGGTCGCTTTGCGAAGGGAATATCCTTATATATATGAGGAAAAGAAATACCCGGGAATACCGCTCATCAACATTCATACTATTGAAAACAAGCCCTTTATTATTGAGGGTGTCGAATTTATTCCCATCGAAGTGATGCACTATCTTATGCCTGTTTTTGGTTACAGGATTGGAGATTTTACTTACATCACCGATGCCAAAACCATCCCTGAAAAAGAAAAGGAGAAGATTTACGGCTCAAAAGTCATTGTGCTGAACGCATTGAGAATCCAGGAACATATTTCGCATTTCACCCTTGACGAAGCAGTGGAACAATTGAAGGAATTTAAACCGGAAAGGGCTTATCTGACACATATCAGCCACCAGCTTGGAAAACATGAAGATGTGGAAAAGAACCTCCCTGATTTTATCCGATTGGCTTATGACGGTTTGAAGATTGAGGTTTGAATGGAAAAACTACCACAAAATGGAACGCAGATGACGCGGATTTTGTAAGATTAAAAATGATTTTTATCTTCTTTTATCATACTTTTCTGTGTCATCTGCGTTCCTATTTATTCGTTGCACAAAAAAAGCCGCCTCGAATAATCGAAGCGGCTTTTTCGCCTTTAAACACAAATCTCAATTGTGCTGCAACTCCGGCGTAACGCCAAGTTGCTGAAACAAGCCGGCATTGTCCATCTGTACCCAGCCCTCCACGCATTTCCCATTCTGAACCCTCCAGAAGTCAATGTAATCAACGCGCACCTTTTTGTTGGTTGCGGGAACTCCCATAAACTCACCACGGTTGGTTCCGGTCCAATATCCGCGTGTTGCAACAAAATCACCTTCAGCAATAATTTGTTCAACATTCACACGCATATCGGGATAACCCGTTTTGAATTGTTGAATAGATTCCCTGAACCCATCAGGACCCGGTTTTGAATCGGGAATCCCTTTGTTAATGAAACCAGGCGCAATGACCTCATCGAGCAGGGCTAAATTGTTGCCGTTCATTGCTTCATTGAACAATTGCTCAATTAATTTTTTGTTTTGGACTTTTGATTCCATAATGTTGTTTTTTAAGAATTAATAATTGGTTTTTAAAACGGGACAAAAGTATTGTGCGAGGCAACTAAAAACAATGATAAAAGTCAGAGAAGGAGTTATGAGTTATGAGTTATGAATACTGCATTCATAACTCATAACTCATAACTCATAACTCAATTCATAATTCATAATTATCCTATCTTTGCTGCCGTGAAAGTTTACCATAACATAGACGAATTTCAAGAGATAAGTAATGCCATTGTTACTACCGGCACATTCGACGGCGTACATGCAGGGCATAAAGTAATTATTCAACGGCTTAAAGAAATTGCCGCCAAAGTGAAAGGTGAAACCGTTATTCTAACCTTCTTTCCGCACCCCCGCATGGTACTTTTCCCGGAAGATAATGACCTTAAACTCATCAACAGCCAGGAAGAAAAGATTCAGTTGTTGGAAAAATGCGGGATTGACCATTTAATTATTCAACCGTTTACTAAGGAATTTTCACGGCTTACGTCGCTGGAATTTGTGCGTTCAATTCTTGTGCAAAAGTTGAAAACAAAGAAATTGGTCATCGGTTATAATCATCATTTCGGGCGAAACAGGGAAGGAACTTTCGAGCATTTATTGGAATATGGTCCTGTTTATGGTTTTGAAGTGGAGGAAATACCTTCAAAAGATATTGACAATATTTCGGTCAGTTCAACCAAAATCAGAAATGCACTTCATGAAGGAGATATTGAGAGTGCGAACAAGTACCTCGGCTATGAATTTATGTTGAGCGGAAAGGTGGTGAAAGGATCGCAACGCGGAAAAACAATCGGTTTCCCCACTGCCAACATAGCGGTGCAGGATGTTTACAAAATTATTCCCGCTGTCGGCGTTTATGCCGCGAGGGTTGACATGGATTCCGATAACAATAATTTAAAAGCGATGCTGAACATCGGTTATCGTCCTACATTTGACGGGAACAGTATCGCTATTGAAGCGCATATTTTTAATTTTGCTCAAGATATTTATGAACGTACGCTGACGCTTCATTTTAAAGCGCGGTTAAGGGATGAGAAAAAGTTTGAAAACATTGAAGCGCTCAAAAAGCAACTAAGTATTGACCGTAACAAATCATTGCAATTGCTCGTTTAAGGGCGTCAAAAATTCTATGGATATGAAAAAAACGACTATCCTGCTTTTTTTACTGGTCATGGCTTTTGGAACAAAGGCGCAGACGCTTGATTCGGCAGCCCTTGCAGAAGCTCCCATTGTTAAAAGTCTTGCTGCCGCCCTGAAAGAGCCGGAAAAAGTATATCGTCTTGAACTGAAAAGAATCGGTTTGAAAACAATTCCCGACGATGTTTATAAACTCCCCAACCTCCAGGAATTAAATCTGAAAGGAAATAAAATAAAGCATCTCCCTGCTGAAATCGCCCAATTAAAAAATCTTGAAGTGTTAAATGTTTCCAATAATGGATTGGAAACGCTGCCTCCCGAAATAGGAAAGCTGGCTAACCTTAAAACGCTCGTGATAAGCCAGAACGAGATAGAGAAACTGCCACCCGAAATGGGCGAACTTGCCAATCTCGAAGTGCTTGACATGTGGAGCAATAACATTGACGAACTTCCGAAACAGATGAAGGGGCTGAAAAAGTTGAGAGTGATTGATATGCGCGCCATTTCCATGCCCGATTCGCAGAAAGATGCCATCCAGGAGATATTGCCCAATACCGTCATTCATTTTTCTCCCGGCTGTAATTGCGGAAACTAAATGCTTCGCGCTTTATAACCCATTGCAGTCAATATTCCCTGAACTTTTACCCTGAAATCTCCCTGAATTAATATTTCGCCATCTTTGACTGTTCCGCCTGTTCCGCATTTTGTCTTTAATGTTTTACTCAATTCCGTTAAATCGGTTTCGCTTCCAGTGAAACCTGAAATCAGCGTAACTTCTTTGCCCGAACGGTTCTTTTTATCGCGCGTTATGCGAAGGTTTTGTTTTGCAGGCGGAAGTGTTGTCGCTGTTTTTGCATTTTCTTTTTGTTCATTTTCACGAACATAATCAGGATTGGTGGAGTAAACCAATCCCCCTGTGTTTTTGTGTTTGCTCATATTTTCATGTTTAGTATCGGCATAAAATAGAACGCAGATTTTTATGATGGTGATGATAAAAAATGATTAAAAATCTTAATAATCATAAAAATCAGCGTTCCTTTTATTCAATCTTTTTGCGGGTTCAAATATAGCTGTTTGATTAATTCAAATTTTGTATTTTTGAGCGCACTTTAAATACGCTATTCACATGAAAACAAAACTACTTCTAATCTTTATCTTTTTATGCTGCTTTGCAAAGAGCAATGCACAATGTACGCCCGACGGTTCAATCACAGTTCCAGGCACAATTACGCCGATGAGCAGTGTTCCCTGCATTGACAAAGGCGCTTTTTATGACCAGAACGTACAATTCAAGAATTTCTTCAATGTTTATTTTAACGGTCAGTATATACCTGTGGACAGTATAGTAATTGACAGCATTAACAATCTTCCATGCGGGCTTACATGGGCTACCGATAAATCATTAAGTATTCCTGCCAATTCTTACCAAAGCGCTGAAAACGGCTGCATCCGCATTTCGGGAACAACCTTCGATTCCATCGGGCAATATCGTGTTCAGGTATGGGCACAATTGAAAGTGAATTTTAACGGAAGTCATATATGGAGCGGCGTGCAGCAGGCGTCCGCCTATAATTTTCTTCCTTTTTATGTTCGTTTAAAGAATGCGGGAGATATTTGCCCTAACATAGACACCAATGCTGTTGGAAACCATGCATATTGCAACAGCAATATTCCTTTGACTTTAGCCACACAACATGATACCCTTATTTGTATGTATCACCATATTCAATTGTTTGCGAATATCGGCAACGGTTCAGGGCATTACTTATATCAATGGACGCCGTCAGCAGGGTTAAACTGCGATACCTGCCCAAATCCTATTGCCAACCCGAACGCAACGACCACTTATCATCTGACGGTAACCGATATAAACTCTTTGGATACCGTTACCGGTTCCACCCAAATCAGTATAGAAACCTGTGCAGGAATCGTGGAACTAAACGGTGCAAAACCGGTGTCGGTTTATCCTAATCCTAATTCGGGAAAGTTCAGGATTAGCGCCAATGTTCCGAACAAGAGTGCTTTGCTCGAATTGTTCAATAATGTAGGGCAACGCCTGTTTATGGAAGAAAGAAAAGGAAAAGAGATTCAATCGGGTGTTGATTTTAATACCGGAAACCTTTTACCCGGGTTATATATGCTTAAAATCAGCGTGGAGAATGAAATATTTGTGGGGAAGGTGGTTGTGGAATGATTGAAATGGAACGCAGACTTTAATGCTATTGATGATTCTTTAAGATAAAAAAATCATTTTTAATCTTAACCATCATAAAAATCCGGGTTCCATTATTTAGTCACCCCTTAAAAAGCCATCACCACCTTGATAACACTGAGTTATTAACACAAAGTTGTTGATAAATATTTGCAAGAAAGTGTAAAAGGTGAGCAAAAAGCTGGTATATTTGTCCATGCAAGCAAGAGAAAAAAACACACAACAATTGGGTTTTTACGCTACCTATGAGGAGCAGTTAAACCACCACCACCCTTTATACATTTTGTCAAACAAGATTAATTGGGAGGTATTTGAAAAAACATTCAGCAAACATTATAGCGCAACGATGGGCTGCCCGGCCAAACCGATTCGCTTAATGGTATCCTTGCTGATGCTGAAACATATCCGCAATGTAAGCGATGAGACTATTGTAGAGCAATGGTCAGAAAATGTGTATTATCAATATTTGAGCGGGGAGTTGTGCTTTGCAAGTGGTCAACCGTGTGCAGCAAGCGAATTAGTACATTTCAGGAACCGAATCGGGGAAGAAGGAGTTGAGTTGATTTTAAAAGAAAGCATTCGAGTGAACGGGAAGGATGCACACGAAAACCAGGCAATAGCAGATACAACGGTACAGGAAAAGAATATTACCTTTCCAACCGATGCCAAACTGCATAAGAAAATCATCAAAAAATGTTTAGCTATTGCTGAAAAGGAAAACATTGAACTACGACAAAGCTATACACGAACATTGAAGAAATTAAGTTTGGAACAACGATTCCGCAATCATCCGGTTAACAAAGGTAAAGCGAAGAAAGCGGACAGGAAACTCAAAACCATTGCAGGACGATTAACCCGTGAACTGGAACGAAA
>Ga0207111_10265_pt1 | contig 12435 bp, 8 predicted proteins | sample Alteio_BWMinHeat_71_FD_153577 | JGI IMG/M metagenome (GOLD analysis project Ga0207111, IMG submission 153577) | Enriched cells from forest soil in Barre Woods Harvard Forest LTER site, Petersham, Massachusetts, United States -... | ecosystem: Environmental > Terrestrial > Soil > Temperate forest >... | reverse complement strand
GACTTCCGATCTCCTCGGCCTCCATTGCGGCGTCGCCATCGTCGCGGACACCTGGTGGCAAGCCAACACGGCGCGCAAAAAACTTCGCGCCACCTGGAACGAGGGTGCCACCGCCCAGCAAAGCAGCGAACTCTTCGCCCGCCGCGCCGAGGTGAGCGTGCGGTTGGAGGGCAGATGGATAACGCGGCCGTAGGAAGTCTGACATTCGGATTCGGGGACGGACCAGGATTGCGCGGCGGCGGTGACAAACAGCTGGCGGCCGGCGGCGCCGACGCGGCGGAGAGGATCCCAATTGATGGGAGTGGCAGTGCTGCCTCCCGCGCGCTGCGGGCCGTAAATGGTTTCGTCGAGGTCGGCTTGCTGGATGCGGACGGATTTCCAATCAACGTCGAGTTCGTCAGCGATGATCATGGGGAGGCTGGTCTTGACTCCCTGACCAATCTCAGGATTCTTGCCGATGATGGTGACGGCGCCGTCGGCCGCGACGCGGATGAAAGCGGTAGGGAGGAAGGATGGAACGGGAGGCTGCGAGGATTGCGCAAAAAGTTCTGGAGTGATTTCGGAGTGGAGAGCGAGCAAGAGGCCGCCGCCGGCGATGGCGGAGACACGAAGGAAAGAGCGACGGTCAAGGAGTGTAGTGTTCACAGGGCCCCCTTTGAAATCTCAATCCTACCGGACGATCCGGAGAAACAGGACGAGGCCATTGTAACGCTGAACGAAGCGTAGTGAAGAGGGGTGATTCAGAGTGAGGGCTGAGAGGAGTCAGCGGCGGCGGAGCGCCGGATCGGCGGCAGGCTTGGACCGCGGTTTGGTGGAAAGGACGACTTGCTTGCCGGCACGTTTGCTGGCATAGAGAGCTTGATCGGCGGCGGCAAGCATCTCTTCGAGGCGGTCACCCATTTCATACTGCTTCCAACCGGCGGAGAAGGTGACTGGGATTTTTTGTCCTTGCCAGAGGACTTCGAGAGATCCGAGGCGCTCGAGGACAAGCTGCAACTGCTCCAGGGTGCATTCGGGAAGTACGACAAGAAACTCATCGCCGCCCAAGCGGACGGCTAGGTCCGAACCGCGGATGACCTTGTTGAGATGGGCGGCGAATTCCTGGAGAACGTGGTCACCAGCGGGATGGCCGTGCTGGTCGTTGATTTGTTTGAATAAGTTCAGGTCGAGAGTGAGCACCGTGAGCGGATGGCCGCGGCGTTCGGAGCGAGCCACCTCTGCGGCCAGGCGCTGGAGAGCGAAGCGGCGATTATAAAGACCAGTCAAAGGGTCAACCATAGCGAGATTGCGCAGGATATCGGAGTGGCCCTGCTTTTCCGCGAGCTGGCGGCGAAGGCGCTTGATGAGGATTTGCTGATAGACGGTGTAGACGTTGAAAAGCACGACGAGAGTGAATAAGCCAAAAACGGCGTCTTCGATATTGATGTTGAGAAAAGTCTTGGCGCCTTGATGGAAGGCGGGAAGGGCAAACGTGATAATGGCAAAGGCGAGGAGAAGCATGACAAAAATGGAGTATCCCCAGACCCACCAATCACGCTTCTCGATCCGCAGGAGTTGCTGCGTCAAGTCCTGATCGCTGGATTCCACGGAGGGGAGAGCCGTGCGGGCAGAAGGGTCACTCATAGGTAGAGGCGAAGCCGGATGACTCCACGTTCTTCCAAGTTAGAGGTTAGAGGGTTGCGGGTCAAGGATAGTTCGGTGTGATATTGCAGAGTAGTTACTGGAGGAGGAAATTTGCAGAAGGGCCCCTGGAAAGACGGAGCGGGGCTGCAAGGCATTTATTATCAGTTACTTGGGTGGGACGAGACTCCGCAAAAAGTCCCAGTTTGGTGGTACCACTGGCCCATTGGCCAGCCCTGTTCCTGCGGGCATACTTGCGGCATAGGGAAAATGATTTCACTCTTCATACTCGTGTTCGCAACCTTCGCCCTGGTGAAATTCGGGGTGTCGCAATGGCGAGCTATCTGGATCAGCACCGCCAATCAGCCGCTGTCCGAGGCTTTGCAGATGACGGCTGGAATTGAAGGCGCAGCAATTGGCGCGCAAGATTTTGGCGCACTGCTGAATCTATGCGATAACTTGTCGCCGGACCTGAAGAAGAAGAGCCCGTGGCTCAAAGAAGTGTCGCTGTACTACCGCGCGGTTGCGAAACTTGAGCAGATCTCCAGAATGAAGCTGCCCTCGATTGCTAGCTGGGCGAACATGGAGATGCAGACCTGCTCGCGCTATGTGGCGGTGGCGCTTGATCAAAACCTCTCGATGAATCTGGACCGCCGGCTTGCTGCCCGCCTGAACTAATTCAAACAGTACCTGGAAAGCAGATGGATGTGGAGATGTTATTGTTGGCCCCTTACCCTGTGAATGCTGTGCGCTTGCGGCGCCGGGCCCTGGCTACTTTTTTGGAGACGTAGCTGCGCCGGCGAGTGGGAAGAGCGTGGGCTCGGCGGGTGGAGCGTCGGCGATGGAATCCAGTTCGGGATAATACTGACGAAGAGGCTCGGGAACTTTGACTTTTGAGCCTTTGAGGATGCTGATGAGCTGAAGGGCGTTGACGACGGATTTGCCCTGGAAGTGATTGTTGGTTACGACGAAAGTGTCACGGGCGTGCTCGGTGACTTTGCGGACGCGGGTGATCCAGGGAGCGAGCTCTTCAGAGGTGTAGAGATAGTTGTAGCGTTCATGTGCGGGGATCGAAGTGTCATCGGTGAACCAGGTGTCGTAGCGGCGGCCGTGAAGGCGAATGTAGCCGACCGGCGAAGTGGCCTGAGCGGAGGGAGTGAGAGAGCGGCCGATGATGGGCTGATCGATGTTACAGAAACCGGCGTTGTGACTGTGGAGAAGCGCCAGAGTTTCGGAAGAGTTCCAAGAGGCGTGGCGAACTTCGACAACGAGAGGATAGTCGGAGAAACGCTTCAGCACGGAGGCGAGGTAGGAGACGGTTTCTTTGGTGCGATGGAAAGAGAAAGGGAATTGAAGGAGAACGGCGCCTAGTTTATTGGCCGCGCGTAAGACGTCGAAGCCGGCGCGGACGGCGCGCTCGTCGGCAGCGGCGGAGAGGGACGCAGCAGGGGCAGGATCGTGCGTGAAGCGCTGCCAGAGCTTGGCTGTGAATACGAAGCGGGGATTGGCGGCGACACGATCGAGCCATTGCGCGCCATGATCGGGGCGAAGGGGTTGGTAGAAGGAAGTGTTTATTTCAATAGTGTCGAAGAATTCGGCGAGATAGGCAGCTTCGTGAAAGTTTTTCGGGCGACGGAATGGATAGACGTAGCCGGTCCAGTCGGGATAGGACCAGCCCGCGGGGCCGATGCGAAGGATGGGCGACGAGGCAGTATTGGAGGAGGATTCGGGGGTGTTTGCTCGCGGGGGGTTTTTGGATTGACGCTGGGGCATGAAGGAGCACTCGATGCGCTGCGAGCAGGGTAGAGGGAGGGAACAACACTGTCAAACGCGGGAGAGAAATGGCGAGGTGCGACGAAGGTGGGGAACAAAGTTGCCGTGAACCGAGCGTGCTGCTATGATTTTTGATGATGTGGCCGGAAAAGCGGATCCGCTTCACACCCCCTTCCTTCAGAAAACCGTACAGGTGCAAACATGAAACTGTCCATCAGTTACAAGCATGTCGAGGCGCAGAAACCGGTGGAAGCCGAAGTCGAGCGGCACGTGGGTAAGCTGGGGAAATTGCTGCAGAGTTACTCGCCGGATCTGGTGCAATTGCACGGCGCGTTTTCAAAGAATTCACGGACGGATGAGAGCTCATGCACGCTGAATTTGTCTTTGCCAACGGGGACGCTGCACGCTACGGGCAGTGGAGCGCGCATGCGGACGAGCTGCAAGCAAGCGTTCAGCGAATTGGAAGCGCAAGTGAAAAAGCATCAGGCCAAATTGCGGAAAGACTATGAGTGGAAGCGGAAGCGGACGCGCGTGGTGGATGAAGTATTGTCCTGAATCGTTCGATTCCAAGATGATTTAAGAGTCTGGTGCGGCCCTCGCGTCCGTTGTGCGTCCCCGGTGGCCACAGCGGGCATGCTACAATAGGAAATTCACGCCACAGGGGCGTAGCTCAGTGGTAGAGCAGCGGCCTTTTAAGCCGAAGGTCGTGGGTTCGATCCCCACCGCCCCTACCAACCTTCCTTTTATCAATGTGTTAGGCTGTCGAGTTTACGCCAACCGGAACATCGATGTTGAAACGCGAGCTCTGTGCGCGCGGCTAACCTCTACAAATCCCATGGGCTGCAAACCGACGGAGGAAGTTCCTTGTCTCTGAATAGGACCTGAATCCCTACGGCCTTCGCTCAACGTCGTGAGCACTTGTGGAAGCGCGGTATGCCAAGTGACCTGAGAGAGTATTCGAGGAAGGAGTTTCTATCGGTTGTTCAAGTCACCGGGATAGCGCGCATGCCTGCCAAGCAGGTGCGCTAGCCAACGGGAGGGATCAAGAGAGTGACAGCGTCCTCGAACCCCGTTTGTGGCTAGCCGGTTGGAGGAAGTGCATAGGTGTCGGGCTATTCCTGAGGCGGCGATGGGCCGATCCGTTGGTGTATGCGGGCAACAAGGGCGACGAAGCCGGGCTCGTGCCGAAGCGACTTGAAGTCGGAGTCGCGTTCGATGGCAAGCGCGTTGTCCGGAGTGAGGCCGTGATCCACGGCATCACGGAGAAGAGCCAGAGCTTCTGCGCGGCGTCCGGTGCGGGCAAGGTTACAGGCCAGGTCGTATTTCGTGCTGGCTGTCTCCGGATGATTCGGACCAAGTGCACGCTGCTCGATGCTTATCGTTTCGTGATAGAGGCGCTCCGCCTCACGGTACCGGTGCAGATCGTCGAGATCGGCGGCCAGACTGTTCATGGAAGTGAGCGTTGCGGTATGTTCCGGCCCCACCACACGCCGCTGGATAGCGAGTGTTTCGCGGTCGAGCGCCTCGGCCTCGGCGGGACGCCCGCCGCTACGGAGCGTCACAGCAAGGTAGTGCATGGACCATAGAGTATCGAAGTGCTCCTCGCCCAAAATCTGGCGCTTGATGTCAAGAGTCTCGCGGAGCAGCTTCTCGGCTTCCACGTACTTACCGATACGAGCCAGACTGCGACCGAGAGAAGTCATCGTCCGTAAAGTGTCGGGATGAGAGGTACCTAGAACACGACGTTGGATGTCGAGAGCCTGGCGGTACATTTCGATCGCTTCCGCCGTGCGTCCCAGATTTGAAAAGATCAGGCCCAGGGTTGACATCGATACTAGAGTATCGGGGTGTTCGGGACCTCGAACCCGGCGAAGAACGGCAAGTTCTTCGCGATTCAGCTTTTCCGCTTGGACATAGTCGCCTGTGTCGAAGGCCAAAATGATGACTGAATGACGCGAGGCTAAGGTATCAGGATGCTCTGGCCCGAGCACACGTACACGGATATCAAGAGTATCGCGGATCAATTTCTCGGCTTCGACGTGGCGTGCCTGGCGTTCCAGGCATCTCCCTAAGTGGTCGCTTGTCGTCAAGGTGTCGGGATGTTCGACGCCCAGAAGTTTTCTGCGTTTTTCTAAAGCTTTTTCAAACAGCTCTTGAGCCTGGGCATACAGTCCCAGCGAAACGTAGACCTGCCCGATGGTGTCCATCATGCGGGCCTGGACTTCGGGCTGGCCGGTGAGCTGCGTCTCAATCTGATCGCGGCCACGGTCGAGAATTTCTCTCGCAGTGACGGAGTTGCCGCGCGCCTGACTGGGATCGGCGACGCCAAAGAGGCTGATAAGGAAATCGGAAACACTTTTCGCTGCGGTGGCTTCGCGCTCAGCGCGGTCGCGTTCGCGAGCAACACGACGTGCCTGCACTACGATATTGGCCGCCAGAGCAATGACTGCGACTGCGGTGGCGCCAGCGATGGCTACAGCCAGGCGGTGGCGGCGGATGAATTTACGCGCGCGATACGTTGCGCTGGGCGGACCGGCGAGAACCGGCTGATCCGCGAGGTGGCGGCGAATGTCGGCGCCCAGCTCAGAAACGGAGGAATACCGACGGCCACGGTCCTTCTCGATCGCCTTCAATGTGATCCAATCGAGATCGCCGCGCAACTGGCGGAGCAGCGAAGCGGGCCTTTCGCCCCGCGCCAAGGCTGGATCTTGAGAACCTGCGCAGAGAGCGGCGAGCTTCGCGCTGGGGCGAGGAGCTTCCGATTCGCGGATCTGGCGCAACATGTCTTCGGCACCGGAGCGGCGTACGCCGTTGGAAGCGAAGGGCGGTGCGCCTACTAGAAGCTCAAAAAGAATCACACCTAAGGAATACACATCGGTGCGCGTATCGACGGTGGCGTCGAGGCTGCCTGCCTGCTCGGGACTCATGTAGGAAGGCGTCCCGACCAGCATGCCGGCTTCGGTCAACATAGACTGCGCGAGGTTGTCGTGAGTGATGGCTTTGGCGAGGCCAAAATCAATGATCTTGGGTATCGGCCTGCCGTCGACTTCTTCGACGAGAATGTTGGAGGGCTTGAGGTCTCGGTGGATGATGGCTTTCTGATGCGCGTGCTGCACGCCGTCGCAAACCTGGAGGAAGAGGAGCAGGCGCTGCTTGATCGTGAGGCGGCGCTCGTCGCAAAAAGTCGTGAGAGGGACGCCGGCGACAAGCTCCATGACGAAGAAGGGGCGGCCTGCAGACGTCGCGCCGGCGTCGAAAACTCTAGCAATGTTGGGATGGTCCATCACCGCGAGAGCCTGGCGTTCGGAATCGAAGCGCGCGACGACGGATCGAGTGTCCATACCCGGCTTGATCAGCTTGAGAGCGACCGCCCGGCGGATGGGCTCGCTTTGTTCGGCGCGCCAGACTTCGCCCATGCCGCCTGTGCCCAGCGGCTCAACCAAACGGTAGGGACCGACAGATTGGCCGGGCTGCGCGTCGAAGGCGAGAAGTTGCGCGCCATCGCCGCGAGCCATTTGCTCGGCGGCCAGCTCGAAGGCTGGACGATCAAGAAAAGTTTCGAGCTCGCGCTGCGAAATGAGCAGGGAGCGCACTTCGTGCTCGAGGGCGGCGTCTCCATTGCACGCTTGATGCAAGAATGTCGTGCGCTCGCCGGAGGGAACGCGAAGCGCGGACTGCAGCAATTCTTCGACTTGTTTCCAACGCTCAGGATGCATGGGCTGAATCCCTTTTCAGTTCGCGATAAAGCCAGGCACGAGCGGTATTCCAGTCGCGCATGACGGTGATCGAAGAGACCTTGAGAACTTCGGCGGTCTCTTCAACGCTCATCCCGCCGAAAAAACGCAGCTCGACGACCTTGGCTTTGCGGGCGTCGAATTGCGAAAGGCTCTCCAGGGCGTCGTCGAGCGCAACGAGATCGTGCGAGCGGCGACTGCTCACGATGCTGGCTGCTTCCAGAGAGAGTTGCTCATAGCCTGCGCCCCTCTTCTTGTTGTTGCGCCGGGCGTGGTCGACGAGAATGCGGCGCATCATCTGCGCGGAGACGGCGAAAAAATGCGCGCGGTCCTGCCAGTTCATGCGAGTGCAGTCCGCAAGGCGCAGGTAGGCCTCGTTCACCAGCGCCGTGGTTTGTAGGATGTGGCCGGCGCGCTCGCGGCTCATGTAGTAGCGGGCGAGGCGGCGCAACTCTTCATAAATGATGGGGGTGAGCTTTTCGAGAGCGGCTTGATCGCCGCTGGCCCAGGCGCGCAACAACAGGCTTACTTGCTCATGGGATGGGAGAGGCAAGTTCGAGTCTCGCAGCTCGCCCGCCGGCTCCGTGCCGCCCGGGGCAGTGCCCCGTATTGTACGCCACGCCGAGTAGTTTGGAGTGCCTGATAGTTCGTCCCTCCGAATTACGCCTTACTAGGTAAGCCGAGCTGCGAGAACGGACTGACGGCGCGTCCTGACTAAGTTCCTCTGCATACCGAGCGGTTGGGACGGATGCCAGAAAACTCTTACTCGGTAAGAAATCCATTTTTTGCCAAGGGCTTTCGGCCAGCTTCGGCTGCATTCACGCGCGTCAAACGCCTAAAAGCGAAAGACGCCTAGACTCGTTCGGGAGGCAATCGTGCAAGTACCAAATATAAAAAAGCGGCCAGCTATGCTTCGGTGGTTGGGTATATTCGCCCTGTTGATCGTGCCCCACGTGGTTCAAGCTACCCAGTGGCGGGGCAACGTGGGGGCACAAAGTCGGAATAAGGGACGCCAGGTGCTGGCGTTTCTTCCCAATGAAATCTGGATCCACGAGGGCGACAGCATCCAGTGGACCTTCAACGTGGATGAACCTCACACTCTGACGTTTCTGAAGCCTGGTCAAGTGCGGCCTCCCTTTCCCGCGGGATGTCCTGGATTCGGATTCTCTGCCAGTCCTGCGAGCTTCGATGGGTCGACGTGTGTGTCCACGGCGCCATTCATGGCAGGGCAGAAGTTCGAGGTGCACTTTCCGGCGGGGGGAAACTTCAAATTCGTGTGCCTGATCCACGCGAACATGACAGGCGTCGTGCATGTGCTGCCCTTGCAGGAAGCGCTGCCGCATAGTCAGCACTTCTACGACGAGCAGGCAGAGGATGCTGCGGAGCAACTGCTTTCCGACGTGGACGCCGACCACGAAAACGAACACTCACATGGCGAGAATCAAGTGATTGCCGGCACTGGCGAGGTCTCGGCCACTCCCGGAGGTTCTAATACGCTTTCGATCATGCGTTTTCTAAATCACACGACGGTCATTCACGCGGGGCAAACCGTGGAGTGGAGCAACTCGGATCCGGTGACCGCGCACACGATTACCTTCGGGACGGAGCCGGCCAATCCGATACCACCCGCTGGGAAGTTCACCAAGGACGCGGATGGAGCGCTCCACGCCACAATTTCGTCGGCCAGTGACAGCGTGCATTCTGGATTCATCGTGGCCGCACCCCAAGATCAGATTGGGCTACCGCAGTCGCCCACCTCCACGACTCGGTTGCGAATCACCTTCACGCAGCCGGGAACGTACCCATACATCTGCGCTCTCCACGACACGCTAGGTATGAAGGGCACAATCATCGTCCTGCCCTAGAAGTCCGTCCAGAAGTTCTTGAGAACAAAGGTACTGCGAGCGATGGGTCAGCCAGGCAGTACCTACTTGCGTGAGAGTTTGTCCCCGCAAATTACGCCTTACTAAGTAAGGGCCAAAACAAGGAAGCCGCTTGGCGGTCGGTCAGGGCGTCCTTGCAGGAGGCAGGCAGCGCACGTCCGGCGCTCCTGAATACATATGATGTTACGGAATCGCAGAGCCCACAGGATTCAGGAAGGCGTTGCTCCGCGGCAGTACGGTGTTGCGCGGGCCTCGACGTACTGCCTACAGAAGTCGTTGGCGGCGATACTGGCGGTCCTTGCAGTCGCGGTGGCTGGCTGCACCAGTGCCTCGCTGGCGAATAGCCCCGTGACTGCGCCCGCTCCAGGAAGACTGACGTTGTCGCCAAATCCCCTGAATTTTCCGGACACCGGGGTCGGCCAATCCTCGATTCAGAGTTTCTTGATTACCAACATAGGAAACGCGCCGGTGCAACTCGGCGAAACCAGCGCTGGAGGTCCCAACGCAGGCGATTTCACTCCCCTACTAACTTGTCCTCTTATCGTGCCAACCCGTGGGTTCTGTACAATGAGGGTCAAATTCGAACCTACCGCCCCCGGCCTGCGCACCGCGACCGTCACGGTGGCCAGTGACGCTGTCGGCAGCCCGCAAACAGTTACGCTGACCGGCAAAGGCCTGCAGGGGGAGCTCACGATTACACCCGCTTCCTTAACTTTCCCCGGAACACCGGTTGGCGGCACGAGCCCGCCACAAACACTAACCCTCACCAACACCGGCAGCGCCGCGGTTACTATCAGTTCGTTTCGCTTCTCCGGCTCTGGTGACTTTCAGAGTGGCAATACAAACTGCTTTATCACCACTGGTATCGCACCGGGGAGCAGTTGCAGCGCTTCTTTCCTGTTCAGTCCTCAATCGTCAGGCCCACGCTCAGGGACAGTGACGTTCAACAGCGACGGGTTCGGCAGCCCGCAAACCGTGATGCTCACAGGGAATGGCCTTGCACCCGCGCTGGTGGTGAGCGCTTCGACCACCTTTCCCGACACCCCCGTTGGCGGGACAAGCCCTGTGCAGACGGTGACGTTTCACAATAGTGGGACCGCACCTGAGCACACCACGGGCACTACCTTGACCGGCGCCAATTTAGCTGACTTCCGGGTTGTCAACAATGCATGTTTCCCTGCTCCCCCCCTAGCCCCGGGCTCCGATTGCATAGTTAGTCTTACGTTCAGTCCTACGACAGTAGGAGCGCGCAACGCATTTCTAACAGTGACTGGCGATAGCTCGGCGGCGACGATGCTGTCCGGCAACGGCCTTGGACCCGCGAAGGCGCTGACGATTACACCGAATCCGGTGATCTTTCCGGACACGCCAGTGGGTGGGGCTCCAGGCTTCAGTATCGTCAGGATCCACAACTCCGGAAGCGTAACCGTGAATATCAGTAGCACGACCATAACAGGACCCAATGCCGCCGATTTTGCCGGGCTTGAGAATCCTGGCTTCTGCGTTGGGCCACTGGCATCTGGAATTGATTGCATATCGGGTTTCTTCTTCAATCCGAAGGCGGTTGGTCCACGGATGGCGACATTCACGGTAACCAGCGATGCGACGCCTGGCACACTGGCGGCCACATTCTCGGGCAACGGCATCGCAGCCACGAAGATCCTCACGCTAACACCGAATCCGCCGAATCCCGTGAATTTTCCGGACACTGTGGTGGGCGCGACCACCGCCATGCAAACGCTCACCGCCACCAACACCGGCAACAGCGATGTGACCTTCACGGGACCCGTCCCGCTTGGCGGTGCAAACCCGGGAGACTTCTCTTACAACATCGGTGCAAGCAGTTGCCTCGGTAATGGCGTGAACCCGGTTGTGGTGTTCCATGCGGGGCAAAGCTGCGACGTGCAGTTCGCGTTTACTCCGACGGCCGCAGGAGCCCGGACGGCGACCTTCCTTCTGCGCGACGACGCTAGCGGCAACCCGCAAACCGTGACGCTCACCGGCACCGGCAAGGGCGTTGCACCCACGAAGATCCTCACGTTCGCACCGAATCCCCTGAATTTTCCGGACACCGTTGTGGGTCAGCCAAGCTTGCCGGGGATCATCGTAGTTAACAACGTAGGGAACGCGCCGGTGCACATCCTTTCAACCAGCGTTGGCGGCCTTAACGCAGGCGACTTCACCGCATTCGTAATTTGTGGCGTAGGCGGCAACAGCGTGCCGCCCGGCCAGTTCTGCACAATAAATGTTCAATTCCAACCTAGCGCCGCAGGCCCACGCACCGCGACAATCACCGTAACCAGCGACGCGACCGGCAGCCCTCAGACGGTGACGCTCACGGGCAACGGCATTGCACCCACGAAGATTCTGTCGGTGACGCCGAATCTCCTGAATTTTCCGGACACGGTTGTCGCCACGGCCAGCTTACCCCAGGTCATTACGGTTAAGAACGTGGGAAACTCGCTGGTGCACATCAGCGGGACCAGCCTTGCCGGTAACGGCGGCTTCCTCGTCCACCCATTAATCTGTGACAGGCCAGACCCTATGATCGTCCCCGGTGAGGTCTGTTCAATGGATGTTCAATTTGCGCCTAGCGCCGTTGGCTCGAACACAGCGACACTCACGATAACCAGCGACGCGGTCGGAAGCCCCCAGACAGTGACACTCACCGGCAATGGAAGCTCAACTAGCCTGATCCTAACCCCCAATCCTCCGGTTTTCCCGGACACCCCCGTGGGACATCTCAGTCCGCAACAGACGCTCACGGTCACCAACATAGGACACACGGACGTTCAAATCGGTGCCACCAGCCTTGGTGGTCCGAACGCAAACCTCAGCGACTTTCAAATTACGACCAACACCTGCGTGACTCCTACGCCCGCGCTGCTGGCGCCGGGAGCGAACTGCGCGATTGGCGTCACGTTTAATCCTCAGGCAGCGGGACCGCGCACGGCGAGTCTCACCATCGTCAGCGACGGGATTGGAAGTCCGCAGAAGGTATCGCTCAACGGTCAAGGAATCCCAGGTGCCTTAAGCCTGATGCCCAATCCGCTGAGCTTCGCCCCCACTCCCGTGGGCCGCCTTAGCTCGCCTCAGACGCTCACGATCACCAATACGGGGCCAGCGACGGTGCGCTTCAACGCAATCACCGTTGGCGGCGCCAACGCAGTCGATTTCCAAATCACGACCAACCGGTGCCAAACGCCTACGTCGGGCGCGCTGAGTGCGAACGCCAGTTGCACCATCGACTTCACGTTCAATCCCCAGGCCGCCGGGGCACGGACGGCGACTCTCACGATCGCCAGCGACGGAGCGGGCAGTCCGCAAATGGTCACGCTCAACGGCAGTGGACTCCCAGGTGGCTTGAGCCTCATGCCCAATCCGCTGAATTTCCCGGACACCGCAGTGGGACGGCTGAGCACACC
>Ga0207111_10264_pt1 | contig 12441 bp, 8 predicted proteins | sample Alteio_BWMinHeat_71_FD_153577 | JGI IMG/M metagenome (GOLD analysis project Ga0207111, IMG submission 153577) | Enriched cells from forest soil in Barre Woods Harvard Forest LTER site, Petersham, Massachusetts, United States -... | ecosystem: Environmental > Terrestrial > Soil > Temperate forest >... | reverse complement strand
GATTTGCCTTTATCAGCCAAGTAAACCGATTTTATTTCACGCCCTGCCAAATCATATATTTTGATAAAGGTATTGGCAGAATTGCTTACATAATAGGCAATTTCGGTGGCATTTGTTAAAGGATTCGGATAATTTTGAAACAAGGCATTATGGTCCGGCTTTAATTGATAGTACCTGAAATAATCAATATACATGAATTGCGGAAAAGGCGCATCAGCCGGAGGATACGGGTCTTTTTCTATAGCTAAACTCATAACAACTGCCAGGTAAGGCGACATGTTTAATGAATGTACAATTCCGGGTGAAGTAATTGTATCGTCAGAAAAAATTTGCCGGTCATCAAAATAGAAAGTAATTTTATCAGAGAACAATGCTACGGCATATTTATGATATGCTTCAAACAAAGGATTTGCATAAGTAAAAGCCATACTCCCTACTGCATCCGCACTACACCTGTAGTTTTCATCGTGCCAGGTAACATGATTTGTCCTTCCGTCAATATTGGTAACTGAATTTGGTTCTAAAATATCCACTTCATCGTGCTTTTTAATACATCCCTTTACGGTATTTTGATAATAAATCCAAAAGGCAGGCAAAAAACCTGTGCCGACAGGTTGATTATTTGCATCATAATAGCCCGGTATTTTTGCCCTCATTTCATAAAATCCGAATGAATAATTTCCAATATTACCAATAATCGGTTCCCTCGTTTGAATGCTTTGAATGCCTCCTGAATAAAAACGGTAAAAACGATTGCGATGAACGCAAGGCACTAAATCGTTAAGCGAATCAGGATTATAATCAGCAGTTAATACGAGGTTGCCGTTGCTTAGTGATACATTTTCAGGACGGAAATGATCTGCCGAACCCCAATTGTAGCCATGATAAATGCTATCGGTATAATTGCACGGGTCAATTTTCCACCATTTGGAAGCGTCAAGAATGGTGTCGTTAAACTCATCGCTTTTTGCTGTGTCAGGAATCCACGAATCCGGCTGAAGGGCAGGGGGCAATTGTGCATACAAAACCATGCCGTTCCACAACATGGAAAAAATAATGCAGCAACATTGAAATAAATTTCGTTCTTTCATCAATTCTCAACTTCCTTAGTGCCTTCGTGCCTCCGTGGTAAACCTTTCACGCTACTTTATTTCTTTGTACTTGCAAACATCAGAACCGCCAAGGTAAAACTGTTCACCGTCTTTTAATAATAGATGTCCGAATTGTTTCAAACTATCCGGAAAACTATCAAGCCAATTATCTTTTATAACATACAACTTATTTTGCTTAAAGACATCATCCGCCAACTTCCGGTTTCGCACATACGATGATTCATTTGGAGTCGCTTTAATCATATCAGGGTCAGGGCAGGCATTAATATATGAATACCAATAATCTGCAATAATACCTATATTGCCTAAGCTTTTAAATTCATTTGCCGTTTTAATCCTCGGTTCTAATGTTTTTATCCATAATACATATTTGAAATTATAAAGCGTACCGATTCCCCCAATAATAACAGCAGTTATAAGTATCATCTCTATATATTTTTTTAACCTGATGTTCAATTGCAAATGTTCTAAAATAATCAGAAAAGCAATCCATAAAGAAATATAAACAGGAATAAAATACCTGCGAGGCACGCCGTTTAAATAAGACCATTTTGAAAGCATAATTACTGAAAAAGCGATTACACCATCAATCATAAAAAAAATCAGCCACTTTTTATTATTATCATTAAGTTTAATAAACCGAAAATTAAACAGGCATAACCCGGATACAATTAAAATAAGGTATAAGTAAATACTTGTAAATAGTTCATGCGATTTAAAGGTAAATAATTCGCAAATTGACTTACAGAAAATTTTTATTGATGCTATTATTGCATTAAAATCATTAAATTTTTCATAGTTCTCAATCTTATCGGCGTGGCTTTTTGCATAATGTATAAAGAAAACGGTTGTAAGTAATCCGAAAACAATATAATATAATTCCGGCTTTTTATAGAATTTATTTCCGATTGCAAAGTTATGTTCCTTCAAATAGAAAAAGAACAGAACACACAATAAAATAAAAATAGTAACGATTGATAAATCAGAAACCCAAATTGATAATATTAAAACAATGGTGCAAAGCAGCAATAATAAATGTTGCTTTAAAGAATATAATGTTGTTTTTGAAGCGTATAACTCATTTAAAGCGAATACCGCAATACCAATAAGCGCATATTGAATGCCGAGATTATTCCTTATAAAATCAATCAAATGAAATGGAGGAAAAAACCAAATTATTGCAAAAATAAATTTATTGGAATATGATTGAAATAAACCTGCAAACCCAAAATACCCTGCAATCAATAAAATATAATGCGTTATTGATTCGGATGATACCGCAGAGAGTTTAAAAAGTTTAAAAAAGAACTGTCCGAGCAATGGAATTAAAGAACCGTACCTGTCCTGTCCCCAAAAATATATATCATGGGGTAAACTAAAATTGTGAAGCATTAAAATAATTACAGCATCATCAGTGCAAAGAGCGGGATAAAAATTTGAAGCATAAAAACGAAAAGACAGGATAATAATAACAAGTAAGGCGAAGTAAAATGTTTTTTTATTCATAAATTTCATAAAAAGAAAAGCAAAAGTAAGCGTTTTGTTCATTCTCATTCATATTGGTTCTTTACAACATGCCCTACATCCTTCAAAAGTTTTTCGCTGCGAAACAATGCAATATCGCTTTTCACCATTTCGCTTACCAATTCAGAAAGATTATATTTAGGTTTCCAGCCCAATTTTGTCCGGGCTTTAGTGGAGTCCCCGATAAGAAGGTCAACCTCCGTGGGGCGAAAATAGTTCTTATCCACTGCCACAACTTCTTTACCTGTTTCCAACTGATGGTCGGGGTTGCTGCATGATTTCACATAACCTTTTTCCTGTTCACCTTCGCCCTTAAAGTCAAGTTCTATGCCTGCTTCACGAAACGCCATCACAAGAAATTCCCTGACAGGAGTAGTTGTACCTGTTGAAATCACATAATCTTCCGGTTTTTCCTGTTGCAGCATCAGCCACATTGCTTCCACATAATCTTTGGCATGACCCCAGTCGCGCTGTGCATCAAGGTTTCCAAGATATATCTTTTCCTGCATACCCAGTGCGATTTTAGCAACCCCTCTTGTAATCTTTCGGGTTACGAAGGTTTCCCCCCTGACGGGTGATTCGTGATTGAACAGGATGCCATTCACTGCAAACATGTTGTATGCCTCCCTGTAATTTACAATAATCCAGTAACTGTATAGTTTGGCAACTGCATAAGGCGAACGCGGATAGAAGGGTGTTTTCTCGCTTTGAGGCACCTCCTGCACCAATCCGTATAATTCGGAAGACGATGCCTGGTAAATTTTTGTTTTGTTGCTCAAACCAAGCAGTCGAACCGCTTCGAGAACCCTTAACGTGCCTATTCCGTCAGCATTAGCAGTATATTCAGGCACTTCGAAACTCACCTTTACATGCGACATTGCGCCGAGGTTATAAATTTCGTCGGGCTGCACTTCCTGGATAATTCTGATGATGTTGGTAGAATCTGTCAAATCACCATAATGCATCTTGAACTTTACATTCCGTTCGTGAATATCCTTGTATAAATGGTCAACCCTTTCGGTATTAATGAGTGAACTTCGCCTTTTAATTCCATGCACATCATACCCTTTATTCAAAAGAAGCTCCGCAAGATAAGCGCCATCCTGCCCTGTGATACCCGTAATTAATGCAACTTTCATTTTTTTCTTATTTTTTTATTGATTGAATATATATTAAAACGCGGACAAAAGTAGTCAAAAGTTTGATATGGTATCAAAATTTGCATCTTTGCATCCTGTTTTTTTGCAGGAAATAAAATATGAAGCGTAACCACATCCTCATTTTTGTGATTGCAGCCGCTATATTATTGCGACTGATTTTATGTATTATTAATCATGAATCGAACGATAACCACGTTGAAGTTGTAAGCATCATGGCTGACCGCCATATTGTTCCTGAAAAGCAGGATTGCTGGTCGTGCTTTCAACCTAAGCTATATTATTATATTAATATGAAACTTGTCGGATGGTTGCACATTAAAAGCGAAAAAGGCAGGATAAAAGTAATGCAGTCAACTAATTTTCTTTGCTCACTTATCATTTTATTTTTTCTCTTCAGATTTATTTCAAAACATATTCCTGCCGGACATTTGCGAACAGTTGTATTTGCAATGTTCGCGCTTAGTCCGCCACTTATGGGCATCAGCGTTCAGGCAACAAATGATACCATGGCTATCATGTTCGGGGTTATTTCAATTTATTTTCTCGACCGTTTGCTTTCACAATGGAAACTCCCGGATTTGGCTATTGTGGTTGTTTCTTTAATAGCCGGTTCCATTAGCAAAGCCGGGGGAGTTGTAATTTTTCTTGCCGCACTGCTTGTATTATTCATCAGGTTTATAACTACAGGAGAAAAAACATTAAAAAGACGAGTATTGATTTTCGGCATCGCAACGGGGATAATTTGTACTGCCTGCATTTTGAGCGCCGGTAATTATTACTACAATTACAAGCATTTCGGAAAACCTTTTGTAAGCGCATTTGGAAATGCTCCGCCCCCCAATTTCTTTCATAAGACTATTGTTACCCGTCCGGGAATCAGGTCGGTGGCTGATGGTTTTTTCACCTTTCGTTTTGCTGATATGCTCCGCCAGCCATGGATTACCAATGGAGCGGATGATTATCCTGAACACCGCACCTCATTTTGGAGTCAGTTATATGGACGTTCTTTTTTTATTCATTTTGAACAATATCCACATGGTTGGCAAAAAATAAATCTTAAAATTATTTGGTTTGGCAGAGCTGCGCTGATATTAGGGCTGGTGCCCATGCTCGTTTTTATAATCGGATTTTTAATCCTCCTGAAACAATCCTGTTCCGATTTTTTCCGGCTCAATTTCACCAACATCAATAAAACCAATTCATGGATGCACGTTGGCATTACGCTGGCTTTTGTAATCTTTCTTACGAAATTCGCTTATGACATCAGGGACTTTTCCGGCTTCAAGCCAATCTACATCCTCCCGGGGTTGATAAGTTTTCTCTATATTTTTATTACAGGAACAAAGTATGCCATAAAGTTTATTCCCGAAAAAATGCTCATCTGCACAATTTGGGCATTAGTTGCCGTGCATATTTATGAATTTTCGTACTTAGCAATGCACTTGTATAAGTTTTATCATCAGGCATGAAAGGAGTTATGAGTTATGAGTTACAACTCCCTTACGCTATTTTGATTAAAAATATCAATTCCGTCTTCGCAATACATCTTTGCATCGAGAATGCAGTGTATGATGAATAAATGCATGATTTCGGCAAAGCCATAAGATAAGGCAGGCAGGTAAAAGTTCAGAATGCCTTTGCTTCGCAGGGGATTATCGGGCTGAAAACCCGAAAAGGTTAGGATGTTGCAGTTCATTGTTTTTCCCATATCCGCTGCCGCCAATATATTCGCTGATTTGCCGGAACTGCTGATGCAAAATATCACATCGCCGGCATCGGCAAACTGCTCAATTGGCTTTGAAAACACTTCGGCATAGCTGTAATCGTTCGATATGCAGGTAAGCAACGATGAATCGTTGAAAGCGATGGCGCGGATGCCGCCGTTCTTCCAGTAGTCCACCGCCTGATGACTTGCAATGCTTGCGCTCCCTCCGTTGCCGACAAAGATTATTTTCTTTCGGTTTTGTTGAACCTCTTTAATTAACGCAACGGCTGTGGCAACGGCTTCTTCAAACGTGCAACCGATGTTTCCCGCTTTTGTAACTTCAATGGACGATACTAATTCAGCAAAGCCGGCATTGTATTTTTGAATGAAATTCTTGATTTCCATTTTGATGATATTTAGTTTATTATCGAACGCAGATTTTTATGATGGTGATGATAAAAAATGATAAAATCTTAACAAATCTTAATCATCATAAAAATCAGCGTTCCTTTTTATTGGGTGGTGCGAAATTAATAATTCATCCAATACAAAACCAAATCGTAATTGAATATTCTGAATGTCCGCGAAGAATCGGATATTTCTTTAAGATTTATGCCTTGTGAACTGTATGCATTATTACTGTCTTCTTCGTTTGCTTCGGAAACTACCAACCGTGGATGAAATGTCTTCACAGGCGCAATATAATTCATGTAATCTTTCCATACGGGTAATGTTTTTGCTTTAGCTTCCCAGGCAACGGTGGGCGCCCAGGCGCCTATGGCGGGATGTTTCCCGAAATTGCAGCGGGCAACATATTCATTGACTGCTGCGATGGCATAAGTCCGCTTTTTATATGCGCTAACATCATAATGCAAATTGACAGCGAGAATAATGAATATAAAGACGGAAACTAACGCCTTCGCAAGTTTTCCGCTTTGTTCGAGCATGAAAAGACTAACAGTAATCAACATAGCTCCTGAAAAGAAGAAAGCAAGCAGATACCTTGTGGGAGGGGATATGAGGTATAGTTTATGCAGTTCGGTGAGGAACCAGCAAAAAACAAAAAGAAACAGTACGAAACTACCCCTGTCGTCTTTAAGCCAGCCGGTATGTTTCCCGCGTTTCCTTATGAGCAGGTAAAGAAGTCCGACAAGTGAAAAAACGAGTGTATAAACATAATGCTTAACTGTAGAAACCCAAACCTCCAAATTAAAAGTATATTTTATTCGGTCAAAGATTTGAGAAAACACATCGAACCTGTCTTTTCCCTGAATCAGCATGACGTAATCAAAGAAACGGTGATTAGGTATGTACCACATCCTATAATATATGAGCGCGAAAATGATGATATAAAGCAGGGTCAGCAACAGCGCTTTGTATTGAAGTCGCGTTGTTTCAAAATAGTCTTTGACGGTGCAGAAAAATACTACTCCCGGAACAATCCAAACTATGTAAGCAAACTGGATTTTTGCATACCAGCAGAAGGAACTGAACATAACGGACAGGAATAGGGATGCGTTCGGAGCTTTGCCAATGCCCCATCTGTAAAGAAAGAAAAGCGACAATAAAATAAAATCAATGCAATACATTTCTGCAAGACCGTAATGGCTGTATTGAAATATGTGGTACTGTGTGAAACAAAGCAGCAGCATCAATAAACCAAACCGGTGCAGGAATTTATCTTTCAGGAAAATGAAGATAACCAAAGCGGTAAATAGCAATACAAAGAGGCGGCTTACCCAAAGATGCGTTCCGAGAAGCAGGAAAAAAGGAATTAGCGTAAAGCCGAATAAAGGAGTTTTAACTAAACTATCAGATTCTGTAACATTATAATAATGATGGTTTACGAGGTTCCTTAAAGGTGCTGAATAAAGCCCTTCATCAGTCCATGCGTCGCGGCTGTTAAGCGTTGAATACGGGTCGGCTTTCAGAAAGGATAATTCAAAGAGCAGCCAACAACTCAACAATATGAAAGGGAAAAGCGGAACGAATAATTTTTTTGCCGGTTCAATCATGGGGCAAAAGTATCTTTTTTATTTAACCAGGTACTATGTTATTTCTTCAATCAGTGTTCGGTTTTTTTTAATCAATTTGTCATTACCTCTTCCAAAACGATATGCGATTTAATTTCAGCCATCCCTGCAAGATGAAGCCGGAAATATTCAACAAGGCAGCCGAGCAGCGCTCGCCGGGTTGCGGTGGTAATGTTTATTTGAGCATGATGTTCGAAAGGCGCTGTTAAAAAACTATGTAGCGCAATGCTGTGTGGCGCTTCGAGAAAATGAATGTGAAGCGGCATTCGGCTGACAAACTCTCCTGCAAGCATATCGAAAAAGGGAAAATCTTCGGAGTAATTTGTTTTAGGATATATTCCGAGAAACTTGGAGAAGCCGACAAGAAACGCAAGGTGAAGGTTGTTGCAGTTTCCGGCTTCGTGGTCAAGCTGTTGAATGGTATTGTTCAGGAAGGCGAAAATATTAGGGTCGGCGGTTTCTTCTTTAATGGTTCTGCTGACGATTTCTGTGATGAAAAGGACTATTCCGGCTTTGAAGGGATGCGAATGAATGGCGTTGAGCGAAGGCGAAAGATTAATTTCTTTGATTCTTTGGATGCCTGCGCGGTTGTTATGATACACAGTCATTTCGGCAAGCGTAAGCGGCTGGAAGATATTCGCTTTGAACCTGCTTTTCGCGGTTTTGCCAATGTTCACCATGTATGATTGCAGCCCGAACGATTCGGTATAGATTTTTGCTATAACCGAATGGTCGGAATACTTAATTGTTCGGAGAATTATTCCTTTTGTTTTGTGGAGCAATTTTAAAGGATTGACAGATTTGACAACTTTTTAAAAGTTGTCAAATCTAAAATGCTTTAGAACCCGATTCCCACCGCTCTGATGGCGCTCATTACCGAATATCCTTTTGAGTTAAGGACGATGCAGGCGACATTACCCGCAAAACCTGTTGGCAGGTCTGTAAATTCGGCGATGCGTTTGGTATCGGTTATCTGGAATGACCTTACAGGATTGGTTGCTTCTGCGGGTGCTGTGAACTGAATGGTGTTGCCTGCGCGATTAACGGTAACTCCGTTTTCCATCAGGAAAAACATATAAGTATTACCCTTTCCCTGTGCATTGGTGATGTCTATTTTAATTGACTTTGAACCATAACTAACGGTATATTGCGGCTGCGGATGAATAACCTGCGAACCTCTGGTTAGTTTGCCATGCGTATATCCTGCGCTAAGGATGATTTCCGCCGCCTGATTTTGGTTTTCTGCATTTGCATTGGCAACTGTTTGAACATAAATACCGTTCTTTTCCAAAACAACCATTATCACCAATGCGGCTGCAATGATTGCCTGCCTTGTTTCATCATTTGTAGAGTGGGCGAGGAACCATTCGTCAAGCGGAGATTGCAGCGATGTGTTCTTTGCAGCCCATGTTACATAATCAACAGGAGGATTGCCGAACGGGTCAGCTTCTAACGCAAGCATTAAATCATAAGAATTTTTGCTGATGTCATAAACTTTTTTGCAGAAATTAACACTGGGCGCTGTTTTATTAAAAGGAGTAATTTTTACTTTTAGCATCTTGATAGATTTAAGGGTTAAAACGGCTGCAAAGATATAGAATATTTTACAATTACATACATAAAATTATTTTATGCGGATTATGTCTGCCTGAAGGAAGAACGCAACTGCCTGAAGGAAGAACGCAACCGCCTGAAGGAAGAACGCAACTGCCTGAAGGAAGAACGCAACTGCCTGAAGGAAGAACGCAACTACCTGAAGGAAGAACGCAACTACCTGAAGGAAGAACGCAACTACCTGAAGGAAGAACGCAACCGCCTGAAGGAAGAACGCAACTGCCTGAAGGAAGAACGCAACTGCCTGAAGGAAGAACGCAACCGCCTGAAGGAAGAACGCAACTGCCTGAAGGAAGAACGCAACATTTTCGCGGAAATAAATCAACAAGATTCAACAACTTTTAAAAAGTTGTTAAATCTCTGCGGAAGCGAAATATTCATCTGCGGAAGCGAAAAATTTATACCTTTATATATAGTTATTGTTCGGGAAGGTGCGTAGCACCGTTATATTTGTAGTAAAATGAGTTATTAAGATTAGGTAAATAGGTGCGTAGCGCCGCAATATTTGTATGTTTATGTTATTTACAAATATATCGGTGCTACGCACCTCCATCATTTTTTATGTTTTCATGCTACAAATATTGTGGTGCTACGCACCTTCCCGAACAGTAACTATATATAAAGGTATAACTTATTTCCAAAATGCTTACTTTTGCTTTTCTTTTTATGAAATTTATGAATAAAAAAACATTTTACTTCGCCTTACTTGTTATTATTATCCTGTCTTTTCGTTTTTATGCTTCAAATTTTTATCCCGCTCTTTGCACTGATGATGCTGTAATTATTTTAATGCTTCACAATTTTAGTTTACCCCATGATATATATTTTTGGGGACAGGACAGGTACGGTTCTTTAATTCCATTGCTCGGACAGTTCTTTTTTAAACTTTTTAAACTCTCTGCGGTATCATCCGAATCAATAACGCATTATATTTTATTGATTGCAGGGTATTTTGGGTTTGCAGGTTTATTTCAATCATATTCCAATAAATTTATTTTTGCAATAATTTGGTTTTTTCCTCCATTTCATTTGATTGATTTTATAAGGAATAATCTCGGCATTCAATATGCGCTTATTGGTATTGCGGTATTCGCTTTAAATGAGTTATACGCTTCAAAAACAACATTATATTCTTTAAAGCAACATTTATTATTGCTGCTTTGCACCATTGTTTTAATATTATCAATTTGGGTTTCTGATTTATCAATCGTTACTATTTTTATTTTATTGTGTGTTCTGTTCTTTTTCTATTTGAAGGAACATAACTTTGCAATCGGAAATAAATTCTATAAAAAGCCGGAATTATATTATATTGTTTTCGGATTACTTACAACCGTTTTCTTTATACATTATGCAAAAAGCCACGCCGATAAGATTGAGAACTATGAAAAATTTAATGATTTTAATGCAATAATAGCATCAATAAAAATTTTCTGTAAGTCAATTTGCGAATTATTTACCTTTAAATCGCATGAACTATTTACAAGTATTTACTTATACCTTATTTTAATTGTATCCGGGTTATGCCTGTTTAATTTTCGGTTTATTAAACTTAATGATAATAATAAAAAGTGGCTGATTTTTTTTATGATTGATGGTGTAATCGCTTTTTCAGTAATTATGCTTTCAAAATGGTCTTATTTAAACGGCGTGCCTCGCAGGTATTTTATTCCTGTTTATATTTCTTTATGGATTGCTTTTCTGATTATTTTAGAACATTTGCAATTGAACATCAGGTTAAAAAAATATATAGAGATGATACTTATAACTGCTGTTATTATTGGGGGAATCGGTACGCTTTATAATTTCAAATATGTATTATGGATAAAAACATTAGAACCGAGGATTAAAACGGCAAATGAATTTAAAAGCTTAGGCAATATAGGTATTATTGCAGATTATTGGTATTCATATATTAATGCCTGCCCTGACCCTGATATGATTAAAGCGACTCCAAATGAATCATCGTATGTGCGAAACCGGAAGTTGGCGGATGATGTCTTTAAGCAAAATAAGTTGTATGTTATAAAAGATAATTGGCTTGATAGTTTTCCGGATAGTTTGAAACAATTCGGACATCTATTATTAAAAGACGGTGAACAGTTTTACCTTGGCGGTTCTGATGTTTGCAAGTACAAAGAAATAAAGTAGCGTGAAAGGTTTACCACGGAGGCACGAAGGCACTAAGGAAGTTGAGAATTGATGAAAGAACGAAATTTATTTCAATGTTGCTGCATTATTTTTTCCATGTTGTGGAACGGCATGGTTTTGTATGCACAATTGCCCCCTGCCCTTCAGCCGGATTCGTGGATTCCTGACACAGCAAAAAGCGATGAGTTTAACGACACCATTCTTGACGCTTCCAAATGGTGGAAAATTGACCCGTGCAATTATACCGATAGCATTTATCATGGCTACAATTGGGGTTCGGCAGATCATTTCCGTCCTGAAAATGTATCACTAAGCAACGGCAACCTCGTATTAACTGCTGATTATAATCCTGATTCGCTTAACGATTTAGTGCCTTGCGTTCATCGCAATCGTTTTTACCGTTTTTATTCAGGAGGCATTCAAAGCATTCAAACGAGGGAACCGATTATTGGTAATATTGGAAATTATTCATTCGGATTTTATGAAATGAGGGCAAAAATACCGGGCTATTATGATGCAAATAATCAACCTGTCGGCACAGGTTTTTTGCCTGCCTTTTGGATTTATTATCAAAATACCGTAAAGGGATGTATTAAAAAGCACGATGAAGTGGATATTTTAGAACCAAATTCAGTTACCAATATTGACGGAAGGACAAATCATGTTACCTGGCACGATGAAAACTACAGGTGTAGTGCGGATGCAGTAGGGAGTATGGCTTTTACTTATGCAAATCCTTTGTTTGAAGCATATCATAAATATGCCGTAGCATTGTTCTCTGATAAAATTACTTTCTATTTTGATGACCGGCAAATTTTTTCTGACGATACAATTACTTCACCCGGAATTGTACATTCATTAAACATGTCGCCTTACCTGGCAGTTGTTATGAGTTTAGCTATAGAAAAAGACCCGTATCCTCCGGCTGATGCGCCTTTTCCGCAATTCATGTATATTGATTATTTCAGGTACTATCAATTAAAGCCGGACCATAATGCCTTGTTTCAAAATTATCCGAATCCTTTAACAAATGCCACCGAAATTGCCTATTATGTAAGCAATTCTGCCAATACCTTTATCAAAATATATGATTTGGCAGGGCGTGAAATAAAATCGGTTTACTTGGCTGATAAAGGCAAATC
>Ga0207111_10262_pt1 | contig 12481 bp, 10 predicted proteins | sample Alteio_BWMinHeat_71_FD_153577 | JGI IMG/M metagenome (GOLD analysis project Ga0207111, IMG submission 153577) | Enriched cells from forest soil in Barre Woods Harvard Forest LTER site, Petersham, Massachusetts, United States -... | ecosystem: Environmental > Terrestrial > Soil > Temperate forest >... | reverse complement strand
CGTTGGTCACCGGATCGAAGCTTCCGGGATAGATGGCTTTTACAGTATTCACGCCATGGGAATTGTAGCGTCGATGTTGTGGCGGCACAATTTTGAGCCTCCATCCTCAACGAAGGACCGGCCTGCTTTGCTGCGAAAACAGTTGAGAGAAAATTTTTTATCAGCCTGACGAAAGCGATTCGTAATTTGCATTCCATCCTCTACTTAAACGTTTTACTATTTCCTGCAGATATCCTGCCTTCGTGCGCCCGAAGCGATGACGAATCACTGCCAATCGCAAAAACACCGGGGAGCAGGATTGTTGCCATAAACGAGGTGGATCGATTGCAGAAGCGGCATGTGGGGCTGGGTGTGCTGGTGGCAGCGCTGCTGGTGGTGCTGGTTGGGAAGCTGTCGCTGTCGGTGAGGCAGGAGTCGATAACCTGGGATGAGGGGCATCATCTCTATGCCGGATATCGCTCGCTGAAGTTAGGCGATTATGGGCTGAATCCCGAGGTGCCGCCGCTGGTGAAGATGGTGGCGGCGCTGCCGATTCTGGGGATGCCGCTGCATCTGCCGGCGCTTGCGGGGCGGACTTTCAAGAACGAGGCCTTTCTCGGCGGCAAGGATTTCATCTTCAAGAACGATGCCGACCGCGTGCTGTTTCGCGCTCGCATGGCGGTGTCGACGTTAATGGTGGTGCTGGCACTGCTGGTCTTTCTGGCGGGGCGGGAGATGTTCGGTGCAGACGCAGGGCTGACGGCGTTGGCGCTGGTAGTCTTCGATCCCAATTTTCTGGCGATTGCGCCTATTGTGACGACCGACGTGGGCTTCGCGTGCCTGGTCTTCGCGACGATTTATGCCTTTTACCGTTACGTAAAGAAGCCGTCGTTGTGGAGGCTGGCGCTGGTGGGACTGGTGGCGGGACTGGCGCTTGCATCGAAGCATAGCGCTCCGCTGATCTTTCCTATGCTGGCGCTGCTGGCGACCTTTGAAGTTGTATGGGGCGGCGAAGTTGCGCGTTCCGGGGAGCGGGAAGGTCGTGGCAGGAAATCATTGCAGATGGCGGGCGCGCTGGTGGCGACAGCGGCGATTGCCGTTGGGGTGCTGTGGGCCTTTTATGGATTTCGTTACGCGGCGAGGCCGGATGGGCTGACGATTAATCCGCCGATGAAGGATTGGGCGGCGGGCCTCAAGAATCCGCGTGATGCGGATACGATTCTCACGCTGGCGCGATGGAGGGTGCTGCCGGAGTCATATCTGTATGGGCTGATCGATACCAAGATCACGGCGGAGACAGACACGAGTTATTTGTGGGGGCGCGTTTATCCGCATGGGAACTGGTGGTATTTACCAGTGGTGATCGCGGTGAAGTCAACGCTGCCGTTTCTTGCGCTGATAGTGATTGCGGCGATGGCATTGATCACGCGCAGGCTGAGGCGATGGCGGGAGGTCGTGTTTCTTGTGGTGCCGGCGGCGGTGTATCTCGCGGTGGCGATGGCGTCGGATATGAACATTGGGGCGCGACATATTCTGCCGGTGTATCCGTTCCTGTATCTGCTAGGGGCGGGTGCGCTGTGGACTTTGGTCAGAGTGAATCGGCGATGGCTGTGGGCGGTGGTGGTGCTCGTGATGTTTCAGGCGATCACATCGCTACGCTGCTATCCGGTGTATATGGCCTATGCGAATGAGGCGTGGGGCGGCCCGGCTGCGACGCACAAATATCTGAGCGACGCGAATGTGGACTGGGGTCAGCAGTTGAAGTCGGTGAAGATGTATCTCGACAGGCGTGGCATGAAGGATTGCTGGTTCGCATATTTTCCCGATGGCGTGGTGGACGTGGCCTATTACGGCATTCCGTGCAAGCGGCTGCCGACGACCGATACGCTGTGGTGGCTGGATGAGCCGACGGATGTTCCGGCGGAGATTGACGGGCCGGTGCTGATCAGCGACAGCGATCTTGAGGGGATTGAGTTTGGCGAGGGCGCGCTGAATCCCTATGAGCAGTTCAGGCATATCAAGCCGACGACGGTGATCGATTACGGAGTGGATGTCTACGATGGGCACTTTGCGATCCCTCTGGCGGCGGGGTTGAACCATGCGCAGAAGGCGAGCGATCTGCTGGAAGCCAAAAAACTCGACGCCGCACTGGCCGAGGCGCAGGCGGCGGTGGCGCTGGCTCCGGAGTCGGTGAATACGCAGGCCGCGCTGGGGGATGTGCTGGCGGCGATGGGGCGCAGGGACGAAGCTCGCGCGCATTACGAGAAAGCACTGACGCTGGCGAAGACGGTCGAGCCGGCGCTGCAGACGGGATGGGTTTCTGCGGTGGAGAAAAAACTGGCGGAATAAGAGCCGGCTTATTCCGGTGAGAGTCGCAGTTCGGCGTGGTCACGCTGAATGAACGAACAGAGGGCTTCAACGACAAAGTTGTGGTCGTCGCGCTGGGGCAGGCCGGAGGCAGTGATCGATCCAATGATGCCGGCATTCGCGACGCGCAGCGGGAAGCTGCCGCCGTGCTCGGCGTAGTCGGCGATAGGCAAACCATATCTCTCGAAGAGGCTGGAATTCTTGTGGCGCATCTCGAGTCCCATCGCGTAGGAGCTGCGGTGAAAGCGCGCGACGACATTGCTCTTGCGGCGTATCCATTCGGCCTGATCGGGCACGGTTACGCCGACCGTTGCGTAGAAAAGCGGCTGGCCGAAGCGGCGGATGTCGATGACCAGCGAGGGAAATTGACGCGTGACGGCGAGATCGCGCAGATGCGAGCCGATGGTCCAGGCTCGCGACTCGTCAAAGTGATCGAGGATGAGCTCGCGCTCTTGCAGTGCGATGTGGGCGAGGTCTTCAGTAACCGGCATCTTCAAAAGCCCATGATGTTATAGCCGGAGTCGACGTAGATAGTCTCGCCGGTGATGCCGCTGGCGAGGGGCGAAGCGAGGAAGACGGCCGCGCCTCCCACCTCGGACTGTTCGGTGTTGCGGTGGAGCGGCGAGCGGTCGGCGTGGGCCTTGAGCATGTCGCTGAGGCCGCCGATGCCGCGGGCGGCGAGCGTCTTGATGGGGCCGGCAGAGATGGCGTTAACGCGGATGTTCTGCTGGCCGAGGTCGGCGGCGAGATAGCGGACGGTGGCTTCGAGCGCCGCCTTGGCAACGCCCATGACGTTGTAGTGGGGGACAACCTTTTCCGCTCCGAAATAGGTGAGGGTGAGGATGCTGCCGCCTTCGGTCATCAGAGGTGCCGCGGCCCGGCTGAGCGCGATGAGCGAGTAAACGCTGACGTCATGTGCGATGCGGAAACCTTCGCGGGTGGTGAAGAGGAAGTCGTTCTTGAGCTCTTCGGCCGGAGCAAAGCCGATGGAGTGGACGAGAACGTCGAGCTTGCCGTAGCGCTCTTTGAGCTGCGCGAAGGTCTGGTCGATTTCGCCGTCGCTCGAGACATCGCACTGGAAGGCGAAGGCGCCGGGCAGGTCGGAGATAAGGTCGTGAGCTTCAGCTTTCATGCGTTCGTTCTGGTAGCCGATGGCGAGGGTGGCTCCGGATTCATGAAGCTTCTGGGTGATGCCCCAGGCGATCGAGCGTTTGTTGGCCAATCCAAAGACGACGGCGACGCGGCCTGCAAGGTTGATCATGGAACGGCATTTCCTCCAATGGGTGAGGATAGCAGAGTGAGAAAGGAATTGCGGGAACACCAGGGCCTGTTCACCCTAATAGGGCGGACAGGCTCTAGAGTCTCGACATAGCTGGACGAGATAGCACCTTTTCACGAGCCTGAATGCAATCGTACGGCGCAATGAGTAGTTCGGGTTTGTGTGAGCTCGATCGTCACGATTATGGGATCGCATCATCCGAGTTCGAGCTCACTCGCGCCTTCAAAACCATTTCTTCAGAGATGGCCATGCCTCTCGCAGGTCCTCTTTATATCCGCGACAGAGGTACACAGGAACGGCCTCATGTGGTTGTCCCCACTCGTTGGTGTTCCGCGCGACTTCGGTGACGCTTGCAAATCGATGTTCCAGGGTCTCCCGGTCCTCCCCCAGAACCACCATGACTGAACCATCGTGTCCTCGCGGACCCCAGTACCAGTAATTTTGATGGCCGCTGATTGCTGCCGGCACGTCGGGGCGATACACAATGACAGCGCTGGCCTCGCCGTAGTTACCGACTAAAATTCCAGCCTTGGCGCGATCGGCCGGAGAAAGCGACCAGTAGGCGTCGGCCAGTTTATTTGCAAGATCGCTCCATCCTGTCATGTCGGCCATCAGCTCAGGCAGGGGAGATTTTGCCCCAGTATTGAATTCCGGAGGGCGCAGAAAGGTATGCGCGATGTGGCGCATATACTCCGGAGGACTCAGCAGCGGCTGCACACTCACGAGACCCAGAACTCCATAGAGCGCAATCAAGCAGGCATATGCGGGAATCGCGATCCGCCGTGTCCATCGGACTGTCAACCATTGATCCCACGCGATGGCGCCGGCAGCGAAGAGCAATGGATACACAGGGGCCAGGTAATAGTAGTTGGCGTGCATCGCCATCATGCCCAACAGGTACAGGACGTACAAAAGACCGATCCATCCCAGGCCACGCGCCGCGCGGGCGGTCAACAGCCACACCAAGCCGCCGATCCACAGAAAAGCTGATAACGGACCGTTGATAAAAATCTGATTCCACAGAAACATTCCCGGACCGTACTGAATGTTCTTTCCCTGGGTTCCGGCATTGTGCAGCCAGACCAGAGTCGGCCAGCCGCGATGAACCTCCCAGATGAGATTGGGGAACGCGATCAGCACGATAAGCGCTACGCAGATGGCGAACCAGCGGTTGGCAAGAGCCCGCCGGCCAGGGGTGAGCAGCAGGGCGGCGAGCATGGCGAAGAGAAAGAAGACTTCGTTCCATTTGTTCTCAAGACCAAGGCCGGCAACAATTCCGGCGAGTGCCCACCAGCGTGGAGAGTCACCGCGCACGGCGCGCAATAAGGCGTAGGCTGTGCCTATCCAGAAGAGCGGCTCGAAGGCGTTCATGGATAGAAAGGCGTCGATGGCGAGCACAATCGGGCAAGTCATAACGCCCATCATCGCGAGCATCTGCGCCTTGCGACCGCCGCCCATTTCGCGCACCAACAATCCGGTTCCTGCTACTTCCAATCCGCCGGCGAGAGCTGGGAGCAGACGAAACCACGCCAGCGAGTGCCATCCAAATACCAGATCCGTGAATCGAGCCGCCAGGGCCACAATTGGCGGTTGATCTACATATCCCCAGGCAAGGTGTCGGCCGCAGACGATGTAATACAGCTCGTCGCGAAATAGCCCATAACCTAAATGTTGGGCGCGTATGTTCACCACGACGTGCACTGCAACGGTAATCAGGGCAAAGACCGATGCCAGGCGAAGCGTAGGACCCAACGCTTCTCTTGTTGCTTTCGCGCCACTCGGCACGGCAATGTCGCGCAGGGGTTCACTGATAGCCATCACCGATTCACCTCGGACTTGAGATGACCGGCGGCGAGAGCGAGTTTTTTCGCGAGCAACTTATGAATGATTGGGTGAACTATGGGATTGCTGGAGGCACTTATATTTGCAGGAGTCAAATTTTCTACTCACTCATGAGGGGTTGGGAAAGGCGAGTTTCCGCAGCATCCCACTTATTAAACCGCTGGAGCCATCATTTATTCCCGAAGCTCTAACTCACATAAGTACGGTGCTTCATGAAATGTAAATTGGCGATTTGCAACTGACGGGGCCGTCATCTCAAATTTGAAGCGAGTTGTAGAAATTCAAGCCCGAGTCGAAAGCCACCATCCCGGACCGGCGAACCAGCAGCTGTCATCGGGCCGGTTGTCGCGGTGAAGGGATTGCACCCGCGTCCAGTTTTGTTTACGGAAAGCGGCAGACAGCTGGCGGGCGCTCGTTTCATCGCGCGCGCCGATGCAGTTGATGAAGGCAGCGGTAGAGACAAAGCGGGCGCCGTAATGATTTTCAGGCTCAGTTTCACCCGCCGCGTTGGCTCTCTCGTCAATGCGATTCCTGGTGATGAGAAGCATGCCTCCAGGACCGGCTTTACGTCCTGCGTCCGCGCCGGTGAGTGGGAAGAGCAGGCGTCCGCCGGGACGCAGGGCATCGAGCCAGATATCAAGGGGGCGGGTTGCTCCGGCGTTGACGTAGATGAGGTCGCAAGCGGGTAGTGGTGGAATCGTACCGGAACGAGAGTGGACGGTGACCCAATGCATGTTCGCGAGATTGCTCGCAGCGCGTGTGGCGAGATCTCGCTCGATTTCATAGGCATCGACCGTTCCGGTAGGACCGATGAGGTGGGCAAGGATGGCGGTATAGTAACCAGTTCCGGTGCCGATGTGGACGGCAGTCTCGCCGGGCTGGGGATCGAGGTTGTACAGGCAGATGGCGTGAAGCGAAGGCTGTCCGTTATTGATCTGGCGATCCTCGGCGATGGCGACAACGACATCCTGATAGAGGAAGGCGGCATCGGAGGAGGGACTTTGGGTGTATCCCGTCTGCGAGAGGACGTTCCACGGACCCGTGGCAACGAAGCGCTCCCGCGGTATGGCGCTGAAGGCGGCACTGACCCGGCCTTCCGGGATGTGTGCGTTCGCTGCGATCATCCTGGAGAAGTGCGAACGAAGAGCGTCAAGTCGGTCCATGGCTGATTCACTACAGGTGTGGGTCGGCGGCCGACCAGGGTATCGCCAGTGGGGGTCGTGAAGACGGTTTCGACTCGAGGCTGTCTCATAAACCCTGAAACGCTGGCGACATCAAGTGTGAGATCCGCCGTCGAAGCGGGGGAATGCTCTTCGCCGAAGACGTTGAGGCATATATGAGACAGCTTCTCGATGGTGAGGATACCAGAGCTCGGGGAGAGCTGTTACGCGATCTGGCCGCAGGTGGAACCCTGATCGAAAAGAGGAGAGGCGACGTCTGATGTCAAGAAATTGCACTTCAAAACAGCAGTCTGAGCCTGCAGAGCCATCGAGGCAGCAAACACCAAAACAAGGATGAGCAGAAGACATTTACTGCAAGGGCGCATAGTATCCGTTGCGAGCGTGAACCGTGAGTTGTGGTAGCCCCGGAGGCGGCACCAGCTTCACTTTCAATTTACGCCACTTACCGTCGCGCCGCTCATCATCCGGCTTGTACCCCAGCACATATTCGTTCCGCAGTTCGGCGCTGATCTTGGTCGCAATGTCTCCCATTTCCGAAATGTCGTCGACGCGGAAGAGCCGGCCGCCGGTCTGCTCGCTGATGTCGTTCAGCAACACTGGTCCCAGGCGTTCTTCCGTAGTCGCCGCATATTGATCGAAGATGCCGATCGAATAAATCTGCACTCCCGACTCGCGCACCACGGAACGTACTTCGCCTTCGGTGTACCGGCTGCGGTTATCGCCACCGTCCGAGACGACCAGCAGTGCCTTCCTCTCATATTTGGCCTGTTTCATCTTGTCCAGGCCGAAATAGATGGCATCGAGCAGGGCAGTGCGGTGCCCGGCTTTTACCGTTGCCAGCCGCGCCTCAATTTCATCTACGGAAGAAGTGAAGTCCTCGATCAGTTCGGGGCGGTCGTTGAAGCCGATTACGAAGAATTCATCCTGCGGATTCGACGTTTTCATGAACTCCAGCACCGAATCGCGTGCACGAATCACCTTATTGCTCATGCTTCCGCTCAAATCGAGAATCACTCCGATTGATACCGGAGCGTCCTCGGAGGAAAACGTCTTGATCGTCTCCAGCTTGTTGTTTTCGTAAAGGAAGAAGTTTTCTTTCTCAAGACCGGTTACCAGCCGGTCCATGGGATCGGTGACCGTCACCGGAACCAGCACTAGGTTCACATCCACGCGGATCCGCTCACCCGCGCGCGCCTTGAGCGCCGCTTTGCCTTCTAAGGGCGGAGGTTCTTTCGGCGCCGTCGCCGCAGGTGCGGCGGGCTGAGGTGGCTGCACATGAATGGTACTCAACGGATCTTCCTGGCCGGAGCAAAACAGGGGGGCTGCAAGGAACAGCAACAGGGCCAGCAAAGCGGTGTGAGAAGGTAGAAACCATCCTTTCCGTTTGCGACCATGGGCCGTGGTGACCGGACCAATAAAAGCCGGGTATTTAGAAACCATCATTTTGCAAGCCATTGCATTTCCACAAGCTCGCACGCTGTCCTCGAATCCAGGGATTCATGCTTCTAACGGCTCGTGTCGAGCATCCTAGCACGCGTAAGCCATCCCTGCCCCTAATCCTTTGATTACGCCATAACCAATTCAACACTCCGTACCATTGTGGTCCTGGTTCCCCGCTTATTCATTGCCAAATCCTGCCTCCGCACTGATTTACAATCGGCAGGAACCTTGATTGAATCAGCCCGGCGCTCATTCGAGCCTGGCCTCTTGGAGCCAAATCCCACCGCATGGCCCGCATCTATCCTTTTCGCGCCTTTCGCTACCATCCCTCGCTCGTCCGCATCGAAGACGTCGTTACTCAGCCCTACGACAAAATCACGCCAGCCATGCAGGCAGCCTACTATCAGCGGAGCCCCTACAATCTCTGCCGCATCATCCTGGGTCTACCTGAACTCTTTGATGGCGGGGGAACCACCAACGTCTATACGCGCGCCGCACAGCATTTCTCCGAGTGGCGGGAGAGCGGTATCCTCACCCAGGAGAAAGAGCCATCCATATTCGCCTATTCCCAGCGATTTGCGGCTCCCGGCAAACCAGAGGTTGTCCTTGAACGCCGCGGATTCATCGCTCTCGGCGAGCTCTATGACTATTCGCAGAATGTCGTCTTCCGCCACGAGCAGACTCTCTCGAAACCCAAGAGCGACCGGCTGAATCTGCTGCGCGCCACCCGCGCCCACTTCGGACAGATCTTTATGCTCTATTCCGATCCCGGACGGAGTGCCGAGCGGCTCCTCTTCAATTCCACTGCCGCCCCGGACATCGAGGTCACCGACGAATACGACGTTCTACACCGCGTCTGGCGCGTGGATGAGCCCAGCACCATCAACCTGCTCACTACCGCCCTGGAGGACAACAAACTCATCATTGCGGACGGACACCACAGATATGAGACGGCTCTAAACTATGCCCGTGAGCACGCGCCACAGGATCGGCCTCCGGCGCACGAGCGCAATTCCTATGCGCTGCCCCATCCGCCCTATCCCGAAGCCGCTGTCATGATGACCTTCGTCAATATGGACTCCGAAGGCCTGGTCGTCCTGCCGACGCACCGCGTAGTATTCGGCCTGCCGAATTTTGCCCCGTCCGGCTTCCTTGAGCGTGCCTCTCCGTACTTCGATATCAAGCAGCTTCCCAGCAATGACCCGGCGGATGCTGTCCGCCAGCTCACGGCCATCGCCGGCAAGACCGCCTTTGTGGCTGTTACTGCTGCCGGAAGCTTCCTCCTTGCCGCCCGTGACCAGGCCATCTCCGATGTGCTGAAAGAGACGCCTGAGCGGCAACGCCGCCTCGACGTGATCCAACTGCATGGATTGGTACTCGAGAAATTCCTCGGGCTCAGCCCCGAAGCTATCCGTGAACAGACCAACCTGCGCTACATCCGCGATGCTTTCGAAGCCGCCGATCAGGTTGTTCGCAGAGAGGCCGACATCGCCTTTCTGATGAACCCGGTCACGCTCGATCAGCTTCGAGAAGTGGCCTTCGCCGGTGAAGTCATGCCGCAGAAATCGACCGACTTCTACCCCAAACTACTGAGCGGCCTAACGATCTATGCGCTGGACTAGAGTCGGCACCGCATTTGCCGGTCTTCTTCTGCTGTGTGTGTCGCCTGAAACTTTTGCCGGACAGGCGTCGCAGGGCAGTGCGGGTCAGCAGAATCCACCCTCGCCTCCGCCCGCGGGCATGCCGGCGCTTCCCGGGCCTGCCGTCCCCAACGTGACACCACGTTTTATGGTCGTGATTGACGCCGCCCACGGCGGAGACGACACCGGGGCGCGCATTGGGAATGGTGTTGGCGACCATGCCGTTGAAAAGGACATTGTGCTCAGTCTCTCGGTACGCTTGCGCTCGACTCTTTCCGCGCACGGCATCGGAGTCGTCACCACCCGGGAATCAGATATAAACCTCACTCCCATCAGCCGCGCAGAAATTGCCAACCGCGATTCCGCTGCCGCCTGCATTCTCATCCACGCCACCGCCACCGGCAGCGGCGTTCACCTCTACACGTCATCTCTCGCACCTCTGCCGGTCACTCGCTTCATGCCTTGGCAGACCGCACAGTCGGGATACATCACGCAAAGCCTCAAGCTTTCCTCTGAGATTGACTCCGCACTCGCTCATGCGGAAATCCCCGTCACGCTGGGACGTACCTCGCTGCAACCAATGGACAGCTTCGCCTGCCCCGCCGTTGCCGTCGAAATAGCCCCGCTAGTTTCAGGAGCGAGCACGAAGGCCACTCCCATCTCCGATTCTGCGTATCAGAAATCCATCGTTGACGCGCTCACAGCCGCGCTCACCGAGTGGCGCAACGACTGGAGACAGCAGCCATGATCTCCCGCGCCCAACGCATCCTCTTCACCGTAATGCTGATCGCCGCGGTAGCCATGGCTGCCTTCCTCATTCGCCTGCGCGAGCGGGCGCAGGACCGGCTCCTCGTGGTTCAGGACTCCGTGCCCCTGATTGAGCCGGGCGGCTCGCCGCTGGAGAACGTATCGCTGCTCATCCCCAATGACACCGACGGCTCCCTCCTGCCCGCCCAACGCAGTTTGCCCATGCCGAAGGACGAAAGCGCTCGTGCCCGCGTGCTGCTCGAAACACTGCTCGAGAGCTTTCGCGAGCCACATTCCACTCATCCGATCGCGGACGGCACCAGTAGCGGCGCCAACAGCCTCGCCAACTCCAGCACTTTGGGAATCAACGAGGTCTACCTGATGCCCCTCCCGCAACCCAAAGGCTCGACGCCCACTCCGGGCCTAATGGCTGTCGTTGACCTCAGCGCCGCCTTCGCCGCCGCCCATCCCTCCGGTATCGAGCCCGAGACCCTCACTCTGCTGGCCATTATCGGAACGCTCCATGCCAACATCCCCGCCGTCACCCAAGTCCGTTTTCTGGTCGACGGGCACCAGGTGGAAACCCTCGCCGGTCACGCCGATCTCACCCGCACTTATCTGGCCTCGGAAACCGAGCCCACCGGCCGATAACCTTTATGATCTAACCCCTGCACACTGAACCCTATACCCTATATCTATGAACATCGGTGTTTTTGATTCCGGCTTTGGCGGCCTTACTGTTCTGCGCGCATTGCTCGAGCGCATCCCCGCCGCTAACTACACCTACCTTGGAGACACCGCCCGTCTCCCCTACGGAGCCAAGTCTCAGGCCACGGTAGCGCGCTATGCCGTTTCAAGCGCCCTTTTCCTCGTCGACCAGGGTGCCGACTATCTGGTGATCGCCTGCAATACAGCTTCCGCTCTCGCCCTTGACGCTATCCGCGACGCGGTCCCGGTCCCCGTCCTTGGCGTCATCGAAACTGGAGCCAACGCCGCCCGAGCTTCTTCGCAGACCGGAGATGTCCTCGTCATCGCCACCTCTGCCACCGTCGAAAGCCATGCCTACGCTGCCGCCTGCAACGAGCGTGGCCTGCGTGCCTTTGAGAAAGCCTGCCCGCTGCTCGTTCCCTTGGTGGAAGAAGGCTGGACGAACCACTCCGTTACCGAGGAGGTCTTGAGGATCTATCTGAATGAGCTCCTGGATGACGCGGCGCGCGCGGAATCCAATCGCGAGATGCAACCTGACACGCTGGTCCTCGGCTGCACCCACTATCCACTGCTTCGCGCCAACATCGAGCGCGCCCTCGCGTCCATGCCGGGCGCCACATTGGGCGAGGAGCGCGGAGGACCATCAGCTATTCGTGTTATTGATTCCGCCGATGCCACTGCCGACCAAGTCGCTGAGACCCTCTGTCTGCCCGCCAGCTTGTGCGCGCAGGATGAAGAGAGCCACTCCCGCCTCTTCTATGCGACAGACTCTGTCGCTAAGTTCCGGAACCTGGGGGCACGCTTCCTCGGCCAGCCTATCGACGAGGTGCAGCTCATAGACTTAGGCGGTTGAAGGGCAATTCTTTCCTTGCCGATGTCACCTTCAGCACGCCGATCTCACCGTTGAGTGAGCCCCGGCCGGCAACCTCAATTCGATTTCTGCCCGCGTGTTTGGCCTGGTAGAGCGCGGCGTCCGCCGCTTGCATAACGCAATCGAAACTCGAATCTCCCCCCGGGGTCACAGTGGCGCAACCGACGCTGACCGTGACCACGCCGTGAGGATTTCCCTCATGCGGAATGCACAGCGCCTCTACGGCGCTACGAATTCGCTCCGCTGTCTGCTGGGCTCCGGCACTTGGGGTGTTGGGCAAGACCACCGCAAATTCTTCGCCCCCATAGCGCGCTACCAGGTCGGAGGAGCGATGAATGACCAGCGAGCTGGCCTTCGCGATTTGCCGCAGGCAATCGTCTCCGCTGAGATGACCGTAGATATCGTTGTACGGCTTGAAATGATCTAC
>Ga0207111_10261_pt1 | contig 12517 bp, 12 predicted proteins | sample Alteio_BWMinHeat_71_FD_153577 | JGI IMG/M metagenome (GOLD analysis project Ga0207111, IMG submission 153577) | Enriched cells from forest soil in Barre Woods Harvard Forest LTER site, Petersham, Massachusetts, United States -... | ecosystem: Environmental > Terrestrial > Soil > Temperate forest >... | reverse complement strand
TCGGAAGTGGTTGTTACCGCTTACGCGGATGAAGAGCATATTGTGCGCATCAGCGCCGAAATAATTGTTGTCCGCGAAAGCCAGAAGGCAATCATCATAGGGCATAAAGGAGCGGGAATTAAATGGGTGGGAACCCAGGCGCGCAAGGATATTGAAGAGTTTATCGGTAAAAAGGTTTTCCTCGAAACTTTTGTTAAGGTGAATGAAAACTGGAGGGACAAGGAAGACCAGTTGAGGATTTTAGGTTATTAAGCTGATGAAATTAATTACAGCCGGCTTTTTTTTCTTCCTTATTATTAATGGAACCATAGCGCAGGACGGCATTAAAAGTAATAAACCACATTTCTTTATTGAACCGGAAATTATGGCTGGCAAAGTAGTCCCTAATTTCCAGCATTATCCGCCAACCGATTTTGAATCGTCCTTATTTTTAAGCATCGGCACGTTGAATAAATCGCCTGACGAGCATTGGTGCGCTTTCTACAATTATCCCTCCACAGGCATATCCTTCGCGTTTTCGAGGTTGGGAAATGAAAAGGTATTCGGCAATGAATTGAAAGTGTTGCCTTTTATTGTAATGAAAACATCAACCAGCCCCATGAAATCGTGGTATTTTAAACTCGGTTTGGGGTTTTCTTATTTCACAAAATATTACAATGCCGTTGATAACAGTCGGGATTTTGCCATCGGCTCGCATTTCACCTGGTCGTTTCAAACATTTCTGTACCATAATATTTGTATTAATAAAAGCAGGTGGCTGAAAGTTGGAATCGGGTATTTACATGCCTCGAACGGGCATACTCAATTACCTAATTTCGGACTAAATTCTGCGATGGTTTCGATAGCTGCGCAAATTTTCACTCATCCCGATTCAGTCTGCATGGCAAATGATAAAAACATAGCCCTTGACCATACCAAACATTATTTCTTTCAGTTAAGAACCGGCATCGGGATGCACGAATTTGGCAGCACAACGGGTCCGGTGGGAGGACCAAAAAAGCCGGTTTATGCTGATGCGGTATGTGCAGGAATTATTTTTAAGCAGCATATAAAGGTAAAAGCGGGCTTCGGTTACCGGTTTTATCAGCATTATTACGATTACATTGTCAGCCACCGCGAACCGGGCTACATTGAACACCCGGCATTGAGCGCCTCCAATGTTTTTTTCTTTACAGGATGCGAATTTCTTATCGGGCATATCGGGATGGATATGGAAGGCGGCATCAATCTTTATAAACCGTTTTTCAAGCGGTTCAGGCAGATTTATGAAGGCGGTTCCAACAGGGATTATGTGTTAAAGAAGACTTTTCTGGCGCGTCTTGGCTTAAATTATTACCTGTTCAATACCAATAAAAAACCAAAGAATAACCTTTACATCGGTCCAACCCTGAACGCTAATTTCGGGCAGGCGGATTTCTCGGAGATTTCTGTGGGATATGTGCATTTAATGAAATAAAGTATCTTCGCAACCTCAAACGCTAAACTTCAAACCGTTAAAAATGAAAATAAAACGCAACATCGCCATCAGCGACTCCGGCTTCATCTTCAACCCATCTTCAGGAGATTCATTTTCCACCAACCCCATCGGGCTCGAAATTTTGAGAATGCTCAAGGACGATAAGGAAAAAGAAGCCATTAAAAAGCATGTTCTCCACACTTATCAGACCGACGAGGCAACCTTTGAAAAGGATTATTACGATTTTGTGAACATGCTCATCAAAATGAACGTAACCGAAGAAGATGAAAAAGAGAAAAATTAGCGTTGCTGTAACCGGGCTTAACGCAGTGGACAGTCCGGGTCCGGGCGTTGCTGTTATCAGGGGCATCAGGGACAGCAAAGAATTTGAACCGCGCATTATCGGGCTTTCTTATGAAACGCTCGAACCCGGAATTTATATGCCGGGCATTGTTGACAAAACCTACCAGATTCCGCTGCCCACAGCGGGAACCGACGCATTAATGACACGCCTTCGTTATATCAATTCGGTTGACAAAATTGATGTGCTGATTCCGAACTTCGATGCCGAACTTTTTAATTTTATCAAACTAAGTCCGACATTAGAAAAGGAACTGGGCATTAAAATGTTCCTGCCAACTTTACAACAGTTTGAGGAACGACACAAAGCCAACCTTTTTGGTTTTGGAGTGAAGCACGGCATTAAAGTTCCTCATACCAAAATGATTTTTAATGTGTCTGAAATTGCCGGTTTGGTGCATGAATTTACCTATCCCGTAGTTGTAAAAGGAAAATATTACGAGGCGTCAGTCGCTTACACCGCCGCACAGGTAACCACTTATTTTAACAAATTGAGCGCAAAATGGGGCTTGCCCATTATTATTCAGCAATTTGTTCTTGGTTCGGAAGTGAATGTAACAGCCATCGGCGACGGTAAAGGGAACATGGTTGGCGCAGTGCCCATGCGCAAACAGTTCATTACGGACAAAGGCAAGGCGTGGGCAGGCATATCGCTTGATGATGACAAGCTGATGAACGCTGCAAAAAAGCTCATCGCCTCCACAAAATGGCGTGGAGGAATGGAATTGGAATACATCAAATCCGCCGATGGAGAATATTATCTTTTGGAGATTAATCCCCGCTTTCCGGCATGGGTTTACCTTGCCGTCGGCTGTGGGCAGAACCATCCTGAAGCATTGGTGAAGCTGGCTTTAGGCGAAAAAGTGGAGTCTTATAACACTTACAATGTAGGAAAAATGTTTATTCGTTATTCTTACGATATGATTGTTGAATTGAGCGAATTTGAGAAGATATCAACAATGGGGGAGCTTTAGGGAATTATGAGTTATGAATTGAATGGCGTAATAAAATTTCTGTTAAAAATACCTTATCTTTGCAAATAGTAAACATGTGAAAGAAATTTCCTATCAATACTTTTTAGACATCTATGGATTAGATAAAACAAGGGTGGAAATAATAACAAAACAAGGAAAAGTAGTTGATATGGTTATACAATATGAAAGCTTTTTAAATCATAAATGGATACCGATTATACGATATGATTGTGCGCATGGATTTTTTCATAAAGACGTTTTATATCCTGATGGAGAAAAAGAGAAACATCCGATTACCATTACTAATATGGAAGACGCGGTAAATTATGCAAATGATGATATTAAAAAAAGATGGATGTTTTACAAAGAAAAATATCTTAATAAACTAAAAAAATGACGAACAAAGAAACTGTTGAACACAACATTGACTTGCTATTCGATTTTTTACGCCAGGTAATAAAAGACCCGTCTGTTCTTGATACTTTACCCGACGGCTCTACATTGGAATTAGAACGGGAGTCATCCCCAAAAAGGAAAAAAGGAAAGGTAACAGCAAGGGTAAAAGCGCTTAAAGAATAAATCCCTTTAATCTTTCAAAGCTCTTATCGCCTTTTAATCCGTTAATTTCTTCGTGAACAATCTCAAAATTCTTTTCGCCATTACCAACCTCAACAAAGGCGGCGCGGAACGCATAGCGCTTGATATTTGCAATGAACTTAAAAGCAGAAGCAATGTTGAGTTGAAATTGGTCGTCTTTGAAGCTCAAAACGAATACCCTTTTCTTACGAAAGACCTTGACATTATTCTTTGCAATTCAAAAATCAGCTATTCCATTTTAGGGAAAGATAAGCACGAGGTCAGCCGGTTTGAAGCCATCGTTAATGATTTCAAACCGAATGTAATTCATACTCATTTGCAGGTTGCAGAACATCTTGCAAGGCAAATCCCGCATAAGGAAATCCTTTACATTTCGCATTATCACGAAAACTGTCTTTTAAATATTCTTCCGCTTTCAAAAATTCTTTCAAACAAGAAAGATTTTGTTTTTGAATATGACCGCAGGCAGTTGCTTAAAAAGTATCGCAAATGCAACAATCATTTTATCGCCATTTCCAAAGACATGGAGGAATTTCTGTTCCGGGCATTGCCGCCAGACCTTCACACGATAAAGTTGCTGCCCAATGCCATTGACTTTAACAGGTTTCACCAGAAAGAACAAAAAGTTATTGAAGGAAATGAATTAAGATTAGTTACCGTTGGCAGTTTGGTTGATAAAAAGAACCAGGTTTTCCTGGTTGATGTAATGAAACGGTTGCTTGCTCATGGCATCCATGCGCACCTTGATATACTTGGAGATGGTGAAAATAAACAGAAAATATTGGAGGAAATAAATAAAGCGGGTTTAAATGAAACGATAAGCGTCAGGGGTAAAGTTGATAAGGTGGAAGAATACCTTCATCGTGCGCATATCTATGTTCATCCTGCTTTGTACGAGCCGTTCGGATTGGCGCTATTGGAAGCGATGGCTGCCGGTTTGCCCTGCGTTTCGCTGGATGGAAAAGGGAACCGCGATATTATGATTGACGGAATGAATGGTTATATGGTGGAAACGCCCGATGCGGGATTATTCGCTCACCGCATCACAGAACTGTGGAATAACAGGGAATTGTACGGCAGAATGTCGCACTATGCAGTTGATTTCGCTAAAAAATATGATATTAAGCAATATGTTGACCGGCTGCTTGCTTTCTATAATCAAGCTATAAAGGTATAAAGGGAATAAGAACTTTCAAGCCCTTATTCCCTTTATACCTTTATACTCTTATAACTTACTGCTTATGCCAGCCCTCGTCGGAAACCGTAAGTTTCTTTCTGCCCTTAGCCCTGCGGGATGCAAGCACCCGGCGACCATTCGGGGTGGACATTCTTTCTCTGAAACCGTGCTTGTTTCGTCGTTTTCTTACTGATGGCTGAAATGTTCTTTTCATAATAATTTTCTATTTTCTAAAAGGGCGGCAAAGATAAAGACATTATTTGGATTGGCAAAATGTTTTTCAGAACTTAATCTCAAATACAAACTACACTCTGTACGCAGCTATGTTTAGGTACTGCTGATGCATTTTTAGATGCTAAACATGCATGTTTAGCTGTTATGAGGGTATTTTCAACCCCTGCAATAGGGGTGTCAGGTACTAAAACAGGGGTGTCAGATACTAAACATCAATGTTTAGCACCTAAATATTGATGTTTAGCACCTAAACATGGCTGCGTGGATACTAAGCATGCATGTTCAGGAACTGGTTGTAGGGTATCCATTGCTGCTTTTTCAATCATCATAGCTACTTCTCAAAGGTCAATTGCCAAATATCATCTTCTGAAAAGAATTGACTAACCAGCCAAAACCTTCAACAAATAAAAATTCTTCTTTCCTTTCTGAAGTACTAAATATTCTCCTTTAATAAGGTCATCTTCGCAAACAATTCTTTTCACGCTTTCTACCCTTTGCATATTGATGTATATCCCCCCCCCCCTCTATTAACTTTCGGGCTTCTGTTTTTGATGGAGCTATATTGGTTTTTAGATATAAAATGTCGAGGATGTTGATACCTTTTATCAATTCATTGCGGTATTCACTTATATCAAATTGAGGATATCCTTCAAAAACTGCTAACAGTCCTTCCTCATCTAATCCCGTTAATGCATCTAAAGTTCCATCTTCAAACAATACATTAGACGATACATGTAAATTTATAGTATCATCAAAAGAAAGATTATGTACACTATTGGTTACATAATGTGCCAAAGTTTTTTGTAAAAGACGAAGATGAGGCTCTGCGTGGTGTTTTGCAATCATCTTTTCAATCTCTTCCTTTGGTAACAAAGTGAATATCTTTATGTATTTCTCTGCATCTTCATCAGAAACATTCAGCCAAAACTGTCTGAACATAGTAGGAGAAGTTTTCGCAGGGTCTAACCATACGTTTCCGCTTTCGGTCTTGCCGAATTTGCCTCCATCGGCTTTAACCAATAAAGGACAGGTTAATCCAAATGCTTGTTTGCGGTTTTTCTTTCTTATCAATTCAATGCCTGCCGTAATGTTGCCCCATTGGTCGGAGCCGCCCATTTGCATCTTGCAGTTCTTGTTTTCCAACAACCAATAAAAATCATACGCCTGCATCAGGATATAGTTGAACTCCGTAAAGGAAATATCACCTCCTTCGCTCAACCTGTCCTTAATAAAGCCCTTGCTTAAAAGATAGCTGACAGTAAGGAATTTGCCAACATCTCTTAAAAAAGTAAAGGTGCTTATATCTTTAAACCAATCATAATTATTGACAATCTCTGCTGAATTTTCTCCACAATTGAAATCAAGAAACTTTTCCAGTTGCTTTTTGATGCAGGATTCATTGTGTCGAATATCCTCTAAGGAGAGCAGTTTTCTTTCTTCCATTTTGCCTGACGGGTCGCCAATCATACCCGTTGCGCCGCCTATTAAGGCAATAGGTTTATGCCCTGCACGTTGCAAATGTTGTAATAACATTATCTGGACAAGACTTCCTACATGCAAGGAATCGGCAGTAGGGTCAAAGCCGATGTAAGCCGTCGTTGGTTCTTTCAATTGCTCTACGAGTTCGACTTCGTGAGTAATGTCGTGAATCATACCACGCCAGCGGAGTTCTTCAATGAAGTTTTTCATAAGAATTTATGATTTTAGCCACTAATTACACTAATTGACACGAATTGCTTCGTGAAAATTAGTGTAATTAGTGGCTGAACCTGTGTAGGTATTACATTTCTATCAATTCCAGAAACCCATTCCCTTCGCAGCCATCTCCCTCAACTTCGCAGTCGGTTCAAAACGGCTTCCGTATTTCTTAGTCATTTCGTCAAGGTCGGCAACGAATTGTTTTACGCCTACAAAGTCAATGTAGGAGATGATTCCGCCGGAATAAGGAGCGAATCCCCATCCGAAGATAGAACCGATGTCAGCATCGCGTGGTGAAGTAACAATGCCTTCTTCCAAACATTTCACAGCATTCAATGCCTGGAAATGCAACAATCGTTTCTTGACTTCCGAAATATCGGGTTGAATCGCCATTTCAGGAAAATGTTCTTTCAAGCCCTCCCAAAGATGCTTTTTATCTCCATTGGTGGGGTAATCATAAAAGCCCTTGCCCGCTTTCTTGCCGGGTCTGTTGAGTTTCTCAATAAACAGTTTCCCGACATTCGCTTCAGCATCTAATTTTAAAGCCCCTAAGTCTTTCTCGGTTTGCTTAACAATCTTATACATCAACTCAATGCTCACCTCATCAGCAATTGCAAGCGGACCCACAGGCATTCCTGCTGCTTTTCCTGCATTTTCAATCAAGGAAGGAGAGATGCCTTCCGACAAACAAGCCATTCCTTCCTGTATGTAAGTTCCGAAAACCCTTGAAGTATAAAATCCCCTGCCATCATTGACTACGATAGGAGTCTTTTTTATCCTTTTCACATAATCAATTGCCATTGCAATCGCTTTATCCCCGGTCTTCTTGCCAAGAATAATCTCTACCAATTGCATTTTTTCAACAGGGGAGAAAAAGTGCAAACCAATGAAATGGTCGGGTCTGACAGAGGCATCTGCAAGACCTGTGATAGGCAATGTGGAAGTATTGGAAGCATAAATTGAATGAGGTGACATTACCGCTTCCGATTCTTTCGTTACCCTTGCCTTCAATTCCCTGTCCTCGAACACCGCCTCAATCACCAAATCGCAACCTGCGACATCAGCAGGGTTATCTGTTGTTTTAATCCTTCCGAGAATGGCATCCATCTTTTCCTTAGTAAGATGACCTTTGGAAAGTTTCTCATTCAAAATCTTTGCAGCATAACTCTTTCCTTTTTCAGCGCTTTCGATGGTAACATCTTTTAATACTACTTCCAGTCCTGCTTCGGCGGAAACATACGCGATACCTGCGCCCATCATCCCTGCTCCAAGCACGCCTACTTTATTTAAGGTTAATTCGCCAACGCTTTTTGGACGTGCAATCCCTTTGTTCAAATCATTCAAACCAAAGAAAAGTGAACGTATCATGTGCTTGGACTCTTTCGACATTGCGCACATTGTGAAATAACGCGATTCAACCTTCAAAGCACGGTCGAAATCCAATTGCAAACCTTCATAAACGCAGTTCATAATGGCGAGCGCAGCGGGATAGTTTCCATAAGTTTTCTTTTGCAACAAAGCGGAACCCGCCATGAATACCCTCACGCCTGTCGGAGTCTGAACGCCTCCTCCCGGAATCTTGAAATTCCTGTCGTCCCAGGGTTGCACGGATTTTGGCGAAGTTCTTAACCAATTAACAGCAGCAGGAATTAAATCGGCTTGTGTGGGAACCAATAAATCCACTTCTTTTGCCTTCAATGCCTGTTCCGGTCTTACTTTCTTGCCTTCCAATAATAAAGGCAGAGCAGCTTCGATACCAATCAAACGGGGTAATCTTTGCGTTCCGCCAGCTCCCGGCAATAAGCCAAGCAGCACTTCCGGCAAACCCACTTGTATCTTCGGGTCGTTCACCAATATCCTGTAATGACAGGCAAGACAAAGTTCAAAACCGCCACCCAAAGCAGTACCATTGATGGCTGCAACAACAGGTTTTCCGCAAGTTTCCATCTTTCGGAATATACTATGCAGAATAGAAACGCTTTGCATAACCTCGGCAGGAGTTCTGATACTGGCAATCATGTTAAGGTCAGCGCCTGCAATAAATTCCTTCTTTGCAGATGTAATGATGATACCTTTAATGTTGGTATCAGCTGCTGCCGCCGCAAATGCTTTTTGAAATGCTTCGATGGATTCTGTGTTCAAAACATTCATGGAGACATTTTTCATGTCGAAACTGATGAGGGCGATATCGCCTTCAATTGTTGTGCTGTTAATCATTGTTTATAGTATTTAGTAGTTAGTATTTAGTAATTAGACTTTCTTCAGCTTCATTCCGTTCGCTGCATGGTCAAGACATTCCAAAGCCACCTGTAAAGTAAAGCTGATTATGCTTTGTATTCCCTCATTCTCCTCATCATCCATTTCATCATCCATGTTTTCCATCAATTGTTCGAGGGTAAATTCAAACAATGCAGGTTGACGGTTTTCCCTGATGATGGTGGTTACGCCATCCATTGACATCTCATCGCTTTGCTCATCTCCACCTAACAATTTGTTAAATCTTTCGTTGACTGATTCAATTACCATCTCTGAAACAAGGGGGACTTTTCCACCTTCAGCAACAAAGCATTTCCACATGATAAAAGTAAGGTAGAGCAAATGTTCGCTGTCGCTTTCATTTGTAAAATCCTCGCCCATTGTCAGCGCAAAAGCCATCAGGTAAGGTTGTTGCGTAATAAAATCATTAAACATGGCTTGAACCTCGTCTTCTGTTTTGGTTTCTAACAGGTTGAGGGTTTTGTCAATTGTTTTTTCAGATACGATTATCATTGGATTAAGAGTTATGAATTATTAATAAAAGGAATACAGATTTTTATGATGATTAAGATTTATTAAGATTTTTATCATTTTTTATCATAAGAAACAGCGTTCCATTTCTTATGAATTATGAATGGTGCAAAAATAGGGTAAAAGATTTTAGCCCGCAAAATATTCTCATTTCATTTGCAAAATGGCATCTTTCACATTGCTTACAGGCAACTTGCATGAGTTATCCCTGCAAACATATATCATGGTTAAGCCCGGAACATGCTTGTTTTCTAACAAAGGAAGCCGGCTTTCCGCCTTGCTTCCCGAAAGTATTTTATTCGGAAGATAATGTTCCTCCAGTTCCTTTCTTTTCTCTTCCGCTTGTTCTCCTGCAATTGCTATTTCATAAAAAGGAGAAATATGATGCAACATTAATATAGCCCAATTGGAATAACCCGAACCATAAGCCGGCATATCTTTTTTCACATTGAGCAGCATCTGTCGTGACATATTGAGATAGTCCTTATGAGCGAAATAATGCCCTAAATAAAACAGCCCTTTCGCCAGCGATGAATTTGAAGCGGGAATAACATTGTCCATTGTTTCAGTTTTACGGGCGATGAGTGCGGAATCAAGCGAAGAATTAAAAAAGAACATCCCGTTTTCGGGGTTGTAAAAATATTTGATGACATAATCTGTCAAATCTTTTGCCTGAAATAACCATTGCTCATCGAAAGTAGCTTCATACAAGGCGATAAACGCTTCAATAGTAAAGGAATAATCTTCAAGAAATCCATTGATGTTCGATTTCCCTTTTTTATGATTATGCCACAAACCGCCGTCAGGTCGCTTTTGCTTATTAATAATGAATGAAGCATTTGAAAGCGCTATTTTGAGGTATGCCGCATTGCCGAAAACACGGTAAGCATCCACATAACCTTTTAACATCAAAGCATTCCACGAAGTTAATTGTTTGTCATCCAATCCCGGTCTTATTCTTTTGTTTCGGGCTTCCAATAATTTCTTTCGGGTATAATCCACCTTGTGTTTTAATTCATCCAATGATATATGATGCTTTTGAGCAAAAGTTTCATCATCAGAATTTCTTAACAAAATATAATGCTCATGTTCCCATAATCCCCTGTTATTGATGTTGTAATAATCCGCAAGCAAATCAAAATCACCACCCAAAACCTGTTTTAACTCCTCTTTCGTCCAAACATAAAACTTTCCTTCCTCACCTTCCGAATCCGCATCAAGCGCTGAATAAAACGCTCCTTCATCCGACAGCATTTCCCTTTCAATGAACTCAAGGGTTTGTTCCACCGTTTCCTTGTATAAAGGTATGTGTGTTGCCTGGTATGCTTCAGAATACAACGAAACCAATTGTGCATTGTCGTAAAGCATTTTCTCGAAATGGGGAACTTTCCATAATTCATCGGTTGAATATCGCGCAAAGCCGCCGCCGGGCTGGTCATAGATTCCACCGAAAGCCATCTTTTGCAAAGTCAGGTTTACATGAGCAAGCAGGTTCTTGTCATTGGTGAAATGCGCATATCGCAACAGGAACTGATAGTTATTAGGCAACGGGAATTTTGGCGCTTTTGCCGGACCGCCTTCTTTATTGTCAAACCGCCGCGACCAGTTCTCATACATTGTTTTCAGAACGGAAGCGGTAAAAACGCTGTCCTCCTGCTTGGTTTTGATGATTTCACTTTCGTGGATGCCTTTCGTAAGTTGAGCAGCATATTCCAATGCCTTTTCGGGTTCTTTCTCATAAACATCGGCAATGCTTTTCAATACCTGGAGCCATTGTTGTTTCGGAAAATAAGTACCCCCGTAAACAGGTCTTCCGTCGTGCAGCGCAAAACAATTGAGGGGCCAGCCACCCTGTCCTTTTATCAGTTGAACTGCGGTCATATAAACCTGGTCAATATCAGGGCGCTCTTCCCTGTCCACCTTTATACAAACAAAATGTGCATTCATCACGCTTGCCACCGAATCATCTTCAAAAGATTCATGTTCCATAACATGACACCAATGGCAGGCGGAATAACCGATGCTAACCAACAACAACTTATTCTCCTTTTTTGCTTTCGCCAACGCTTCATCGCCCCAGGGATACCAATCCACAGGGTTGTGCGCATGTTGAAGCAGGTAAGGGCTGGTTTCGTTGATAAGGTGGTTGTGCATTCGGAAGGGATTATGGACTGGGGATTTGGGATTAGGGATTTGGCTACAAGCAATAAAGAATGACAGGCATAACAAAACTAAATAAAAACTGCATCGCATCAGCGTTTACTTTTCTTTTTGAAGAACCACCGCTTGTAAAACGGTTCTTTGTGGCGGTAATTGGTTTCATCCGCTTTTTTCTGTGATTCTTTCATTCTTTTGCGGGTTTCTTTTGTTTGATGAGCCAGGTGTTGCTTCTCTCCTTTAGCTACCATCTTAGCGGCTTCCTTCTTTTGCTCTTCCTTCTTTCTATCCGCTTTTTGCTGCTGTTTGCTTGTGTTCTCCTGTGCATTTACACTGGAAACATTCAGCAATGCGGCAAACAATGCAAGAAACAAACAACCTGTTAGTTTGCGAAACACGCTCATATTTACAGGTCAAAACCTTTCCAGCATGGAAAAAAAGAAATCGCTTTCAATTGCTGCGTTTTCATCGCTGTCAGACCCATGAACCGCATTGGCGGTGATAGATTGTGCGAATATTTTTCTGATGGTGCCTTCATCTGCTTTTTGGGGGTCGGTAGCGCCGATGAGTTTCCTGAAGTCATTCACGGCATTTTCTTTTTCGAGCACGGCAGCCACAACAGGTCCGTTGGACATATAGCTTACTAATTCATTATAAAACGGGCGTTCTTTATGTACCGCATAGAATTTTCCGGCTTGCGCTGCGCTCAATCGGGTGTATTTCATTGCCACAATCCTGAAGCCTGCTTCATTAATCATTTTAAGAATGCCGCCAATATTGTTTTTCTCAACAGCATCGGGTTTGAGCATGGTAAAAGTAATATTAGTCATTTTTGTTGTTTTTATTAAAAAGATTTGAGGGGGCGAAATTAAGTAAAATCAAGGCAACTTTAACCAAGCGGGTCAAATAAGGTGCAAACCAAATTGCAGCAATAAAAAACTTATTGACAGTAAAAAATCGCAACGATTGTAATGCTGAACTTGTTTCAGCATCTAATAATGCTGTGATGCTGAAACAAGTTCAGTATTACTAGCAGGCACTCTTTTGACCGGTAATAATAAAATCGGAGCATTTGTC
>Ga0207111_10260_pt1 | contig 12596 bp, 12 predicted proteins | sample Alteio_BWMinHeat_71_FD_153577 | JGI IMG/M metagenome (GOLD analysis project Ga0207111, IMG submission 153577) | Enriched cells from forest soil in Barre Woods Harvard Forest LTER site, Petersham, Massachusetts, United States -... | ecosystem: Environmental > Terrestrial > Soil > Temperate forest >... | reverse complement strand
CTCAACGAGGTGACGATCCCGGAGCTTGATCGGCTTGCCAGCGAAGATAAGCCGTTCTTCATGATGCTGCGCCACATGGACCCGCACGCGCCGTATCTGCCGCCTGAACCCTTCGAGCGCATGTTTTATCACGGCAACGAATCCGACCCGGCCAACAAATCGATGGAACCCGTGATGAGCTTCAAGCCGTTCTGCGATTTCTTCGCCTCGTGGATGCCGCCCGGCATCAGCGACAAAGATTACGTGATCGCGCAATATGACGGCGCGGTTGCCTACCTGGATTCTTGCCTGGAAACGATTTTTACTGCACTGAGGACGCTCCGCATCCTGGAAAATACCATTATCGTGATCAACGGCGATCACGGCGAAACGCTGTACGATCACGAATGCTGGTTTGACCATCACGGCATGTACGATAACGTCCTGCACGTCCCGCAGATCATTCGCTATCCCGCCAAATTGCCGCAGGGTGTAAAGATCAAGGGCTATAATCAGCACAAAGACCTGATGCCCACGTTGCTTGAACTGGCCGGGTTGTCGGAGAGCAAGATCAAGTGGGCATCCGATTTACGCTTTGATGGCCGCTCGCTGCTGCCGATGATCGAGGGCAAGGTGGCGTCGCACGAAAGCGAGTTCTACATCACCGAATGCACCTGGATGCGCAAACACGGCTGGCGCACGCCGCACTGGAAGCTGATGATCGCGCTGGAACCTGATTTCCACTGGAAGCCGGAGATAGAACTGTACAACCTGATTGAAGACCCGGAAGAAAACCATAATCTGGCGAAACCGCGCCCCGACATGGTGAAAATGTTGCGCGCGCAGATGGAAAAATGGATCGCCAAACGCGAGAAAGAAACCGGGCTAGAAAACCCGATCATGCACCAGGGCGATTGGCACGGACAAGAGGGTGTCGGTTCATTCACGTCGTCGCAGCAGGCGTATGATACGCTGCACATAGGCGATCCGGCGCAAGCGGCGCGTTTGCAGGCAGAGTCAAGAGCTTGAAATGAGTCTTATAAGCATGGGTTCAAGTTGAGATTTCGGGAGTTTTCGCAGGATCGGCTTGACGAATTGCCCAAAGTGGCAATGGATAGTTTGAAGCTGCTTTGGCATTCTGCGTACTGGGATGGACCTATAGACGGTCTGTTGAATTATCAGGGGAAGAAATATTGGTTTCAGCGCTTCGATGAGCCTAGTGATAGGATTGTTTTCCGTCGATTCCTCATCATTGAATTGTCCCCTGATCAACTGAGCGAAGAAGAATACTGGCATGAGTTGTTTAGGCAGAAGGTGGGAACACATGCAGATTATGATGAGACTGGGAGGCGACAGTCATATGTGATACACCCTGAAGAACTGCACAACGAATTTTACGATGCCTACAAGAATCGACTTGCGCTAGACCTTTCAGATAATCGGCTCATTGGTTGGTTTGAGCGTTGATCATTCGAGTCAATGTATGAGATCAAAGTAAATGAATTACGGATTGAGGTAAGTGTATGGTCGCACAGACAGCGCCAGAAGTGCAGGTTCAGACACCAGTACAGGTCTCGCGGTGGGCATTTTCGACAGCCGACTATCACCGCATGGGCGAGGCCGGTATTTTCAAGCCGGGTGTTCGCGTGGAACTCATCGACGGCGAGGTAAGAATAATGAGTCCGATAGGTGCTCTACACGCCGGCATCATCAGCGCGCTGATTGCCGTGATCGTGCCACAGGTTGGCAAGACAGCCACCGTCTTCGTTCAAAGCCCGGTGCAACTGAACGACTACACTGAACCAGAGCCGGATTTTCTTCTGCTGCGAACCCGCGACGATTATTACAGAAGTGCCCTGCCCCAAGCGGCTGACGTACTGTTGTTAATCGAAGTGAGCGACACGACCCTGGCTTATGATCGGCAGGAGAAACTGCCGGGTTACGCGCGAGCAGGCATTCCCGAAGTTTGGCTCGCGGTTGCCGACAGCGACCGCGAGAAACAGGTGGTTGAACGCTACACCGATCCGCAGGATAACCAGTACGCGACCAAACAGACTTTCAAGCGCGGGCAGAGCATAAGCATTCTTGCGCTGCCGCAGATCACTATCACGGTAGACAGTATTTTTGGCTAAGATTTTACGACATATAGTTCAGGTACTTGACCGAATAGAGGAAATTTATGACCTTAAAAGTGGCGATTGTCGGCGTCGGGAATATCGGCAATATTCATGGGCGCATCTATCACGCGCACCCGGATACGGAGATCGTCGCGGTGTGCGACATCATCCCGGAGCGCTCGGATAAAGCGGCGGAAAAATTCGGCTGTCAGGGCTTTTATTCCGTGCAGGACATGCTTAACAGCGGCCTTCACTTCGATATGGCGAGTATGGCGACGGGGGGCAAGGAAAACGGCGGCGATCACTACGAGCCGACCATGCAGCTCTTGCGCGCGGGTATCCCGGTGCTTGGCGAAAAACCGATCTCGAATGAGCTTGCCAAAGCTAAAGAAATGGTCGCGCTGGCGAAGGAGAAAAACCTGCGCTACGGCGTCAATTTGAATCACCGTTTTACCCCGGCGGCGAAGTATGCCAAAGACTGGGTCGAACAAGGGCGATTAGGCGAGATCAACATCATCAACATGACCATGTGGATCAACAATCCTAATGAGAGTTCGCCACATTTTCACATGCGCGCGCTGCATCCTCATTCGCTGGACGTGATGCGCTATTTCGCCGGATCGGAAGCTAAAAAAGTGCAGGCGTTCTTCAAGAAGGGCAAAGGCCGCGCGATCTGGTCGAATGTGCAGGTGAATATCCTGTATGACAACGGGATCATCGGCCACCTGACCGGGAGCTACGACGCGGGCGGCAGCTACGGGCTGGAAACACTCGAAGTCGTCGGCTCCGATGCGCGCTTCGTGCTACGCGATGCCTGCGAACACCTGGAATTTTATCCGCGTACCTCGAAAGACATCGAGACTTACGATTACATGGGTGGCATGAAGAGCTTCCCGGAGACGTTCGACAGCCGCATCGTTCGCTGGATAGAGCAGAATAAACAGGGCGTTTCGCCCGATCAGGTCGATGCTTCCGGCGCAGACGCGCTTAAAGTCCAGACGATCATCGAAGCCGCGATTGAATCCTGGGATACAGGGAAAGTCGTCGAACTATAAGCTATGGCACTCATTACGATCATTGGGCGGGGCCATTCGGGAACCCGCGCCATCTCGCATACCCTGTACACCAGCAACGTTTACATGGGCAGTATGCTCAATGCCTCCGGCGATCTGCTGCCACCACAGGCCATGTACGCTGCCTGCCGCGTGTTCGCTCGATATGTTCACTGGCAAGGCGGCTTGAACTGGGATTTCAGCGCGCTGCACACAATGGACATTCCGGCAGAGTTCACCGACCTGCTGCACGAATACCTTAAATCCGTGCTGAGCAATGACTCCGCTTATCGCGGCTGGAAAATCCCCGAAACCACGCTGATCTATCCCTGGCTGGTACGACTCTATCCGGAGATTTACTATATTTTCTGGGTACGCAATCCCCGCGACTGCATCCTGGGACATCACATTACCGACGATCTCGCCGATTTCGGCGTGGAATATCCAAAAACCGACGATCTGCGGTTGCGCCGCGCCATTTCCTGGAAATACCAGTATGACATCGTGAAGGCCACGCCGCGCCCCGCGAAATGGATCGAAGTACGCTTCGAGGATTTTGCGCTCAAGCAGGAAGAAACGATGCAACGCCTCGAGAATTTTCTTGGCATTCCGCTGGCGCGGATCATCATGCGCGCGGATTCGATTGGCCGCTGGAAGAGTGATACCAGCGTCAACTATTACGATTTTCTTGAACCGATGATGCGCGAATATGGCTACGAAATACCGGGGACATCATGACCCTGCGAGTCGCTGTGATCGGGTTGGGGCCAATCGGCAACCGCCACGCCGATATGTATAGCCAGGATGCGCTGGCGGAACTGGTCGGCGTGTGTGATCGGGTTCGGGAACGCGCCGATGCGACGGCAAAGCGTCTGGGCGTGCCCGCGTTTTACGACGTTCAATCGATGCTCAAGGCACTGTCGCCCGACGTGTGCAGCGTGGCGACCAGTGGCTACGAAAACGGCAGCGATCACTACGAGCCGACGATCCAGGCGCTGGAATATGGCTGTCACGTGCTGGGCGAGAAGCCGATCTCAAACGAGGTCGAAGAGGCCGAGGAGATGGTCGCTAAAGCGCGCGAGAAGGGAGTATGCTACGGCATTGACCTGAACCATCGCTTTACCCCGGCGGCACGGCTGGCGAAAAAGTGGCTGGACGAGGGACGGCTCGGCCATTTGCTGTTCGTCAACATGAGCATGTGGATCATGAACCCGGCGGAAAGTTCGCCATACTTCCACATCAAATCGTTGCACCCGCATACTATCGACGTGATGCGCTATTTCTGCGGCGACGTCGAGGCGGTGCAGTGCTTTGCCACCAAAGCGCCGGGCCGCAAAATTTGGTCAACCGCGCAGTTCAATTTCCGCTTCAAGAACGGCGTTGTGGGTCATCTCACGGGCAGCTACGACATCGAGCGCGGCCACCCGATGGAACGCTGCGAAGTCGCGGGAACGGGCGGGCGTTTCGTGCTCGAAGATATGTGGCGCGAATTGACGCTGTATCCGGCTGGGAACCTGGAAAAGACCGTCTACTCCGATCCGGCGTTCGGCGGCTTTCATGATTTCGAGAATACGTTTGGAGATCGCATCCACACGTTTTTGCAGCAAATCACGGATGGCGTCGCGCCAGCAGATATTGACGGGCACGCCGCCGATGCCCTGGCCGCTCAGAAAGTGCTGGCTGCCGCGATTGAATCGCTGGAAAAAGAAACTATTGTTTATCTCAAAGGATAATTTTCAATGAAACTCGGCGCGAATTCTGTGTTGTTTGGCGGTTATGACATGGAAACCGCCTTCAAATACCTGGCGATGGCGGGCTACGATGGCATTGAACTGTCGGCCATCGATAACATGAGCGAGCACCTGGTGCTGGATCGCTGGCGCGAACAGGCATCAAGCATCAAATCGCTGGCGAAGACTTACAATATGCAATTGCTGGCGATGGAGCAGCCGAGCCAGGACCCGGCGCGTATGGAAACAGCGATGCAAGGCGCCGTCGAGATTGGCGTACCGATCATCAACTGTGGGCCGGGCGGAAAATCTGAAGAACCCGGCAGCCTGCAACAATCGATTGATTCGCTCGGTAAACTTTCCAAACTGGCCGAAAAATACGGCGTTATCCTGTGTGTCAAGGCTCACGTTGGCGCGAGCATCTACAACACGCCGACGACGCTAAAGGTGATGGAGGCCATCAACAGCCCGGCGTTCGGCATCGACATGGACCCGTCACACATTTACCGCGCGGGCGAAAACCCGGTGGACGCCCTGAAAGCGGTTGTCGCGCGCGTCAAGCACATCCACATACGCGATTGTAAGGGTCGCCAGCAAAATCCCGGCAAACCAGAAGATCAGGCCAACGGGCGCGGAGATATTGATCTGCTTGGCTACATCCGAGTGCTGCACGACCACGGTTACACCGGCCCCGTCGATCTGGAGATTATCGGCGCTAAACAATACGCGCTCGAACAGTGCTGCGTGATCGCCGCCGAATCGCGTGGGCATATGCAGGCATGTTTGCAGGCGTGCGGTGCGCGTTGATTTTAGATAAGTCGCCAATGTCGTGCTGTTTCTCGCTTCCGATGACTCGTCTTTTGTGGTGGGATCGGAGATTGCTGCGGACGGTGGCTGGCTCTTCAACGCCGTGCAAATCGCACCTTTGGGGTCCGGCCACCGATTGAACTATATTTAGTTCAACGTACTTTAGTACCTTAGTGGAGAGTTCGATGGCTGCAACAAACGTTAGGTACTCGGCCACGGAGATTTGGCCGGATCTGCCTCTGGATGCCTGGCAGGAGACGTGTATCACCCTGCATCGGTGGATGCAGATTGTAGGCAAGATCAGGCTGGCTCTTGCTCCGCCGGTTCCCCACTGCTGGCAAGTCCCGCTGTATGTGACCGCGCGTGGTCTCACCACCTCTCCTATCCCGTATGGAAACCTCATTTTCCAGATTGACTTCGATTTCATCGACCACGAACTGCAACTCCAGACCAGTCAGGGAGCGAAACGGTCTTTTGAGTTGTCGCCTCGCTCAGTGGCAGATTTTTACCGGGAGATCATGGACCAGCTCCATGCGCTTGGGATCGACGTCAGCATCTGGACGGTGCCCGTAGAAATAGAAGATAGAACGCCGTTCGAACGAGACTTGCAGCATAGAGCCTATGATCCGGAACATGCCCGGCGCTTCTGGCAGATTCTCGTGCAGGTAGACCGTGTGCTGAAGACATTCCGCTGTCGTTTTGTCGGCAAAGTGAGTCCGGTACATTTCTTCTGGGGAGGCTTTGATATGGCGGTTACGCGCTTTTCTGGACGCCGAGCGCCTCCACACCCTGGTTTCCCGAATGTGGCCCGCTCCGTCATGCTGGATGCGTACTCACACGAAGTCAGCTCGTGCGGCTTCTGGCCGGGCGCAGGTTTGGGGATGCCAAGTTTCTATGCCTATGCCTACCCTGAACCGAAAGGCTTTGGCGAGTATCCGATCCAGCCGAGAGAGGCGTACTACAACACGACGTTCAGGGAGTTTCTGTTGCCGTATGATGTGGTACGCACAGCTTCTGCGCCAGACGAGACCCTGCTTGCTTTTCTGCAAAGTACCTATGAGGCAGCCGCGATCCTGGGTCAGTGGGACCGCGCCGCATTGGAGCGCTAGCGTGATGTCATCGGATTAGCCCGTTGTGGCTGGATTTTCCAGGCTAAGTTAACCTCAGCGTGACGGAAAGACTGCTTGTTGCGCGGCACGATCCGACCAACCTACTGCCAAATGTGACAGTTTGGGACATGATACAAATTTGAAAGCCACGCAGGGAAGAACAAAGTAAATTACGGAAGGAGAACTCGCCATGAGCGATACGCCGTGTACTCACCTTGATCAGATTCAGGAGGTCACGCCAAGTGCCCAGGGCTGCGAAGAGTGTTTGAAGATGGGTGCCCGGTGGGTCCATCTGCGAATCTGTCTAATATGCGGCCACGTTGGGTGTTGCGATAATTCCGTGAACAAACATGCCACCAAGCATTACCATGCCACCAAACATCCTATCATCCAATCGTTCGAGAAAGGCGAAGATTGGATTTGGTGTTACGTGGATAACCTGGCAATGGAACCGGGGCGCATTCTTTACCAATCCCATCGCTGATCATCTCGCCCGTCGGCGTGCAAGAACTCCATCTGGGACCGCGAAGGGCGGTATGCTGCCCTTCGCAGGCTTTTATTGCAATCCGCTGCCGAATGCGTTTTTTGGACCACGTGGGGCCTGCCTCACGGCTTTAGCAGGCTGGCGTATGTGGAGCTGAAGTTGCGCCATTCCAGTGTATTGACGAAAAATGGCTGATCCTGAAAAATCCCGGTCAGAAGGTCGGTTATCTGCGCGCGAACCTCGGACTCTGATTTGGCGTTATTTGGTGTCGCCAGGCTGCTGGCGAGTGCCGAAGCCCAATCCAATCTGAGCGGAACATTTGAGGGGGTCAGCACTGAAGCAGTTTCGAGAGCCGCAATGGCTACCGGGGGCGGCTGCAACAGGAACAACGCGGGTTGATGCACATAGCTATTGCCAATGTTATGCAGTACACCACTGGCATAACGTGTCGCGTATAGCGTTCCCCCCATAAGCAAGCAGCCGCCGACCACTATAACCTTTATCGCCTTCAAGCGAGGTACAAGGGCGGACTCCATGGTGTCCCGTTCGAGCATCAGGACTGATATTCCTATCGTACTTATCAATGACGCGAGGATGCCGCTACCCGCGAGAAGCAGGCCAGGAGTTTCCAGGTCATGCGCTACCTGCGAAATCTCTGATTTTGTCATTGCGCTGTCCAGCCACACGCCGTCCGCACTTAGCGCCAGGGTCTTGAGGAGAAAAAAGGCGCTCCAGGCGATCACTACCACGCCGCTTGCGATCAACATGCCGCGCAGAGACAACTGCCCGTCTCTGGATTGAAACCATGCTCCAACAACAGCGAGGGCCAGGACAACAACCATCAGAACAGGCAGTTGCGCGCTGCCCGTCTCAAATTGCAGGAAAGCACTGTGTAGCAACTTCCCAAAACTGTGCAGGGAAAACAGACCCGCTACCAATCCGGCGGCGTACCAGCACGTGGGCGATGCAATAGTTGGCGCTTCGACAGGTGCAGGGCTGGTCGTTGTGACTGTGCCTGCCAATAAGCCCAGGAAAATCCAAAACAATGGCTGGGTACTACCCTGGGCAAACCCAAACTGATTGTCTATCCACTGCGCCACGATTATCGCCAGGATTGCCAGGATAACGGGTGTATCAACGTGAGAGAGGGTTGGCCCAACAGCAGCGGGGCGTGCGAAACCACGTTTGCCTGTCCACAGGATCAGCCCGGCTATCGCGCCGAGCGCCGCGCCGACTGGCGCAAGTACAGACGGCGAACTGCCCGAGACGAGCAGCGACAAGATCGCCACACCGCCCGCAGCACCGAGGACTTGCCAGCCTAGCCAGTCCCATAGCCTGCCAAAGCTCAACAGGTTAACGTGTCGCAGGCCAATCGCCAGGGCAGATTCAAGGACAAGCAGCCAGGCCACGAAACCGAGCCAGCCCTGCGTCATGAGCATATCGTAGACTGCATTGTGAAAACTATTAACCGACACATTAGGCCCGAAAATATCTCCGAAGCGGCTCTGCAATTGCTCGAAGGTTTCCGGTCCATAGCCGACCAGGGGACGCACCTGAGCAAGCGTGTCAGGCTGGCGATTGATCGTGAACAAGGGTTGGCCTTGCAGGAATAGAACCTGGGAAGCGGCGCTCCAGACTTGCAAGCGTACCGCGTCGTAAGGCATGAACAGGCGTGCTATCTGATCGCGGCGGGCCTGGGTGATACCTGTGGGATTAGTCTGTATCCACGCGCTAATCCCGATATAGGAGATTGCACCAACCAGCGCAGCAATTCCGATTGCGCCCAGCAATTTGCGATTGCCGGCGACTGCCCCCGCTCCGACAATATAAAAGAGGGTCCCGGCAACCAGACCTGCCAACGCTCCCCGACTGGCACTAATCAATAGGGAGGCAAGCATCAGGGCAATAGGCAGCGCGTAAAATGCAATGTTGAGCCAGTGCTTACGCGAAATGGGACGCCGCCAGGCTGCGATTTCCGAAAGAAGCTGCGGGACGCAATACAACAGCGTCATGACGATCCACGAAGACAGAAAATTCGGATTCCCCGCCGATGAGCCGAGCAGCAGGCGGTTCGCTCCCTCCCGATAGAGAACTACTTGCCAGAAGCACACTGGAATTGCCGCTGCCAGCAGAATAGGTATCAGACTGGCGCGTTCTGTGCGATCCAGGCGACTTGCTTGCAGGAAAAGGACCACGTATAGCAACAAGGCGAACAGCCCTTGCATCCGAGAGGGTTCACCCCAAAAGCTCAGGGATGGACTTAGCGAGACTGCCGTTGAAGCTATTGTCGCAAGCGTAAACACCATTACAGTAGATCGGAGGGGTACACGGAGCCACGCGAGGGCGCTTTCTCGACTCGCCGGGTGCAATTTTGCGCCAAGCTGTAGGCCGACGATGACTGCCACGAACAGACCAATCAGGCCGATTTTCTCCGGATCGTAGCCATCAAAGCGGATTGGTTGAAAAGCGATGATCGTAAATGGAACGCAAAGCAGTGCGCCAGTTGCAATTCTATGGGCGGAAATACGGCGGAAAACGGTCAACATGACACGATTATAGACCTGACAGACTATAGACGTGACAGACAATTTGTGGCTGGATAGTTGAGCTATCCAGCCACCTTTGCTTGCGAATCCTGATGTTAGTCCGTTTGCCCGCTATTGATCAAGGGCAGCGACCATCGGCATTAGGAATACATTTGGGCTTTGGCTGCGAATGATCCGGATTCGGTGGCGGCGGAACCCACGGCGTCGTCGGGGTGGAAATTGGCAGCGGGGTTGGCGTCGAAGTGGGTTTGGCCCTTTCTGCCGAAATTAACCGCCTGATAATGCAGATTCCACGCTGATCGGTCTGGGCGCTGACGATAAGGACGAACGTCCCGTGAGCGGATAACAGCGCGACAACATCGGATTTCGCAAGTGTCAGTTTTGCCTGAGTAGTCGGCGCGCTGACCAGCGTAGCAGCCAGGATTTTTGTCGCCAACGGTGTGGGTCGTAAACCCATGCCCCCGATTGCAACAGCGTAAGCGGTTGCCCCTGGAACGGGTGACCATTTTAGTGTAACCGGACCGAGCGGGAGACCCGACACTGCTATGAATGTCGAACTACGACAGGTGGTGTCAGGGAACGTAAAACCTGGGTCTGGGTTACCCGTCAATGGACCTGGGTTACCTGTCAGCGGCCCTGGATTGCCCGTCAATGGCCCCGGATTACCTGTCAACGGTCCCGGATTGCCCGTCAGCGGTCCCGGATTGCCTGTCAACGGTCCCGGATTGCCTGTCAATGGCCCTGGGTTGCCTGTCAATGGTCCCGGATTGCCTGTCAATGGACCTGGGTTGCCCGTCAATGGTCCCGGATTGCCTGTCAATGGACCTGGGTTGCCGTCGTTGTTTCCGCCTAATATTGCGACTGGCGTCTTTAGACGATTGGCTTTTGGCGAGGGTGTAAGGGTTGGCGCTGCGGCTGGCGTATTCGTAGCCGTTGCCAGCAGTACACCGGGCAATCCACCGGGTGTCAAGGCTGCGATTGATGAAGCCTGACCTGGCTGGATTAAAGGCGGATAGCCTGGCACGAGAATAATCTGCGGATAGCCCGGTATTTTCATGACTGTTGGGAATTTGGAGATTGCACCAACAATTTCGGGGTAATTGCCGGTAACCTGACCGTTTGCTGCCAGGGAAGAATAAAAGGCGTTGTTCCAGCCATCGGCGACCAGGGATTGCGCCTGTACAGTATCATGATTCTTATACACAACTACCAGTGCGAAACACAACATGATTGGAACTGCCAGTAGATAGCGTAAATAGGGTCGTTTCATCCGCTTCTCCATTTCTCGACGTTAGGCATGGGTGTTTGATTCTAAGTGTCCATATTTAGCGTCTAGAGATCGTCCACTAGGCGCTCAAGTTCAAGTCCGCAACGAATTTTCTACATCTTTTTTATGGCGTAAAAGGCGGCAAAGTCATCCTTGCCTGAAAGAGACGCTAAGCGGCCTCTTTTTTACTGTAAGTGGTTTGCCGATGCTATTAATGGATCACGGTTTAACCCTGAAAACTGGCGTTTCTTCAGCATTCCTGACTGCATTGATATACCAGTGACAACTATGTTCCACGCCAAATTTGTGTAAGTTCTGGCGGTATCACCTGTGCCACTGCAAATCAAAAATAGGGACGTAAGAATTTAAATTTTGGTAGATGCCGTTTGACATGCGTTGCGTCATACTGGTATCTACCATTACTCAACACTCCATAACTGTACAAGACCATCTGATGAATGACAACCAGAACAAAGCTTAGCAGGTACAAAATGAGGCATCTACGCAGAAACAAAATGCGGGCCGTATCTGCCCGCTCGTTTAAATTCGGTTAACGAGTCGGCGCTTTTGGCGCGTTTACTGCTCCGCCGAGACCTGCACTCTTCCCATTAACTGTATTAGCATTTCTTCAGAAACCTCTGCAAACGCCGCTGCCTGCGCAATGGACATTTCTTTGTGACGCAGCAGTTCCAGCACCGCCATGAGCCTATCGGCGGGCAGACCCTCGAAGCACCCTGCTTCCTGGGCAGCAAGGAGGTCTGCGCCCACGTTGGGAACCGACTCGCCGCCGCACAGATCGCCGTATTTGTCTAAAGATAACATCGATACTCCTCCCACTCTGTGATATAACTGTTATACGCCTGAACCTGGTGAAAAGTTCCCACTTTTTTGGGGGCGCACAGAGTCGGCGGGCAATCGTAGGCAATCTGATCTAACTTATTAGAACTCTTTAACGCTTCAGATACAGAGTCGCGCATGTCATATACAATGATCAGCTACGCGCGCGATCCGCACTTCAAGGGTCATCTTTTTGCTTGACACTAATTAGTCATTTTGAGTTTGGACGCGGCACGGCTTTAGAATGGAGGAGGACACATGAAAGGCTTTCGTGATTTCATCTTACGCGGCAACGTCGTCGATCTGGCAATCGCGGTCGTCATCGGTGTTGCTTTTAGCGGCGTTGTCACCGCCTTCGTCAAAGACCTGATTACACCACTGATCGCGGCGATAGGCGGCCAGCCCGATTTCAGCCAGATCTATTTCACGATCAACAACTCGAAATTCATGATCGGCGACTTTCTGAATACGATAATCAGCTTCTTGATTATCGCTGCCGTGGTTTATTTCTTCGTGGTACTGCCGATCAATGAGTTGATGAAGCGGTTCAAGCCCGCGCCAGCGCCCGAAACAACCCGCGATTGCCCGTATTGCACGAGCAAAATAGCTAAGGCTGCGTCGCGTTGCCCGTTTTGCACGTCTGAGGTACAGCCAGTCGCTTAGCGCGT
>Ga0207111_10259_pt1 | contig 12643 bp, 8 predicted proteins | sample Alteio_BWMinHeat_71_FD_153577 | JGI IMG/M metagenome (GOLD analysis project Ga0207111, IMG submission 153577) | Enriched cells from forest soil in Barre Woods Harvard Forest LTER site, Petersham, Massachusetts, United States -... | ecosystem: Environmental > Terrestrial > Soil > Temperate forest >... | reverse complement strand
TTTCAGGATGTCTATGACCTGTGCGGCTCTCGCGTCACTCGCTACGCAGGGCCTGAATGGGCTGGATGGAGGCGGCGCGGCGTGCGGGCAGCAGTGCGGCGAGCAGTCCCACGAAGAGCAGGGACAGGACGGCTGCGGTCAGCGATGCGAAGACTCCCGAGCCGAAGGCGGCGAAGGACTGGCGGAGCAGCCGGTCGGCAACGAGCGACAGGACAGCGCCTATGGCGAGGCCGGTGAAGACCCATCCCAGCGCGCCTTTGAGCACGAGGAAGATGACGTCGGAGCGCTGGGCTCCGACGGCCATGCGAACGCCGACCTCGACGGTGCGCTGGTTGGTGACGTAGCTGATGAGTCCGTAGATGCCAACGATGGCCAGCAGCAAGGCGAGCGCGGCGAAGGCGGCCAGCATGTCGACGATGAGGCGGCGGCCGGCGAGCGAATCAGAGACAAGCGACTCGAGCGGCTGGATGTCGGAGGCGGTCTGGGTGCTGTCTGCCGAGGCGATGGCGCGATGGATGGCCGGCGAGATGGCGGCGGCATCGCTTCCGGTGCGGACCAGGATGTTGGTGACGAAGTGGGTGGCTTGGGGGAAGGCGTAATAGCGGAGGCCGTCGCTCGGGTCCTGCTCAAGCGAGCTGCTGCGGATGGTCGAGACGACGCCGATGATCAGGGCGGGTTTGTCTCCGTTGTAAGCGGAAAGGTGCTGCCCGACGGGGCTTTGATTCGGCCAGTATTTTTTGGCGAGGCGGCTGTCGATGACGACGACTGGCTCGGTATCGGCGCGGTCTTCGGGTGAGATCCAGCGGCCGGCGAGGAGCGGGATCTGCATGACTTTGAGGTAATCGGCGGTGGCGGAAGCGACATCACTGTGCGGGCCGGGATCGTTGGGGCCGACGGGCCGGCCGACGATGTTGAAGGAACTGCCTCCACCCTGCTGAGGATCGAAGGGAAGAGGGTCGATAGCGGCTGCGGAGGTGACTCCAGGCTGCGCGGAGAGATTGCCGAGGACAGAGTCGACGAAGGTGGCCTGGCGCTGCTGGCTCTTGTTCATCTCCTGACCGGAGTAATAGACGGTGGCGGCGGTGACGCCGTGAGGATTGAATCCGGGATCGATGTGCTGAAGCTGGCGGAGGCTGGCGAGGAAGAGGCCGGTGCCGGTGAGCAGGAGGCAGGCGAGCGCGACTTCTCCTATGACGAAGGCGCTGCGCAGGCGCTGCTTTTCGACGGAGGCAGTGGCGCTGCGTCCGCCCTCATGCAGCGCGAGGGATTGATGCTGGCGCAGAAGGCGGAGCGCGGGGCCGATGCCGGCGATGAGCGAGGTGAGCAATCCGATGGCGGCGGTGAAGGCGAGAACGATGGGGTCCATGTGGACGCTGTAGCCTTCGGCGAGGCTGTGCGGGATGAGCCAGAGCAGGACGCGGCCAAAAATGGGGCCGGCGGCGATGCCTATGAGGGTTGCGGCTCCGGCGAGCAGGAGGGTTTCGGTGAAGAGCTGGCGGAGGATGGAAGAAGCAGTGGCTCCGAGGGCGGTGCGGATGGCGAATTCGCGGGTGCGGGCGGAGGTGCGGGCGAGGAAGAGTCCAGCGACGTTGGCCGAGGCGATGAGCAGGACGAGGGCGACGACTCCGAAGAGGACGTAGAGGGGCTTGCGCAGCGGGCCGGCAGCGGTCTCGGCGAGCGGACTCGCGTACATCGACCACTGGGAGCTGCTTCCGAAAGCGTTTGTGCCTTCGCGGCGGCGTTCTTCGACGCTTTTATTGGCGAGCGCGGCATTGAGCTGGGCGACGGAAGCGCCAGGGCGCAGGCGGATGACGGCGCGAAAGTTTTCATTGAAGCGCTGGTCGAGCGCGAACTCGGCGGGAGCGAGCGCGATGGGCACCCAGACCTGATTGAGGCGTGGCCAGTCGAAGTCGCTGCGCATGACGCCGGTGATCCGATAGGGCTTCTCGTCAAGCATGACGGTCTTGCCGATTACGTCGCGGGCTCCTCCGAAGGCGCGCTGCCACAGGCCGTAGCTGAGGACGGCGACCGGGCCGGCGTTGGGCTGGTCTTCCTCGGCGGTGAAGGTGCGGCCGAGGATGGGACGCGCGCCGAAGACCTGAAACCATTGCGAGCTGACACGGGCGGCGGAGAGATGCTCGACGCTTCCGTCGTGCAGGGTGTTGAAGCTGGTGTCGCGCTCAATGGCTGCGGCTTCGACCTGGTTGTGCAGCGAGGCGGCGTCGGCGTAGTCGGGGATGGAGACGCCGGGGAAGTCCATGCCGAGTTGCCGGTAGCGCGTGTTCTGGATGAGGACGCGCTCGGGGTGGTCGACTCCGGCGGGGTGGCGGAGGACGGCGTTCACGACGCTGAAGATGGCGGTGTTGGCTCCGATGCCGAGGGCGAGAGTGAGGATGGCGGTGAGAGTGAACCCGGGCAGGCGGATGAGCTGGCGGAGCGCGTGACGAAGATCGTAAAGGATCATGAGGCGGAACTCCCATTGAGGTGTACGCAGCCAGGGGGCCATGTTGTTCCGGACGGATGTTGTTGTGAACAGAGGCGCGGAGTGTTGAGGCCGGAGATGCCGGTGTTCGAATGCGGGCGCGATTGACCGGGAACGTGCAATTTCTGAGAGAAAAAGCCTGGGCGGAATTAGCCGCCGTTGTAAGCTGTAGCCGTCTTCGTGGAAAGAAAGAGGGGGGAAGACATGGTTCACGCGATGTCACGGCGTTCTTTCCTTGCGATGGGAGGGGCTTGCGCGGGAGCGGCTTCGCTTGCGCGTGGCGGCAATGCGTCGTTGTTCTATGCGCAGGAGCCGTCGTTATCGGAGGCGATCAGGTTGCGGGCGACGATGCGGACGCTTGAGATCAATGGCAAAGCGGCGTCCCTGATGGGATTGGAGCAGGCGAACGGGAAGCAGGGATTGAGTCTGCCGGCTGCTCAACCTTTTGATGTGCTGCTTGAAAACAAGCTCGCGGTGCCGACGGCGATTCACTGGCACGGATTGCATCCGCCGAATAATGAGGATGGAGTGCCGGGCTTGACGCAGCAGCCGGTCCCGCCGAATGGGAGCGACCGGTATTATTTTCCGCTGAAGCCGGCCGGCACTCACTGGATGCATTCCCACATGGGGTTGCAGGAGGCCTTTCTGCTGTCGGCTCCGCTCATTGTTCATGATCCCCCAGACGAACCGGCAGACGAGCAGCAGATTGTTGTCTTCCTGGGCGACTTCAGCTTTACCAGTCCGACCGAGATTTATGCCCAACTCCGTAAACCCAAAGCGATGAGCATGGGCGGAAAGATGGGCGGCAAGCCAATGATGATGAGCAAGCCGGACGTCAACGATGTGGATTATGACGCCTATCTTGCCAACGATCGCACGCTGGCCGATCCAGATGTGGTTCGGGTGGAGAAGAATGGGAAAGTACGGCTGCGGATTATCAATGGAAGCTCGGGTACAAATTTTTTCATCAGCCTGGGGGATTTGAAAGGCGAAGTGATCGCTACCGATGGCATGGCGGTCAAGCCGGTGAGCGGATCGCGCTTTCCCCTGGCCATTGCGCAGCGTATCGACCTGCGGGTGCAGCTTCCGCGCGAGGGCGCGTTTCCCATCCTCGCTTTGCGGGAAGGCGCCACGGAACAGGCGGGGATCATTCTGGCCTCGCCGGGCGCGGCGATCAGGAAGCTGCCAGTAAAGAATGCGGCAGCGGCGGGATTGTTGACGCTGGATCTCGAGAGCCGGCTTGCCGCGAGTGATCCGCTGGTGGCGAAGCAGATCGATCAGAGTTTCGATTTGCGGCTGCAGGGCGATATGGCGCGATACCAATGGACAATTAACGGCATTGCCTTTGACACAGAGAATCCGAAGGGGCAAACACCGCAGGTTCGGGTAAAGAGCGGGCAGCGAGTGGCGTTGAAGTTCATCAATGAGACGGGTATGTCTCATCCCATGCATCTGCACGGGCATTCGTTTCAGGTGATCGAGATCAATGGCAAGGCGTTGAATGGGGCTTTGCGCGATACCGTTCTCGTTCCGGGAAAGACAAGTGTCACGGTCGCGTTCGATGCAAACAATCCTGGGGCCTGGTATGTGCACTGCCACGTTCTCTGGCATCTGGCCGCGGGCATGGCGACGTTGGTGCAATACGGTTAGTGCAATACGGGGGATGACAGGCTTTCAACCTATGCGCCTGGCGATCATTTTGATTGGCGCCTGCCTGCTGGCTGGCTTGTGTCCTGCAATTGGGCAGCAGACAACTGCCGCAAACCAGGTTTCGACAGAGCGTAAATTCGGATGTAATCACCCGGCCAATCCTCGCAGGCGGCAGCGCAGCTGCAACGACCAGGACTTTGGCTGGGATGAGACATTGGCGGGGGAATGGGATGCCGTACGTCAGGCAGCGAAGCGGATCGGCATTACCCCGACGGCGTCGTATGTAGGCGCGCTTCAAACCAATGTGACCGGAGGCGAGGATGAGGTGTGGTCGTATGCCGGTCTGCTCTCGATTGCGGGCAGCGCAAATCTGGGAGAGCTGATCGGGATACGGGGGCTGTCGGTCTATGTGGGTACGTCGTGGGGAACAGGCAGCAATCTAGGGGCTCCTCTGGATAGCCCGATACTCACTTCGGTACTGTATGCACCCTCTTTCTACCTGGGGGAAATGTACCTGCAGCAGAAGCTCTGGGGCGCGAAGCTGACGATTCTTAGCGGACGGGTTTCCGCCGCGAATTCCTTTGCCGCGCTTCCTGTTTTTGCAAATTATGTGAACTACGGGATCAATCCAAACCCATTTTCGCTGGGGGAAAACGATGTAACCTTCTTCAGTCCGCCAACCGGAACGGAGTGGGGTACGCAAGCCACTTACTCGATAACACCGGCAATTCAGGTTCAGGCGGGAGCTTTCAACACAAATGTGAACTCAGCCAACGGCGAGAATCACGGTGCGGATTTCACTCTCCAGGAAGGGAACAAAGGCGTTCTTGCGATAGGGGAGATCGATTACCTGCGCAACCAGAGGGCAAGCTCGACGGGCAAGCCGGGACAGATAACGGTGGGCTTTCTCCATAGCAATAATTCTTTTCCTTCGCTCCTCAACCCGCTCGATCATAGCGATGGTTATAGCGGCGAATACGTGATGGGCCAACAGATGGTCTATCGTCCGGATGGCCGCGGCACATCACAGGGGGCTACTGTCTGGGGAGCGTGGGCGCACAACTCCAAAGATATTGTGAGCCCGATTCCTATGTTCTGGGGTGGTGGCTTGAGTTATGAGGGACTGATTCCCGCGCGCAAGAACGACACTTTTTCCGCAGGCCTGATTCGCGCCGAATCGAGTAAGTATGCTTCACCGGCAAATACCGAGGACCTGCTGGAGTTGAATTACCAATGGACCCATTCCCGCTATCTGACGATTACTCCCCATGGACAGTACCTGTGGAAGGGAGCGAGTCACGAAAGCCGCAATGCGACTGTTCTGGGAATCCAGTTGGCGCTTACGCTTTAAGTCACGAGAGAGGGGAGTTTGAAAAGCAGATCCTTCGACTTCGCTGTCCCACCCCATCGACGAAGACCTGTCGCGGGGGCCCCGGGTCGCTTCGCTCAGGATGACAACTACAATCGATGACAACTTCAGTCAATGACTCGGGACACCGGAGGCTGGAAAAGAGCTTTACTGCGGCTTGGCCTGCTGTGGTGCTTGCTGCGTAGGCGGTTGTTGGGGCGCCTGCTGAGCCGGGGGCTGCTGTCCGGGGTTTCCGGTGTTGCCGTTGTTGGTGACGTCCTGGCCCTCGAAGATGACGCGGAAGGACGACCGGTATTGCTTGTAGTTTGTGTATTTAAGCGTCTCGCGCATGTGGACGTCCTGGCTCAGGTAGCCTTTGCCCGCTGAAAAGTGGAGGACGCCGTCGCCCTTGGTGTAGACCGGGAACCAGTATTTGCCGTCGATCTGTTCACGGTAGGTGGTGAAGGGCGGAGACAGATCTTCATGACCCTTGCGCAGGTCGTCGGGAACGTTCTTGCCGTTAGTGACTACGATCTGCAAGTCATGCTGATCGACCCAGATGCGGCCCTGGAAGTAGCGCTTGTTCTTCTCGATGACCTTGGGCCTCACGTCGAAGACGTAGGTGTCGACATCATCGATTTTCTGTTTGCCGACGTAGCCGAGGTCGTATTGGCCGACGTCTTCCTTGGTGAGCACGAAGGGCAGGCGTTCCTCGATGTCCTGGAAGTCGGCCGGACTCATGGTGACGCGCTCGAGGGTGTTTTCCGGCGCCAGAACAACGTGTTCAAAGCGTTTGCCGGTGGGGTCGAAGGAGATGTCGGTGACCTGGAAGTACTGACCGTCGACTTTGCCGTCGTCGTTGATGGTTTCGACCTTCACGCTGCGCTCATAGGTGTAATTGGCCAGGGCGGTGCGAAAGAGACTTTCCTTGGCAGTGAACTCGTCGATTATCTGTTGGGCGGGGATTGTGGGCGCGGAGGTGTCGAGCGCGCCGAAGCCGGAATCAAGCGGCATGGAGGTATAGGAAACCTGGGCGCGTGCGGGGACGACGAGGGCGGCAGCGGCGGCGAGAAGGATGAGGCGTCCTGCGCGGCGCATTGGGGATTGGGAAGACACGGAGACGCTCCCTTGGAATGATCCTAATACTTATAGACGCAGGCTGCAGGAGAAATGGCTATGGGGGGTGCGGTGCGGCTTTGCCGGCAGGGCGGGACGGGAGTAAAGCTCGCAACGCAAAGGGCCGATTTGGGGAGAAGGAAATGCAGCGTTTCGAAGAAGAGGTTGCTGGAGGGGTGGAACAGGGGCGTCAGGATAAACTGGGATGACCTCAAGCACTCCATCATCGCCTATGGATGAATATTACCGGGTTCCGACCTTAATTCTGCTGAGCCTCCTGGTGGCGGTTTTTGCCGCACTGTACTGGCGGTTGCGAACGAGGCGGAATCTGCTCTGGCTGATTGGCTGGATGATGGCGAGCGTCCGGCTGGGGATGCAGATGTCTCCTTACGGCCACAGCGGCTGGGGCCGGGCGATCTCGAATGCGGCGATGGAACTGGCGGCGCTGATGTTCCTGGGGTCGCTTTCTCCACTGGAATTCGGCAAACGGATCAGAGTGCAATATGTGACGGTGTTTGCCGCGCTGCTGGTGTCTTTTTCGATAATGAGCGCGTTGTATCCTGCGCCGGGACCCTTTCTGCACGCATTCAACGTAGGCCTCGCGGTTCTGACGGTTGCGGTTGCGGCGCACTGGAGCTCGAAAAAGAATCTGCTGCCTGTCTGGTTCACGATGATCTTTTCGCTGGGGGTGGGTGGTCTGTGCATTTACCTCACGTACGCCGGTGAATATGAGTATGTGCTGGGGGTGGCGCACAGCGCGAACTGCATTATCGCCGCGCTGCTGGTGCTTGCGACCTATCGGCGGTTCACCCCCGGGGTGGTTTTCACGGTCTTCGGGCTGTTGATCTGGAGCACTCCCACGCTGCTGGACAGTTTGACGTGGAGCGACCATGCGCTCATGGTTTTTTCGCTGCGACTCATCAACCTGATGAAGGTGATGACCGCGGTAGGGATGATTGTGCTGGTGCTCGAAGACGGGTTGACGCTGAACGACTCGGCGCAGAGCCGGGAACGACGGGCGCGCGAAGAGATGAGGAGATATTCCGAGGTCTATCTTTCCGGTGCGCCTTATCGTGATTTCGGAATTCCGTATGACAAGCTCTGCGAGGTAATTACATCTGTCAGCCGCTTTCAACAAGCGGCGATTCTGGTACGCGGAGTGGATAGAAGCTTTCGCGTGGCGAGCCAGAGCGGCATGGATGACGCGCTGATGCGCGCCGTGGATGAAATTGGACAGCAACTTACTCCGGAAAAGCTGACCGCAGCGAGCAAGAGCAGGCACCTGGTAAGAGAGGTCGGCAACGCCGCATTTATCGATTTGCGGCCGCTGGTGAAATCTCGCGATGAGCTGGTGCAGCTCAACTTTACGCACGCTTACGTGATTCCCATCAAAGCCCGTTCGGAGGAGCTGCTGGGGGTGGTGATCCTGGGCGGCTTGAAGGATCCGAATGACCGGCTGCTGGCCGAAGACCTGTTGCCGCTGGAAATGCTGGTAACGCGCCTGGCGGCAGCCTACGAGAATGGACTGCTGCTGCGGCGAGTGTCGCAGACCGAGAGACTGGCCGGACTGGGGCAGCTGGCCGGTGGCCTGGCGCACGAGCTGAACAATCCTCTAACCGTGGTGCTGGGCTACGCGGAGCTGATTGAAGAGTCGGTGGCGGAGGATGGGGCGCGGAGAAATGCGGCGGTGATCCGGCAGGAATCGCATAGGATGAAACAGATCATCGAGAGCCTGGCGCGCTTCTGGCGGCCGTCGTCGAGCGAACTGGCGCCGATTGCGGTTGGCCAGATGCTGACCGATATTGGAAGGCTGAGAAGGCAGGAGTTTGAACGCGCGGGCATTCAGTTTGAGGTTGCGGTTCCCGAAGACCTGCCGAGAATTATGGCCAACGGCGACCAGCTGCGACAGGTGTTTCTGCAGATTCTGAACAATGCCGTGGCGGCGTTGAAGGAATCGTCCGCGGCGAGCGAAAAGCGGCTGCGGATTTCAGCGGCCAGCGAAGGGGCAAACGTCCGCGTACTCTTTGCCGATACGGGGCCAGGGTTTCCGGATCCGGAGCGCGTCTTCGATCCATTTTTTACGACCAAGCCGCCCGGCGAAGGGACAGGGTTGGGGTTGAGCCTGTGCTACTCGATTATTCGCGAGCACGGCGGGGAGATATCGGTTTCGAATCTGCAGCCGAGCGGCGCGGCGGTGGTGATCGAAGTGCCGATCGATGCGGAGAGCAATCAGCCGGCGATGGTGCGAGAGGCGTTCATCCGCTGAGCGGCGGGGAGGAATGCCGGCTCCTGTCTGTTTCTATAAATCGCGACTAATATTTACGGTGGTCTATTTGCGGTGATCCGGAGAGCGCAGGTGTGTGCAATGTCGATGAAGAACGGGGAATCGAATGTCAGGTAGCCGGAGTGCGGCTTTTCTGTGCGGTTTGTTGAGTTTTTCTATTTTGGCATCGGCGCAGTCGCGCCGGCCGATGACCTTTGAAGACATGATGAAGATGCGGCGGTTGGGGGATATCGCCGTGTCTCCCGATGGCCGCTGGGTAATGTTTGCGGCGACCGACGTCGATTTGGCGAAGAACACGCGCACGTCACATTTGTGGATTGTGCCGACGGCGGGAGGCGAGTCGCGAGCGCTGACGGCTGGGATGACGGGTGAGAGCCGGGGACGTTTTGCGCCGGATGGCAAGCGGATTCTCTTCGAGAGCGCGCGCGAAGGCGGCCAACAGATCTGGCTCGCGGACTTTGATGACGAGAAGGGAATGATTGGCGAGCCGCATAAGCTGACATCGCTGAGCACGGATACGGATGGCGCGACGTGGTCTCCGGATGGCAAGCAGATTCTGTTTACGTCAGCGGTCTATCCATATTGTAATGATGATAGTTGCAATAAGCAGCACGATGAGGAGAAAGCGCAGTCGAAGGTGAAGGCGATGGTCTTTACGCATCTCCTCTATCGGCACTGGAATGTTTTTACCGGGGATAAGCGAAGTCATCTGTTTCTGGTCGGCGCAGAGGGAGGCACGCCGCGCGATCTGAATCCGGGGGACGAGCATGATGTTCCGCCGTTCTCGCTGGGCGGTCCCGATGGGTATGCGTTCTCGCCGGATGGGAAAGAGATTGCGTTTGAGGAGAATCTCGATTCTGTGCCGGCGATAAGCACAAATTCGGATATTTTTACGCTGCGTCTCGATGATGCGAATGCGAAGCCGCTGAAGATTTCAACGGCGGAGGGCGGGGATCATTCTCCCGCATATTCGCCGGACGGGAAGTATATCGCCTGGCGCTCGCAATCGCGTGCGGGATATGAAAGCGAACGCTTCAGGCTGATGGTCTACGATCGGGCGGCGAAGAGTATTAAAGAGCCGCTGCCGACTTTTGACCGGTGGGTGGATGAGTTCGCGTGGGCTCCCGATTCGGAGAGGATTTACTTCGCGTATGGCGACTATGGACAGGTGCGAATCGATTCGGTGCAAAAGGATGGAACGCACCTGGCACGCCTGACGAAGTCCGGCGAGTATGGCGACCTGCATGTAACTCCGGATGGTAAGTTGCTGATTGCCTCGAGGATGACGGTGCGGATGCCGGGCGAAGTTGAAGAGCTGGAGCTTGAGAAGAAGCAGCAGGTCACGGCGGAGAGACTGCATGGGCCGGAGCTGCCCGCGGGCAGCGAAGCTTCGGCGGCGTATGCGGTGGTGAAGGAGCGGCAGCTTTCGCATCTGAATGACGAACTGCTGCGCGAACTCGATCTGCCAGAGATGGAGTCGTTTTTCTTTCCGTCGGTCGGCCGGGTGCGCGTGCAGGGATTTTTGATTAAGCCGCCGGGATTCGACGCGAGCAAGAAATATCCGGTGAAGTTTTTGATTCACGGCGGACCGCAGGGTGCGTGGGGCGAGAGCTGGAGTTATCGCTGGAATGCCGAGCTGTTTGCGGCGAATGGATATGTGGTCATCATGGTCAATCCGCGCGGGTCGACGGGCTATGGGCAAACGTTTGTGGACGGCGTGAATGGCGACTGGGGCGGTAAGCCGTATTTCGATCTGATGCATGGGTTGGACTATGCCGAGGAGCACTATCCGTTTATCGATAAGACGCGCGAGTGCGCGATGGGAGCAAGCTACGGCGGCTACATGGCGGACTGGATTCTGGGACACACGCAGCGCTTCAAGTGCGTGGTGACCCATGATGGGATGTTCAATCCCGAGTCGGCTTACGGGACGACGGACGAGCTGTGGTTTAACGAGTGGGAGTTCAAGGGCACTCCATGGACGAACCGGGCGATGTATCGGAGATGGTCGCCGATGCTGACGGAGACCAATATGAAGACGCCGACGCTGGTGGTGCACGGGCAGCTCGACTATCGGCTGGATGTGTCGGAGGGGTATCAGCTTTTCACGACGCTGCAGCGGATGAAAGTGCCGTCGAAGATGCTGTATTTTCCTGATGAAGGGCACTGGGTGCTGAAGCCGCAGAACTCCCAGCTCTGGTACAAGACGGTGAATGACTGGGTGGATGAATGGACGAAGTGAAGTATGCCTTTTGGTCGCGCTAAGAAGAAATCCGAGCCGCTGGATGAGAGCGGGCTCTACGAGTATGCCGTGAAGGCGCTGGGGCGGCGGATGCGCACGGTCGCGGAACTGAAGCGGCTGATGCGGAGCCGCGCCGAAGAGGGCGAGCGCGGCGCGGCGGCGATGGAGAAGGTGATTGCACGCCTCAAGGAGTATGGGTTTCTCAATGACGCCGATTATGCGGCGAACTATGCGCGGCTTCGGCAGGAGAATGCGAGCTTTGGTAAACGGCGCGTGCAGCGTGACCTGGGGCAGAAGGGCGTGCACTCGGAGGTAATCGCGAAGACACTCGAAGCGGCCTATGAAGAGGTGAACGAGGAAGAGTTGGCGCGCCGGCATCTGGAGCGCAAGGGCGTTAAAAAGCCGGCGAATGAGAAGGAAGCAGCGCGAGTGATGCGCATGCTGATGCGGGCGGGCTTTGGAGCTGGCGTGATCTTCAAGATCCTGAAGAAGTGGAATGTGGATGAGGAGGCGCTGGCGGGGCTGGATGAAATAGAGGATGAAGGTCCGGCGCCAGAGTAAAGGGCAGCGACGGCGTAGAAAGAACCGCACGGCCGCTCCGGAACATCTTTGCCGGGGCGGGTCGCGATGATGCCGATTCAAGACGGGTTGCCCGGCATTCGTTAAACTCAAAAGATGCAATACCGTTCAGGCTCCGAGATACGCGAGACCTTTCTGAGGTTTTTTGAGACGAAGGGGCACCGCAGGGTGCACAGCTCTTCGCTTGTTCCTGCCAACGATCCCACGTTGCTGTTTACCAATGCGGGGATGAATCAGTTCAAAGATGTCTTTCTGGGGATCGAGCGGCGCGATTATTCGCGCGCGACGACATCGCAGAAGTGCGTAAGGGCGGGCGGGAAGCACAACGATCTCGAAAACGTGGGTTTTACGCGTCGGCATCACACCTTCTTCGAGATGCTGGGGAATTTCAGCTTTGGCGACTACTTCAAGAAGGACGCGATTGCTTTTGCGTGGGAGCTGGTGACTTCTCCGGAGTGGTTCGGGATTCCCAAGGACAAGCTGTACGTGACGATCTTCAAGGGCGAGAATGGCGTGCCTCGCGACGAAGAGGCGTACGAGCTGTGGCGCGCGGAGGGGGTTCCGGCGGAGCGCATTCACGAGTGCGGGGCCAAAGACAACTTCTGGCAGATGGGGGATACGGGTCCGTGCGGCCCGTGCTCGGAGATTTTCTATGACATGGGGATCGAGGCTGCTGAGACTCCAGGTGTGGACAAGCCGTTTGGCGAAGACGACGCTCGCTATGTGGAGATCTGGAACCTGGTCTTCATGCAGTTCGATCGGGCCATCAATCCAAAAACGGGGCAGGGCGAGCTGAACCTGCTGCCCAAGCCCTCAATCGATACCGGCATGGGCCTCGAGCGCACCGCTGCGGTGCTGCAGGGGAAGATTTCGAACTTCGAGACGGATTTGTTCACGCCGCTGATAAGGCGCGCAGCGGAACTCACGCGCCAGGGATCAGGG
>Ga0207111_10257_pt1 | contig 12683 bp, 11 predicted proteins | sample Alteio_BWMinHeat_71_FD_153577 | JGI IMG/M metagenome (GOLD analysis project Ga0207111, IMG submission 153577) | Enriched cells from forest soil in Barre Woods Harvard Forest LTER site, Petersham, Massachusetts, United States -... | ecosystem: Environmental > Terrestrial > Soil > Temperate forest >... | reverse complement strand
CCATGCCCGAAAAAAGTGTAACCATAATTAAAAATCACTTAGAAAAAAAAAGTTGGTAATGACTGTGTTTGATTTTGCTATACATGATTGCCCGAAAAGAAATAAGAACACAATGCACGATTAAAATAAAAAATATCATTAACGATTGAAGTATTGCTGGATAATCGAACAAAGCACCACAGAAGAATATAGCGGTCCCACTTATAATCATAATCGGAAGACTAAAAATAAAAGTAAGCACGAATAATCCTGGGAAAAAATAAAGCTCAAGTAATATCCCTCTTTTCGCTGAAGCTAAAAAATCATGCATACTATTTGAAACATCGCCAAAAAAGAAAATGATCATAGGCAGATATTCTCCACCTAACAACCACAAAATTAAAAAAAATGGCAATTTATTCAGATACTTAAGAAAGTATTGTACATCTTTTTTCTCAAGCGAAGCTCGGGCAGTTAAGAAATAAAAAAATAAAAAGACTGAGCTACACACGGTTATCAACAGCGCATATTTGATATCTTTCCCAAAATTCAGAATGTTTAACCATGATAAAGAAGCTGCTGTGCCGATAGAGGCAATAAAAAGATTTAAAAAGAAAAGCCACCCGAAATAAATCAGCATAATTTTAAGCGAACGGGCAAAATTATTAAGCGTTGCTAAGGCCAATAATTTTAATTCAGGCCACTGTAGCCAGCCAAGCGATTCTTTCCAATAACCAAAAACCGTTTTAGTATCCATATATATATCCCCTGAATTACCTGAAAATAGCCTACAAATGCTAAAGAACCAATTCTAGTGAATTTTATGGAAAAATCAAAATCACCCTAACTACCGAGCTCCCATAATCTATTTTTTAATGCCAAGTACTCTTTTTGAAGCTCTATGAGCATTGATTCTGATTTTCTCTTCCTATCCATTATATCTCTTCTTGCCCTCATATTGCGTTTTCTTCTGGGACCATGTAATTGCGAGTAATAACCAGCCTTTGATGCCACTAATTGGTTAATTTGACGCTCAATAAGCGTTAATTTTCGTTGAATAGTTTGTACACTTTCAACACCATCAGAGTTCATCATACAAAAAGCTTTTTGAGATCCAACAATCGTTAAAAATACTAAAATCATCAATTTTTTCATATATTCCAATCAAATAAGATTATAATTTTAAACTTTTGAGGGGTTTGAATATAAAGTCTTAGGCAGAATAAAGCAAGTAGATCAACATCATTATGCTCATGGATCCATATTTTTTTTTGAAAAAAAATTCTTTGATTATGAAAATAATACTATTTTTTTACATTTTTTCATGATATAACCTCCAAAATTATATGAAAAAGAATCTTATTGATATAAGTTCTCAACATAAAAGACTTTATTAAAGATGCCATAAAGCCATATTTTTAGCCCCCTCCTCTTTAATTTAATCCATATGTAGTTGACAAATATAAAATAAATATCATAAGATGAGCTTAGTTGCACAAAAAGCAAGATTAATCACTTTGCTTATTTGACTACTAAAATAAAAGTTTCACGTTGAGGGAATTTATCCTTATTATTAATTGGACAAACGCGGGGGCGGAAAATATGGCTGGAAGAAAAAGAAAAACTATGGATGAAAAAGGACCGAAACTTCTTATTGTAGAATCTCCCTCAAAAATCAAGACTATTTCTAAGTTCTTGGGGAAAGATTTTAAAATCATGTCCACCTTTGGACATGTCAAAGATTTACCTCCTCGTAAATTAGGCATTACGCGCAATGACGATGGCAGCATAACGCTCGATTACACGGTAATAAAGGATAAGGCAACCACAATCGCTGATATTTGCAAACAAGCAAGTAAATGCAGTGAGATATACCTTGCCTCAGACCCTGACCGTGAAGGAGAGATTATTGCTTGGCATATCGGCCAAGAGATAGGGAAGGTTTTCTCTGCTCCCGATCGAATTCATCGGATTGTTTTTAACGAAATTACCAAACCGGCTATTACTGACGCGATCGAGCACAAGTCGGATGTTGATGAGCATAAGGTTCAAGCACAGCAAGCCCGCCGCATCCTTGACCGCTGGGTAGGGTATGAAGTATCCCCTATTCTATGGAAGAAACTTGCTAAAGGTCTTTCGGCCGGCCGTGTACAGTCGGTCGTATTGCTCCTGATTTGTAATCGTGAAGCTGAAATTATTGCATTTAAACCAGAAGAATCGTGGTCTATTCATGGGCTCTTTGCTCTTGATAAGGCTGAATTTATTGCTGAACTAGTAAAAATTAAAGATAAAGCGATCAAACTTGCCACAAAAGAAGATGCTGAAAAAGTTTTAGCGTTGCTCAAAAAAGAACGGTTCACCGTCTCTAAAATCACCGAAAAGAAGCGGGCCAAAAATCCGGCGCCTCCCTTCATGACCAGTACGCTGCAACAAGATGCTTTCAATAAACTCAACTTCTCGGTTGATCGAACAATGTCGATAGCACAAAAATTGTATGAAGGTGTTCCTCTGGCTGATAAAAATACCCCTGAAGCATTGATCACCTACATGCGTACCGACTCGCTCCGTATTTCTGATACAGCTTTGCAAGCGGTACGTGGCTTTATTAAAAAAGAATATGGTGATGAGTATTTGCCAAAAAGCGCTAATTTTTATGCAAAGGCAGGCGCACAAGACGCTCACGAAGCGATCAGACCTATTGATGTAACTATGACACCAAACAAAGTTGGTCGTTATTTGGCACCTGATCAAGCAAAATTATATGAACTTATTTGGAAGCGCTTTGTAGGCTGCCAAATGGAAGCCGCTGAATACTTTCAACGTCAAGTTACTATCGATGGTGGCGACTTTCAATTCCGAGCAACCGGTTCAACCCTTATGTTTGATGGTTTCTTGAAAGTGTATCTCATTGAAGATGAAGACGAAGAAAAAGCGGTAAAAATTCCTAAAGAGATTAAAGAAAACGATCCGCTCAATCTTAAAAAAATTGATCCAAAGCAACACTTTACACAACCACCTCCACGTTACAGCGAAGCAACCATGGTTAAAGAAATGGAAAAAAGAGGCATTGGCCGACCAAGTACGTATGTTGCCACCCTTTCAACCATTCAGAAACGTGGCTATGTCGAAAAAGATAATAAACGCTTTACGCCAACAGAGCTTGGAAAAGCGGTTACCGAAATGCTTGTTAAAAATCTTCCCGATATTATGGACGTTACTTTTACTGCCCACATGGAAGAAGATTTAGATAAAATTGCACAAGGCGAAATAGACCGCGATAAGGTTCTGAATAAGTTTTATACAAAATTTGAAAAAGATCTTAAAGCTTTCGGTGGCAGAGAAGTCAGTAAACGTGCTGTTGAAACTGATCTTAAGTGCCCTGAATGTAAAAATCCACTCGTTATTAGATTTAGTAAGGCGGGGGAATTTCTCGGCTGTTCAAAATTTCCAGAATGCAAATTCACGTCAAATCTTACGCGTGATGAAAAAGGAACAATTATGCTCGATAACAAACCTGATGCCGGCGGCGGAGAAGCTTCAACGCTGACCTGTCCAAACTGTGGCAAAAATCTTGTTCAAAAAATGGGTAAGTTCGGAAAATTCATGGCATGCCCAGGGTACCCAGATTGCAAATACATTCATCAAGAAGGCCTTAAGATGCCATGCCCAACCGATGGCGGTAAATTGGTCAAACGTCGCTGGAAAGGTGGCTCATTCTGGGGATGTTCGAACTATCCAAAATGTAACTTTTCGATCTTTGGTGCGGTTCAAGAAACACCATGTCCAAAATGCAAATCACCTTATTTGACGGTGATTAAAGACAAAGAAACCAAAGAAGAGATGATTACGTGCCCAAATAAAGAGTGCGGTTACAAGGCGCCAAAAGGTTAACATTGTTGATGTAAAAAAAAGAGGCGTGAAAAAATCACGCCTCTTTTCTGTCAATAGTTACCGTAACACCACGAGCTCTCAATTGATCAGTAATCTCTTGAAACCCTTCTTGATTTTGTAGTTTTGGATTATCATCAAAACCAAGCTCTCTAAGGCATGGCAACCTATCAAGCCCTTCTATTCTTGTTATTGGATTACCAAAAAGATACAGTTCTTCAAGCTCCGGAAAATTTTCAAGCCCTTTTATTTTTGTTAGCCGATTATGAGACAGAGAAAGCACTTTAAGCTTCTTCAACTTCTCAAGCCCTTTTGTACGTTTTATTTTATTACCACCAAGATAAAGACCTGTGATTGGGAATATACTGTTCATTACTGCCAACACATCGCTGTATATCGCCAATGAACTGATATTACAGTCAACCCATCGAACACCAAATGTCCAGAATGCGTCCCTAACCTCATTACTATACCCGATTATCGGCACTACATCATCAATCTTATGCAAATGAAGGTTTCGATACTCGTAACGCACAAGCATTTTGAAACAGTTTTCAGGTAAATTTCTAAAACGACCTTGCAATGCTTGTTGATCGGCCGACTTTTCACCAACAAACTCTTTTGCTTTTTGCCCCAGCCATGCGACTACTTCTCTAACTTCATCAGGTTCAAGATAACAGGTCCAATCACCAATCATAAAGCCGTAATCTTTATAACGTCCTTTTATCACAGCCTTATAATTTTCTCTCACGGTTCTATAATGTTCTTGCACAACTTTATCATCTAACTTTTTTAAAATCTTTTGTTGCGGTACCTGTTTTCCCATCTCTCGTGCCATAAGCAACCTCAGTAAACCACGTTTCTCAATCACTGGTTGCGAATCTTTTACTTCATCTTCATCTTCATCTTGGGTATCAAGAGAAAGATCGTTAAAACAATCAGACAAGTCTGTTTCTTCAGCTTCTGGCCCAATTGCCTGCTTAACATCAGAACCCGCTTCCCGAGATCCAGTCACAGCAAAAAAATGGTTCTCTGTTTTTTTTAATTTTGTTGATTTTGGGCCTACCCGTTGCCACCGATTCCATTCTCTTTTTTCTCGCATAGCAAACAGATCTGTTGCACCCAATGCGCATACAACAGTTAAACAGATAACTTTGAGAAATTGAGAAATGTTCATAGAACCTCTGTTACATCTAGTTTTTAAAAAGACGTCAAAGAGTTAAATATTTGTTGCAAACTCGGCTTCAGGAAAATGTTCTAGCAACCGTCGCCGTTCGGCTTCGCTGCTTTCAAACTTTGTAACAATCCTTAAGTTAATCTCCAATAGCTCTTGGATAATCTTTGCGAATTGGTTGTAATTCACAATCCCTCATCCCCTCATAGCTTTCCTCGAAATGCTCAAGTTTTTTAAGAACGACGTTATATGGATTTTTGAGCATGATCCTGCACCATTCGGTCATTGGCTTTCCCAAAATACCATCTGGAGAGCATGTTTCTTTATAAATACCAAAAACAAGAGAGCCCGCAACGATAGAACCAGAACACATTATCGCCGTTACCTGATTAGGGGTTTGGGCAAATGGTGAAAGATAGTAGACACACATCATAGATTGTATCGGAATTAACCCAGCCAGTATTCTAATCAAAACTCTCTCGTCTTCTGTATCATCAGCCTGAAAAATAGCTAGGTGCAATCCTATAATCATAAAACTACACATCAAGCTCGGTGAGTACATTGAACCAAACATCGCTGCAAAATTGAATGGCTCAATCTTGAGCAGCAACTCAACATATGCATTGGTCAATAACCCTCCAAGCACAAGAGGCGTTACCGTTGCCAACCCTGAGAAAACAATTTTAATACAGCGGTTCTTAAAAAAAATGTAGGCGCAATGCGTGGCGCGCTGTGAGTTATGTTCATAATCACATTGTTTTATTGTTCGTCGAGAAAAACAACGTGAAAAATATTTTTTCAAGCCGCACCAACCAGATGACGGTGTTTCTTCTAGTTCTTCTGATTCTTCAAGCGCTTGCACCCTCTTGCCATCAGACATTGAAAGAGCAAGCGTCACTTCATCCGCCTGCCCCGATTCGTTCTTGAAAACGTGAACATCAAGCTTAACTTCAGGCGCCTGCGCAGCTTGTTGCGCAAGCTCGGGGTCTGATGGTTTGCCTAAAACAACGGTGACTTTTCCAGCTGTTGTGTCACCTTCTTTAAGTAAATCTGCTATTCTGGTAAGAGCGATTTTTTCTTGCTTCCCTGACTTACTCTTTGGAACCAGTCTCTTATTTTCATCTCCGGTCATAGCATGCGCCGAAACAAATAATAAATTTATCAACAATACAATTTTCACGATTGTTTTAGAAACCATAAGACCGCCTAACGTTAACCAAAAATATCATCATTAATTCACCGACGATTAACGTAAGCATTAATCACTTTCAAGTCAATACGTTGATTATGTTTGATCATCGCGTACATACAGTCTTGGAGGAGGGAAAACAGGAAATATTCGCTCACGCCGCTCAATAGGCACTACGGGCGGACTAACATAACCCACGACTCCGAGCACTGCATTAAATGGATTTTTAAAGACTATCTTTAAACAATCGCTCAAGGGTTTGCCAAAGAGAAGATTACGTCCCGGCGAGCATGTTTCTTTATAAATCCCGAACAAAAGGTACAACGCACCCCCAACATTATAAACAATGACAGGGATCATTAATGATGGATCACTATCTTGAGCCATTTGATACATGTAAAACCACATACGAATGGCGGTTGCTGGCACACTCGTAAAAAACGACATATAAATACCATCCAGCATTCCCTGGCGTTTATAGCCTTCACACAAACTACAAATAAATACTTGGGTTGCGATGAGAAAGACTGTATAGGTCAGCCCACCTAAAAACAGTTCGGTTAAAATGGCAGTGTTGCCGCCCATCTCAAGAAAAACATCGAGAAATCTTGTAGCCCCATAGACACTTATTCCTGCAGGGATCGTTGTCATAGCTGCAGAAAATATAATTTTAATGCATCGATCGTTACAAAAGATATATGCGCATGTGCTTGGCCGATTCTGTTCAGGTATTTTATTGCGGCGGCAAGAAGAAAAGCAATTTTTGATTTTACTACACCAACCTGATTCTTTATTTTCTGAATCTTCTTCTATTTGTTGTTGCTCACCTGTATTACTTTCCGCACCTTTTACATGCACGGTAATAACACCGTCTGGGTGTGCTGCGCGTGCCTGAAGGGCTGAGCTTGTTGGCGTCCCAAAAACAAGCTTAGCATCGCCAATCTGAAGAGCATTTCCATCACTAGAAATTTCAGTTTCGCTGGTTTCAACCGCAGATTCACGCTGCACAACCTGCTTACTATCACCATCTTTTTGTTCAGTCATACCGCTCAACGAAACAAATAACAAACTACTCAACAAATAGTTTTTTACTATTTTTGAAATCATGCTCTCGCCTCCATCTCCTGAGTCTGCTTCTTAACATCACAATCCAGTGAACAACCCCCGAATGAACAACCATCACAACGACTACAAAAACAGGAACAGCTTTCACAACTACAACATCTCAATTCACACGAACAAATCCATTGATGTGTTTCAATTTTCTTCGCCTGTCGGGCCATAGATTCACGAATAGCATTAAATGGGTTATCAAATAAGAGTTTACGGGCATTAGTGAATGGTCTGCCTAATATTTTTGTATGTGGCTCATGTGCACACATTTCTTCATAGGTTCCAAAAGCAAGATAGATGCCTCCCAATGTGTTGTAAATAACAATGGGGATTAAAAGCAATGAATTTTGCGACACCATCGGATACAAAGTAAACCACGAACGAATAGCACCAGCAGGTGCACTGGTAACAAGAGCTTGAGCAAGGCTACCGCCAATCTGTGTCATTGAAGTCTCCCCACCATGCAAACGATAGAGCAATAATTGCGCTGTAAAAAAGAATGCCGTAAACATGAGTCCACCCGCAAAAATCTCTGGCCAGAGCGCAGCGCCACCAATGCTTGATAAACATTGTATAGCATACTCGGCTCCATGATAAGCACCGTAAAGCGAGCCTCCTGTTGCACCAGTTGAGACGATAAGCTTAACACAACAATTATCAAAAAAAATATAGGCACATAATTCACGCCGATTGCTTTTTCGACATCGTGAAAAGCAATCGGTAAACGCTTTACAAATTTTGCCCCACAAACCTTCAGGAATAAGCTCTTCCTGTTTTTTATGTATAGAAAGTCTTATGCCAGAGAATCGCTGGACTTGTTCAGGTCCTGGCTGGGGGCTCTCCCCACCATTTAAACTAAGATTAGACATCCGTGAAGAGTTACGTTGTGGGCGTGCTTCAGGACTTTCTCCAGTTATAGTAAGTTTACGCGATGGCGTAAGTTGTGGTGTGGGGGGAGGATTGGTAGTTGACGTTGTTCCGTCATCTGGTATGTGTATTGAAATATGTGCGGCATGTTGCGCTAATGCAATATGGCTTGGATCTGAAAGTTCTCCAATAACAACGTCGACAGGCCCATTATTTATTGAAGACCGACTCTGATCCCTATTCACTTTAAAATTACGTACAATATGAATTTTGGTAGGGGTAGGAGTACCATCAACAGATGTTTGATCATTCATATTCGCTACAATCCTAAGCTCTCCCCCTCCATCTTGTCCCACCGGTCCTTCAGTGGTCATCCCTTCGGCACACTGCATCAACGAGCTGATCAATCCAACATATCCCAACATTTTTTTTGAAACCATTCCACACCCCTCAGCAAATTACTCCATAATGTCCTTCTGCTTTGCTCGGTTATGAATCATCCTGCTCAAAAAAATGTTAAAATTGCCAGTCTTTTGATTTTTTAAATAACCTCAATCTGCTTTTATGACCGTTTTTTCATCAATGGGAATTGCAAAGATTACCATCTGAACCTCTGATGGTTTAAATTTTTTGCAACACAATGGACATGCTTTTTTATTTTTTAGAGCTCCAGACAAACAATCTCCATGCAATACATGCTCACACGGTAAAAGCGCAACTGATTCTTTTTCTGTAAAATCGTTCAAACAAATAGCACAACTGTTTGCATTTTCACGATTCTGAAGCATCAGAAATTTCGGTTTCTGATTGAAAATATCTTTGGCAACGAAATTACTCAACGATTCAAGTGTGAAACCAAAAAAGATTACTCCCAAAACTAAGTTTTTGCCAAGCTCTGCAGCTAAAACATTTCTACCAAGAAGACCTGGCACGATAGTTACGGCGGTTTTTGCCCAATCTTTTTTGTTAAAATATTTACACAAAGAGATCTCGTACCCTGCTAAAAAATCTGTCAGTAAATCGAATTCAATAGCGAGCAAGATACAAAAAAGCCATGGAGCTTCTTCTGATAAACTTTGGGCAAGAACGGTTGCAAAAGTATCTGTTGATAAAACATCGGCCGGAATATATAAAATCCCTGTCTGACTCACAACAAGTATTATGGGAATAAGCACAATAGGACCAAAACCAAAAATAATCCCACCAAAACTTGTACCGCCAGCAATCAAGAATTTTTTTTCGAAAGAATCCTTAAGCTGTTCCCTCGATGCCCCCTGAAAATAATCTTTTAGTAAACTGGTAGCCATTCCCCCAATCAGCACCATCAAACTTGGGTCCATTGATGTAAGATAGGCTATTTGTACTCCTCCCAAAACCCCCAGTGTTTGAACGGTAACATTATCTAAAAGAGCCGCCATTCTACCAGATGAAGAATCTGCATATTTTTTTCTGGTAAAACATTGCTTAAACGACGTAAAAACGCGTGATAAAACGTTACGCATCGAACAACGTTCTGGCTCTTTATCTTCTTCCAAAACCGCCCGACTCGTTACTTCTGCAGGAGCGATAACCTGCATTGCTTGGAGAGGCAAAAATGCAATGTGCATCACCACAAGAATATTTTTCAAAAAATTCATGATTTTCACATTCCTCGCTTATTTTTTTATAAAAATGGCTAAAAATCACGATCTGTTGAGCTCTGCTGATTTATATGTTATGTTGAGTAGTATGTTGTTTATTTGTTTAATTTTTACGAAAGGGTATATCGTGACTTCTCTATTTTATACCAATCCATCGCCGTATCAGGTAAATGTGATACAGCTTTCTAATGCTTTCATTTCTTTCTTTTCTTCTCTCTCTTCTCTTTCAAATTCTTCTCTTCATCATCCCCATCATCATCATTCTCATTAAATCTTTTTTCCCATTTTATTTTTTAATTTTTTAATTATTTAAGTTTTCGAGTTCATCCTTCGATACGTCCGTCTTCGTTCCTACGGAACTACGTCGGACACTCAGGACGAACGGGTTTTAATATTCGTTCGTGGTGAGTAATCGCGAAGCGATTGTATCGAACCATGAACACTATATAGTACAGTCCATGTAAATCCATGGATAGATTATCTGTTTTGTACCATTATTTTTGCAAAGGAACACTATGAAAACTCGTTTTAATTATATTTTTGGTTTATTACTTATCGTGGCATCATATTTTTTTATATACAAAGTTATTCAAAAAAATAACGTAGATCAAAACATAAAACCACTTGTCATTGGAATGATGAGCGGTTGGGCACCCTTCATGTCTATCACTCCACAAGGGAATTATGAAGGTTTTGATGTCGATGTTGCAACTGAGATTGCACAGCGTCTTGGCCGGCCAGTAGAAATCAAAGACTTGGGATCATTAGCATCGCTCTTTATCGCGCTTGAACAAAACACCATCGATATGGTTTTTTCGGGACTTGATATCACCCTGCAACGGCGCAACAACTATACGATGATCCCTTACACCGGACAAACGGTCAAAGATTTTTATCTGGTATTTTGGAAAGCGATTCCAGAAAATATTCAACACATCGAAGATTTTAAACAATATCCACAAGCAACGATTTGTGTTGAACCAGGTGTTTCAACCGAAAAATTCATCGACCAGTTTAATTTCATTAACAAAAAATCAATTGGCGCTACCTCAGAGATGATTCTCGACATTCAATATGGCCGATCGCTGGCTGCATTTTTAGAGCCTCAAGTTGCCAAACGTTTACAACAAAAAAATCCTGAGATCAAAACATTGCCGGTTCGGCTAACACCAGAATTTCAAATCTTTGGGATGGGCATTGCGCTTAAAAAAGATGCGGCTTTAAGCAAAAATGTCGAAACCGCGATTATGGCTATGCGCAACGATGGCACGCTGAAGAAGCTTGAAATAAAATGGCAACTGGAGGCGTAACGCCAGAGCTAACTTTGCCGTTCGTATGGTTCGACAGGCTCACCACGAACGGTTTAGATTAACCCCGTTCGCCCTGAGCTTGTCGAAGGGTGCGAACGTTTTTTGAAAGCTTAATTATGTTTGAATTTTTATATGAAGCTGCTCCCCTGCTTATGCGGGGGGCGGCCCTCACGCTTTATTTATGGCTTGGTAGCGCAATCTTGAGCCTGAGCCTAGGAATAGTTTCGGGCATTGTGCGCAGCAAGCAATGGCGGCCAAATCTACTGGCATACATACTGGATGTTATCACGTTTGTCTTGCGTGGCATCCCTTTTTATGTACAATTGCTCATCGCCTATTTTGTGGTACCAAATCTTCTGGGCTTTGCACCATCGGCTGAAACAACTTCGATCATCGCCTTGGGACTTTGTTCGGCAGCGTATACCAGCCAAACGGTACGCGGTTGTATTGATGCATTACCACTCGGACAATGGGAAGCATGTGCCGTGTTAGGATATTCACGCTATCAGACATTGCGATTTGTGATTTTGCCTCAGGCAATGCGCACCATGTTGCCAACATTAACGAACGAACTTGATCAATTGTTAAAAAGCACGACCATCATCTCATCGATTGGCGTTCTTGAACTGACCCGCGTCGGCATGAATATTATTGCACGTGATATGAAACCTCTGCCCGCGTATCTGACCATCGCTGCAATCTATCTTATCATCTCATCACTGTTACAACTGCTAGGACAAACATGTGAACGAAAGGCCGCTTATGTTAGCCGGTAAAAATATTTCTTTTAACTACGATAATAATTGCGTCTTGAACACCATCTCGTTTCAAGCTCAGCCACAAAGAATTACCTGTTTTATTGGCAAAAGCGGTGCCGGAAAATCAACGCTGTTACGTTGTATCGCAGGTCTTGAAAAAATAAATGCTGGGTTATTTTTGTTTGATCAGAACAGTCTTGCAGAATTATCACCTCAAGCACGCGCTCAAACTATTGGTTTTGTCGCTCAACAATTCAATTTGTTCCCCCACATGACGGTATTACAAAATTGTGCTCAACCACTTCAACTCGTGCTTGGGTTAGAGCAAAAACAAGCTGAAACAAAAGCATTATGCATTCTTGCTTCATTGGGCATGGAAGCCTACGCAAACGTTTACCCCGCAACATTATCAGGTGGCCAACAACAACGTGTTGCCATTGCACGGGCATTGGGATTAGATCCTGCAGTGTTAATTCTTGATGAACCAACCTCAGCGCTTGACCCCGAAAACACACGTATTTTAGTAGAAGTGTTACAGCAGTGCGCACAGAATGGGAAAATAGTTATTGTTTCGAGCCAAGATATCGCTTTCTTGAAATTAATAAGAGATTGGGTTTATTTGCTTGAAGATGGGAAGATTGTTGAATCGTTAGATATTCAGAAAGATCCGATAGATCGTAAGAGTTGTATTCAGGAATTTTTAAGGCTCTAGCGTTAATGCTAGAGCCTATAATTTTTTTACTTATGCCCATCCAAAACTTGAAC
>Ga0207111_10256_pt1 | contig 12761 bp, 19 predicted proteins | sample Alteio_BWMinHeat_71_FD_153577 | JGI IMG/M metagenome (GOLD analysis project Ga0207111, IMG submission 153577) | Enriched cells from forest soil in Barre Woods Harvard Forest LTER site, Petersham, Massachusetts, United States -... | ecosystem: Environmental > Terrestrial > Soil > Temperate forest >... | reverse complement strand
CTTGGAAGGAAGAGTGGCAATTGGTTTCATTCATAACGGCAATTTTGCAACAAGCCGAAACAGAAAAAGAAGCGCCTGCCAAACCATCTCCCGAGGTGCCGTCATCGTCAAGCTAAGCGATATCAAGCAGGCCCGAAAACGCATCCTTGGAGTGGCCATTCGCACTCCGTTGCTTCGCTTTCCGCGGAGCAAGGATTTCAGTCTTTTTCTGAAAGCCGAGTGCCTGCAGCCCGTCGGATCGTTCAAGCTGCGTGGCGCCTATAACAAAATTGCTTCTCTGACCGATGCCGAAAGAAAACGCGGTGTGATTGCTCACTCCAGCGGCAACCATGCGCAAGGCGTGGCCTATGCTGCCCGTGCCCTGGGAGTGCGTGCCACCATCGTGGTACCCGACAATATTCCCGAGATCAAACTCAAGGCAACCAAAGGATACGGCGCCGAGGTGGTAATTGTAGGCCCTAACAGCGCTGACCGCATCCAAAAGACAGCGGAGTTGGAAGCGCAATACGGCTTCGTGCCCGTCCCGCCCTACAATGATGAAAAGATCATTGCCGGTCAGGGCACAATTGGTTTGGAGATCATGGAAGACCTGGCCGATGTAGAGCTGGTTCTGGCCCCTGTAAGCGGAGGCGGACTCATCAGCGGAATTGCTTCCGCTGTAAAACAGATCAACCCGAAGGTAAAAATTGTGGGAGTTGAACCAGAGCTGGCCGGCGATGCCCAAGCCAGCTTGCGCCAGAAGCAGCGGGTGACATTCCCTGCCGAGCAGGTAGGACGCACTATTGCCGACGGCTTGCGCACCTCGCCGGTAGGAGAAATTCCCTTCGCGCACATCATGAAATTTGTGGATGATATCGTGACCGTAAGCGAAGATGAGATTCGCGAATCCATGCGCCTGATCCTGCACAATACTAGAATTGTCGCCGAGCCCAGCGGCGCTGTAGCTCCAGCCGCAGTTTTCTTCCATGCCGAGCAACTACCAAAAGCGCGTAAGATTGCAGCGGTAGTCAGCGGCGGTAATGTTGATCCAAAAATGCTGGTAGGCATCCTGAAGAATGAGTTATGAATGAAGAAAGAGTTGTCATTCCGAGGAACGAAGTGACGAGGAATCCCTATGAGCTTTGAGGATTTGGGTAGCATAAGGTGAAGAATCGCCGCACAATAGGGATTCCTCCACTTCGCTACGCTTCGTGTTCGGAATGACAAGAAATCTGACTGTGCAGCCAAACTTAGAATATTGCCATGCCACATAGAATGTTTTACAAAATTGCTCTCTTCCTCTTGCTCTGCCCCGCACTTTCTTTCGCCGACTCCGTGCGCGGCATCCTGATCCGTGAAGCCGGGCTGTATATCAGCCCCGACGCCACCTCCCAGAAGATCGGTGCCGCCGGACGCGGCCGCGAGGTTGCGATCTTTGAGAAAAGCCACGACTGGGTCAAGGTTTTTGCCCAGGTGAGCGAAGAGCAACAGTTGACCGGCTGGACTCTGGCCAAGGGCGTTATTCTCACCACAACTCCCAACGGTGACCGGGTCCTGTTTGGCGCTGCTGCTGAAGCCGAAGAAGAAGCCTCGCGCCCGCACGGCCGCCGTGGCGCCGCCCAGGACGCCATGCGAATGTACGCGCGCATGGCAGAATATTTCCCCAACTCGCCCCTGGCGGCTGAAGCCTTGTACCGTGCTGGGGATATCCGCTGGCAAATCGAGTACGCCGATATCATGACCCTGCCCTCGGCCAAGGAGCAGGACCCGGATGTGCGTTCCAAGATGGATGAAGACGTAATGCGCCAGGTCATGAAAAAGTATCCGCACACCAAGTGGGCTGATCTGGCTGCGTATCATCTGCTCGACAACAAAGTTTGCGGTGACTGGCAGGCGCAACCCAAGTGTCCGGAAAAAGAAACTGAGCTCTATGAAAATTATGTGAAAGAGCACCCGCAGTCGCCTAAAGCCGCCGAAGCACTTTACAATGCAGCCTGGCGCCAGTCGGCATTGATAGAAATTTACAAAACACAGGAGCAGGCTGCCCGCAGCACCGCTGCCGCCGGTAAAGCCAGCATACTGGCCAAGCGGGTAGCAACGGAGTATCCCGATTCGGATTGGGCCAACCGCGCTTTGACGCTGGAATATAAGATCGAGCAGAACATACCTACTTACGGGAGTGATAAAGAATAGTGCCCCTCTATCAGGCAATCGTCCTCGGAATCGTTCAGGGTCTCACAGAATTTTTACCGGTTTCCAGCTCAGGTCATCTCATCCTGGTGCGCGACCTGCTGCACTGGTCTGATCCTGGCCTGGCCTTTGATGTAGCACTGCACGCCGGAACGCTGGTTGCCGTGCTCATTTATTTCGCCGGCCTGTGGATACGCATCCTGCGCGCTGCCTTCGGCGCCAACGTCAGAATTGACGACGCCTCTGGTGATACCAGCCCGCTTTCACCGGAAGAGCTGCGGCAACAGCGTTGGTTGCTCTGGCTGCTGGTGCTGGGAACGGTCCCAGGCGCGATTATTGGCAAGCTGTTTGAGAAACAAGCCGAAGAAACCTTTCGCCAGCCCGCGCTGGTGGCATCCATGATGATCGTGGTCGCATTGATCATGTGGTGGGCTGAGAAAGCCGGAAGCTACCGTAAGAGCCTATCCCAGACCGGCGTGGCAGACGCTCTGACTGTAGGCATTGCCCAGGCGGCAGCGATTGTCCCCGGAGTCTCGCGTTCGGGCTCTACCATCGCCGCCGGCCTGTTCCGTGGAATGACACGTGACGCCGCCGCGCGCTTCAGCTTCCTGCTGGCTACGCCCATCATCGCCGGCGCTTGCGTGCTCAATGCCATTCATCTGCGCCACACGGGAATTCCGGCCGACATGAAGCAGGCATTTATCGTAGGAACGGCGGTTTCGGCGGTGGTGGGGTACATTACCATCGCGGGGTTTATACGTTACCTTCGCACCCGTACTTTGAAGATTTTCATTGTTTATCGCATTATTTTTGGCATAATTGTTCTAGCTCTGGTTTTCCGCGGGTACTTTGGCTGATCGCCATAACTGGCATCGGCTCTAAGTGCTTTCGCCTAAATGAAAATTATCGTTCGTGCCTTTGTGCCGACCAAGAACCGCCGGCTGAATGAGCTGGTGGGATTGTTGTTGTTTGCTGCCGCGGTCCTCCTTTTCCTCGCATTAGCCTCGTATTCCCCTGCTGATCCGTCGTTAAACACCGCCGCGTCTACACTGACTGCGCGTCCGGCGAGAAACTTGATTGGAATGGCAGGCGCACTGACCAGCGACCTGTTCTTACAAGCAGAAGGAATTACCGTATTCCTGCTCCCACTGATGCTGGGATTCCTGGGCATGCGCTGGTTTAAATCCAGAGAAGTTACCTCTCCCATTGCCAAGCTGGTAGGCTGCAGCACTCTGATGGTCTTTGTTCCGGCGTTGCTGGGCTTGTTGCCCTGGCATTTGCGCTGGCTGCAGGCTGTTCCTGTCGAGGGCCTGGCAGGACGCATCGTTGCCGACATTTTTATCCGTTACTTTAATATTGCCGGTGCATATATTTTGTGTGCCAGCGTTATCTCTGTTGCTCTTTACCTGACGACTGCATTTTCTCTCAGTGGTGCGCGCGTCTGGATGCAAACCCGCTTTGCCTTCGTTATTGCCGCCTGGAACCGCTTTGTGGATTGGCGCGCAGGGCGTGCCAAGGCGCGCGAACAGCGTGAGCTGGAAAAGCGGCGTACCAGCAAACCTGCGGTTACCACCCAGGTTGTATCCGCCCGCCGGGCCCCGTTTGTGGCTGCTCCGGCGCCGGTTGAATTCCCAAAAACCGGTGTGGAGCGCGTAGCCGAGGAGACCGCCAGCAGGATGAGTTCAACCACAGGAATTGCCGCCTTCAAAAGTGTGGCCGCACCGGCTATTCCTTCCAAGCCTGCGCCAGCCCACGAATGGGCCATGGACTCTTTGGAAGTCGGCAAGCGCGCCGACAGTGACAATAAGCCTAAGACCACTATGCCTAAGATCGCCGGAGGCTTCAAGCTCCCGGCCAGTTCCCTGCTGCATCGTCCGGATGAGCAGCATGCCATTGATGAAAACGAGCTGAAAGGGCTGGCCCAGGACCTGCTCGACAAGTTCGGCGAATTCGACATCACCGGACAGATCACCCATATCAATCCCGGCCCGGTAGTTACGACTTACGAATTCAAGCCTGAAGCCGGAATCAAATACAACCGCATCACCGGCATGGCCGAAGACCTCTGCCTGGGCCTGCGCGCGGAAAGCATTCTCATTGAGCGTATGCCGGGCAAGGCAACGGTCGGCATCCAGGTCCCAAATCGGGAGCGCGAGACCATCTGGTTGCGCGAGGTGATCGAGTCGCCCGAGTTTATCGGCTTGAAATCGAAGCTCACGCTGGCCATGGGCAAAGATATCAACGGACGCATTGTGACCGCCGATCTTGCCTCCATGCCGCATCTGCTCATTGCCGGTTCAACGGGCACGGGCAAGAGCGTGGCCATCAACGCCATGATCATGTCGATCCTGTACAAGTCCACGCCCGAGCAGGTGCGCCTGATCCTGGTTGACCCCAAGCGCCTGGAGCTAGGCAACTACGAGGGCGTTCCCCATCTTTATACGCCCATCATTACCGAGCCCAAGCTGGCCAGCAACGCGCTGCGCAATGCCGTCCGCGAGATGGAGCGCCGGTTGAAGCTGCTGGCGGAAAAAGGCGTCCGCAACATCGAGCAATACAACAAGCTCTTTGACAGCGGCGGCTCGCTCAGCCTGTTTGAAGAAGGCGAGACCGAACACAAACCCATTCCCTACATCGTGATCATCATCGACGAATTGGCCGACCTGATGATGCTCGATGGCTCGAATGTGGAGGAATCCATCACCCGCCTGGCGCAGATGGCGCGTGCAGTCGGGATCCACTTGATCCTGGCGACGCAGCGGCCCTCGGTGGATGTAATCACAGGATTGATCAAAGCTAACTTCCCCGCCCGGGTTTCGTTCCGCGTGGCCACCAAGGTTGACTCGCGCACCATTCTCGATGCCAACGGCGCCGAATCTCTGCTGGGACGCGGCGATTTGCTCTATCTCCCCGCCGGCACCTCGCGCGTGCTGCGGCTGCACGCCCCATTTGTTACAGAAAAAGAAATTGCCCTGGTCGTGGAGTCGTGGCGCGCTCAAGGCACCGCCCAGTATGAGCAGAAATTCCTGGAGGCCCTCAAAGAAGACAGCGAGCGCGGAGAATCTGGCGGCGATGATGCCGGCGGCGAGGCCGAACACGACGAACTCTTCGAAGATGCCGTTCGCCTGGTCCTGGACTTCGGCAAGGCGTCCACTTCCCTGCTGCAACGCCGCCTGCGCATAGGCTACGGCCGCGCCGCGCACCTGATAGACCTGATGGAAAGAGAAGGCATCGTAGGCCCCGCAGATGGACCGAAGCCCCGCGAGATACTCAAGCGCCCGGATTGGCTGTCTGAGGTGGAAGAGGCGTTGAGATAAGCTCTTAAGCCCTTGGCTCTTAGCTTTTAGCCGTTAGCAGGAAGAAGATTGTGTGGCACAGCCGTCCTCGGCTGTGTTGTAGCGCCGGCGTCCCGCCGGCTGTCCCGTGGGCATCTTGCCCACGGACGTTCCCCACTTCGGTCTTGGACTTCTTAGAAGGCGTTGTTATGCTAAGAAAGAACGGCACTTCCTACCTCATTGCAGTTTTAGGTTCAACTTTAGGTTCAGCATAGATGAGAAAGAGACCAAAGAAGAAATGAAGAACCAAAAACGAGATATAAGAGAAGAGTCCTACCAACAGATACTCAGCCGCCTCGCTCATATCGAAAATAAGGTAGAGTCAATTGATGAAACGAATGCATTTGCGCTACGTGCAGAGGCCGGTAAGCACGCTGAGACCGTTAAAAAGATTTTCAGGCACGGCAAGCGCAGAGCGCAGATTTATCTCGCTGCCAATGGGAATAGAGGTGTTATTCAAATTGCTCAGCACCTGGGAATGAAGCAACCAAATGTAAGTCGGGAGCTACGCATACTTAAAGAAGAGGGGCTTCTAGAAATTGTGGATGCCACCGGTAGACGCGATATATGGGCAAAAAAACCGATTGATCGCACTCTTCAAATCACTAGATATCTTTGCAAAGAATACAATCTTAGGCCTGACGGACACACTAACCAGGCAACAAAGAAGAAGAGATAGTCTGTGATACCGACATGATTTTCGCAGTCCAAGGATATCTCGAGGATTACTTTGTTAGTCGCGGCCTTAGTGATCCTGATCGGTATGCCATTACCTTGGCCAAGCTCTATGACCAGGAGCGGTCAGGTAGGACAGTAGCCGAATTTCTTGCTTCAATGAAACGAATTCGTACGGCCTTCTATCGTAGAAACACGAATATCAATCGTGATGAATTCAGCCTAAACATTCTTTCTCTCTTGGACACCAAGTTCAAAAAAAGGCTGATCTTCCTCACAAAGGCTGTCGCGGAAAGGGTTGAATCTTCCGGAAAGCGCCTAACAGTACTTCCCCGCATCACTATTCGTAAGTTTCTTGATGAATTTAAGCACACCGTCGAAGCGGAGGCGGTAAATTCTTTTTGGGAGTCTCGATCAAAAGGACGGCTTAAAAAACATCCCGAAAAACATGGTCAAGAACTCCTCGGAGTCTTTGCCAAGGCAAAACTTGCAGGGAGAGGCTCCTTGCTTCGTGAAGCAGTTTCTGGCATTGGCTTTGTTGACGTCCTCGTGACCTTCTCATCAGGCTTGGTTCACATTGTTGAATTGAAGATGCTAAGTGGCAGCGGCATTCCGGGTCCAGCTCAATTGGAGAGTTACATGCGAAACAGAGCCCGCCGAGAAGGTTGGCTTGTTTTCTTTGATGTACGCAAGCTAAATCAGAAACAAGCTATACCAGCAGTAATTTCGAGAGCGTCTGGCACAATACGAACCATTGTAGTAGACGTTAATCCAGTACCACCGAACAAGCTCAGATAAAACCTGGTCTTCAAGGAATCAGAACCGTTATTCCGTTCTGATTTAGCTGTGCAAAAGCTCCAGGCAGCGACGCATAAGTGGTGTCAATTCTCTGTCTGTCATAGGTATTTGGATAATTCATGTGACCGACCAAATTTCTGGGAAGACGTATCGTTTCCAGACGAACTATCCATTGATCTATATCAGACAGAACTGTAATGAACAAATTACGGTAATCGGCAAGCATCTTAGTAAGATCACTCAGAAAAAATAAGTAGATGTCGTGATGGCCAGGTGATGCATGCAAGGGATTGTTAAGATATTGATTTCGGAAGCTCGTAAGGGTCCTTTGCTTCTTCGGACCGACAGCAACGGCCCACCACGTCGGGCTGATTTGGACTGACAAGACCGAATGGATGATGATTCTCCAGGAGTTCTCTATAGCATAAAGCTTCCAATAAGAGTTACGGCCAATTGACCTGCCACAGCGATCGATGCGTACCGATTGATACTTGAATCGTCTGAAATCCTTAGGGACAGGCATAAGCTATTTCTTCTTGAACTTCATGACTTTCTTCGCGTCGTAAACGCTTTGAGCGACTACGTTCGCCTTCATTCCAAGAAGATCTGCTATCTCAACATTCGTAAAGCCGGCAATGCTAAGTTGCAACGCCTTCTCCTTTTGAGTTGCGCCTTTCATCAGTTGCAGCAAAATTACTGCGAGCAAACGTTCTTCTCTAGTTTCCCTTGTTTCGGTCATCTCTTTTTCTTCCTTAAATTAGAAGTAAGCGTGCGTATTGTCGCTGGCGTTGTGCCCAGGATTTCGGAAATGGTTTCGTTATCTAAACCTGCAGTCTTAAACATCCGAGCGTTATCAGTCACGCTTCTTTCGCCTGATGCTTGTATGCTAATAATCATAATAAGCTGATCAAGTTTTTTATTAACATCTCGCAAAAATTGATCAAGTTTCTTGTTAACATCTTGCAAAAGCTCTTCAGCACTAAGACCAGTCTTCTTTCGCATCGTTTCCTCATCTCGCATTGAGTGCGTCGGGGCGGAAATTAATCAAGAGATTTCGTTATTGCTTCTTGGGAAGGCCTTCGAGTCGCTCATTGACCCATGTTTTACTTTTTCCCATGAACTTGGCAATAGCCCCCTGGGATATTCCCAGATTGTATAGTTGTAGTAGCAGAAGTGATTCAAGCAAATCTTTGGTTTTGTCATCGTTGTTAGGCATATCTTTAGCTTTTCCGATTTTTGATTTTATAAATGTCTTTACTAACTTGAGTTGGATCCTTCCCAAGAAGGCCTGCGATCTGTTGCGAAGTAAAGTTCTGTCTAACAAGGAACTCGATTTGACGAGTTTGATTTCCTTCATACTGCGATTCAAGAAGTAAAGCCGCAATTAATTCAAGGTACTTTAGTTGTGTATCTTGAGACTCATCACTTGAGGAATTATTCTTCTTCATAGTTGGTGACCTTTCCACACCCCTAAATATCTAGCGCTTTTTATCTTTGCGATTCGACAGTTCCACGCTAACGGTTCCAGCGCTCGTTCCCACCAAGCTTGCAATCTCATTTCTATTCATTCCAGCATCTGCCATCATGTAGATTTGTTCACGTTGGGTTCTTCCCTTTGTTAACGACAGCGCTGCTAGGCGCACAAGTTTGCGCAGTTCATCGAGAATTGGATTGGATATCTCCGTTGCTTCTTCCTTTTTCTTAGCCATTGCCACTCCCTTCTGTTAACCTTTACAAGCCCTCTTCGCTTCCCTTCTAATTTCGGCCAATCTAACACTCACGGCATTTCCGGTTGTTCCTAATAGTTGAGCGATCTCTGTCTGTCTAAACCCCACCCTGTCTAGTAACTCGACCTGTTGCCGCTGCTTCCAACCGCCAATCTGAACTAACAATAAAGCCTTCATTGTCTTTTGCAAATCGTTCGTGGATTCCTCATTGCCCGTATTCTTTGTCATGTGACACCCTCATTTGGAGTTTACATTTTGCGATGTAACTGGTCGCTGACGTGGCACAGGAGGACGCACATCCTGCCAAACACCGCTAATTGCGTGGCAAGTATTCACAATAGTGCGATTAAAGTAATTCAAAGGACGATGCGATATTACCTCTTCACCTGTCTTGGTATTCAGATAGACGACATTTCTCGCACGAATTTTATAACCGGTTTTTATTGCAGCTTTTCTTATCAGGTGCAGCAGCAAATCCACTTGGTCAGCGCTCCTATTCTTAGCTACTCCTATCTTTATTAGAACCTCTGTTCCATTTTCTGAAACCCATAGGTCCGGTTGTGCTTTAATTGTGACCGAACCAACCTCCAATGCCAGAAAATGGTTTGGCATCACGGTAAACTTGCGAGCCCCATATAAATCTTCGTATGCATATAAGGCTTCGATATTCTTTCTGGCCTTAGTACGAGTTTGTCTTGGCAAGCTCAAGTCATTCTCGATTGCAGTGAGTCTCTCGATAGCTTGACGAAGCACACGAGTATTGTTTTGGGAGCGATGGTACTCTCGTACCGTATCTCTTGTTCCTTTGTAGTAGGCGCTGCGGCCTGCACCTTCACCCCGGTTACTATATTTATAAGGTCGAAGCTTGCTTGCTCGAGCACCTGGTGTGGCGTACGCTAACTCAGCGATACAGGTTGCTGGCAATCTGATCTGGCTCATTTCGCCTCCGGTTTAATCGAATTACCAATGACGCCGCCTAAGATCGCTCCGAGTAGAATCCCGCCGGGCCCAAGAAAAGCACCAGCTAAGCCGCCTAGGAAACTTCCGCCGACTGTGTTGTCTTTCCGTATTTTCTCTTTTTTACTTCTCGAAAGCGGAGCACGAGTTCTTCCATTGAGCAAACGCGCAAGACGACTGGAATTTGTGCCTTTTGACCGATTGCATGAAATGCACGCGGCGTACTTGTTGTTTCCGTGGCAGGTGCCGCCGTTGGCGCGGGCGATTGAATGCTCGACCTCCCAGCAGCCCCGTGAACCAAAATCACCGTAATTGTTAAAGCAGAGTTTTTTCCAGCAGATGTGACAATGTCCATCAGTGCGGTCAAAGATACGCTGAAGTTCGATTTTGTCGGATGCCACTTTCACACATCTCCTAAAGAGAATTGTTTCCCATGGGTTCGGCCCTAGGGAGAAGTGTGAAACCGGCGTGCTTGCTGCGGGGTCTACAGAAACCTACTGCTTGAACCTCGGGCGGCAACTCATTCGCCGAAAAGCTACTTCTACCAATACCTGGTGGAATGTTAATGTACGCCTCTATATTGGGCCTGTCAAGGCCCTATCCCAATATATTGTAGTACTTAAGGAGATTTACCTAACACATTGAAAATATTGAATTTTCAATCCAATACATACCGCAATGGGCCAAGTTTTCCACAGGGGCGGGTTTTTATATGGGGCTGACGAAGAGGACTGGTGTTCTGAAATTTAAGATCAGGAAAATCGTAAATCGTAATTCGCAAATCATAAATCCTAAAAATGTAAAGCTTTTAGTGCCAGCATGATATCACTCTGGCACCATGTTGCTCATTCCACCCAAATCCATGCCATCCTCTCTTATGTACTAGAAGGAGGTACAACAAATGGGCATTAAAGAATTGTTCGGCAACAAGCCCCGTTGCCAGCACACCAGCAAAAACGGGAGCCCCTGCCAGGCCGATCCCCAGACCGGCAAACCTTATTGTTTTTTTCACGATCCCGAGCAGAAACAAAAACAGGCCGCAGCCCGCAAGCAAGGCGGAAAGGTTCGCAGCGGTGCGACTGAAAAAAAGACCTTCCTGCCTCCCAATCTCTCCGCCAAATCGCTGGAGACACCCTCCGATGTGGCCGAGCTGTTATCCGAAACCATCAACCAGTTTCGCATGGGAGAGATAGACATGGACACCGCCAAAGCCGTCGGCCAAATGGCCAACGTCATGCTCAGCCTCATGAAAGTGGCCGACACACAAAAGCGCAGGGCTGCCCGCTCCGCCAAAAAGACCGAGGCTTACCCCGGCCCAAACGATTACCTCATGAATTAATTCCATGGATTGATTCATTGATTCGATGATTCGAAGACCAGACCGAAATCTGGAATCCCACACCGGCGGCAAACCTGTGTGGGATTGATTCTCAGGAGAAAATAGATATGAAGAACGCTGAAGTTAACGCCAAAACCCCCCGCTGCCGATACATCAGCAAAATCGGCGCCCGCTGCCACGGCGATGTCGAAGCCGGCAAATTCTATTGCTTTTTTCACGATCCCGAGCAGAAGAACAAACAAGCCCAGGCCCAAAAAGAAGTGCAGAAAGAAGCCCAGAAGAAGCCCCCAGCCGTGAGGCTGACACAATCACCATGCCTCCCGGTCTCCCCGTTCTCTCTCTCGAGACTCCCTCCGACATCACCAAACTGCTGGCCGAAACCGTCAACCAATTCCGCCGCAGAGAGATAGACCTCCGCGCTGCCAAGGCTCTCTGCAATATGGCCTGCCTCTTGCTCCGCTCCCTGAAAGAAACCGCTCTGCTGGAGCAACTGGCCTCAGCCCGAACCATGAGCTACTACTCCCAGCTCTGTAAGCCAGATCAACCTGAAGACCAGCAGGAAGCACAACAGGATCAAAGCACCGTCAGCTCAGAACCTGTCGCGAGCGCACAAGATCCGAAAAGGCACGGCCGGCAATCATGGTCCCAGGATTTAAGAAGTTGAAGGTTTTAAAAAACTTAAGAGACAAAATACAAAGATCTTTGAAAAGATCTTAGAAAATAAGAGCAACAACAAGTCGCCTGCCGCGATTCCGCGTAGCTGCGTGCACCTTTGCCTAACCCCGCATCCCCGGCGGCAAACGCTTGGTTTAAAGCCTGGCGTTCGGGCCTCTTCCCGCTCAAATTGGCAGCAAAATCCCCCTGATTCAATCCCGTTCATCCCACAGCGAGCTTGTTTTAGCTAAAAAGCCAAAAGCTAAAACGCGAAAAAGCTTCTTCCTTCCGACCAAGCTGGCAAGGGGGGACTCCCCCCAAATCCATCAGACAACCTGAGAAAAATCCGTGCAAATCCGCGTTATCCGCGGTGAGTTTTTTATTTCTTTGGCTCGTTCAGCTTCAGCTCCCGCGGGCAATAGGCGATCTCCGTAGCAATCTCGGTGATTCGCATTCCCTCTTGCACCATCAGCTTGCAGGAGAGCGCCTGGCGGCTCTGGGTGCCTTCGCCGGTGTCATAGGTCACGCGGCAGTACTGGCACTCTTCATTCCAGCAGAATTTGCCGTAGGAGATATTTTCTTCCGCCAGATACTGAAACCCACGCAACAGCATGTTGTTTTCTGGAATCTCAAATTCTTTGCCTTTGATGGTGATCCGTATCAGCTTCTGGTAGGGACGAAAGAGAGGACCCGGCGTGCTATGGCTGCTCATGGAGAAAGAAGATTGTAACGCAGAAGTTCGCAATCCATAAATGTGTGCACTATTGGGTGGTAATTGCCTGGTTACAAGAGTAAGGTAGGGCCTACTACATGAGGTTAGCCATGCAGAAGTATTGGCACGACAGCGATATCAGCAAAGGAGCGATGGAGCCGGAAGACCGCTCGCAGTCTGGCAACTCCTCAATGGCTGGCCAGCAAGGACACCGCACCACCAACCGCATGATTAAGGATTCAGACTCAGATTTTCCCGAACCGGGCAGCAGCCCGGAACACTCGGGCGAACTGCAAGAATATATGAGTCTGGAAGAAGCAGAGTAAAGCCCCTGCCCTCTTATCCACCGTGGTGATAGAAGAATTCCTCCTGGATAATCTTGCCGTCTTTGACTG
>Ga0207111_10255_pt1 | contig 12825 bp, 11 predicted proteins | sample Alteio_BWMinHeat_71_FD_153577 | JGI IMG/M metagenome (GOLD analysis project Ga0207111, IMG submission 153577) | Enriched cells from forest soil in Barre Woods Harvard Forest LTER site, Petersham, Massachusetts, United States -... | ecosystem: Environmental > Terrestrial > Soil > Temperate forest >... | reverse complement strand
TCCTTTTTCACTAACATTACGAGCTGAGCAATTGCTGCCAATAGGCGTACGTTTGGTGCGCAATTGCTTCGTGTGAATAATACAACTCAACACGCTTTCTACCTTTGTGCCCGTACATGATTCTTAATTCTTCATCTTGCATCAAAGCATGTAATTGCGCAAGCAAAGATCGTTCATTTTTTTGCTCAAAAATTAATCCAGCATCAGCGATGACATTGGGTATTTCGCCCGCATTGCTGCCAATAACTGCCACGCCGCACGCCATTGCTTCAATCAGTACATGCCCAAATTGTTCACGCCAATCGGTTGTATCATATGAAGGTAACACAAGAATATCGGTTTTTTGCAAAATGGGGACAACCTGATGATGGTCACTGGTTGCTCCAATTTCAATTTTATTATGAAACGCATATTGCTGGGCCTGCTGCGTGAGCGCTTCTTTGCAGGGACCTGAGCCGATAAACCGAATATGCCATGATGGAAAATGAGCTGCAAGTTGTGCAAATGCATTGAGGAGTAAAAAAATCCCTTTTTCTTCAACCATACGTCCAACGTATGTGATGTATTTTTTTGCCTGATCTTTTACTGCGGGAATAAATCGATGATGATTAACGCCAATTTGGGGAAGAACGGTTATAGGTTTGGCAAAACCATTTTCGCGTAACAGTTCTCCAGCTTGGGCGTTTCCGGCTATAGCGCCATCAGTAGATCGAAGATTAAAGCGCGTTAATAAGTTCCAGAATAAACGATGTTTTAACGAAAGTTTTGGCTTCCAATTAATCCAGGTAAAAAAAAGAAATTTTGTTGGAAGCTTCAACGTTTTTGCAAAGACGATAGCTTGAAAATAGCTGAGCGCTTTATCTCCCTGTTCAACATGAATGATATCGGGCTTAATTGAGGCGATAAGTTTGTATAATTGTTTTGAGTGATAACGGTAGATCATTTCGTTGCCCGCTTTGAACGTATCAAGTGCGATAAATGTACAGTTTTTTGTTGTGTCGACCGAGAGATCTTTTGCTTCATGAGAAAATAATACACCCGGCCATTTTTTGGGAACGATAACCGTTATCTCAACCATGTTATATAGTTGAGCAAGTGTCGTCCATTTCTCGCGATTGATGGGGGCGATGTAGGTATGACTAATAACTAAGACCTTCATAACATTGGTGATGATTGTGCCTGTTGAGATTGTTGAATGACATGTTGTTCAGATGGTTGGTGGTTGGCAAAGAACGCGTCAAGTTCCGGATACGTTGCAATCAAGCCTTGCTTAAACAGCTCATGAATTGATTCCCATGAAAAATGTTCTTCGATATGCTGCCGAGCCTGCTGACGGAAAACTTTTAAAAGCTGTTTATCTTTTAAAAGTTCTATCGCTTTGCGCGCCATTGTTTCATCGTCATTGATATCCACCAAATATCCCGTTTTTCCATCAATAACATAATCTTGCGGGCCACCGCAGTTCGTTGCAATGACCGGTGTGCCGTGCAGCATCGCTTCAAGCCCAACAATACCAAGCCCTTCTTGGTGTGAGGTGATGAGCAAGAGCGAGGCTCTGCGATACAGTGTCGTTAAGTCGGCCGTGCTCACTTGCCCGGTGAAAACGATATTTTTGAAGCATGAGTATGTTGCAAAAAGACTCATTTTATCGCTGGGAGGTTTTTTCCCAACAATATATAACATCAAGTCGGGAATTTGCCGATGAATTTTATCAAATGCACGCACAAGCATTTCACTATTCTTACGAGGATCGCTAAACCGCCCAACGGCAAGAATTATTTTTTCTTTATTCGGATTGATCGGTAAAATTTTTGAGCAATCAATAGGGTAGCCGCAAATAATAGTGTTTTGTTTTTTCTCTTGCAGAATCTGCTCAAATTGTATTTTTGCATAAGAACTGATCGCCCAGGTGAAGCGCGCTTTTTGAAGAATTTCTTTTTCTATTTTTTTCATGCGCTGTGAAGCAAGCTTATCAATAAGAAAATGAATACCGGTGAGTTGCTTTACGCGTTCTGCTCGGTCTTCTTCATAAGGAGTGCCAATCCATTGAGCAAATGGTTTATTCAAAAGAAGCAGCGGATGGGCTGCAATGCAGGTTCCACTCACCACAATAAAATAATCATAATCTTGCAAAAGAAGCTGCCATGTTGGGATGGTATTTTTATAAAGACCCGGCTCCCAAAATGCCCACCGAGCGCCAACTTCAACGCAGTGCATGCCAAAATAGGTGAGTGACTGAAACGTTGAGCTGAATTTTAAACTACGAATGCTTGTCGCAACTGCTCGGTCAAAGCCGAGAAAGAATACCGTCGGTTCAAAGTATTGCTGGCAAAAGTTGTGCATTACTTTGAGCGATGAAAGCACGCCGCCATAGTTGTAGGTATTGCGGACTGATATGATCGCTATTTTTGGTTTAGCTACAGTATTCATATAATGAATTTATGCCTTTTTTGCGACAAAAAATAGATCGGAAGATAATACACAACTATTAACTATTTTAGCACGCCGTAAAAGTCCGACCGTTTTTTTTACCATAAATCGCAGTGACGGGGGGAAAAATTCTGCAATAACTTGGGGCGAAACGCCACCTTGTTTGTCTATTCTCATAACGGTAAACCCTGCGCGTTCTAAGCTTGCTTGTAACGTTTCGGGAATATAGTAACGTTTATGGGTCAGATCGCTGCGATGATAAAATGTCAGATTATAGGCCGGAAGAAATTTATCATCATCATGAGGCACCGACCCAATCAAAATACCGTCTTTTTTACAAAGACGGTAGAGCTCACTTACTAATTGTTCTTCATTGGCGACATGCTCAATGATGTCGAATGCGAGAATGGTCTGAAACTGTTCATTTTCAATAGCAATTGTTTTTTCAAGATCAGCTTGGATAAACGTGATATCTTCTTGCGGAGCTACGAGTCGATGATCGATGGCATACACGGCACAATGCGGATAGCATTTTTTGATCCATGAGCTGTAGTAACATTGTCCGGCACCAACATCAAGTAGTTGATCGCCATGAAGATAGGTGCGGATGTAATTGAGTTTTACCTCAGAGAGTTTGTTGCCCGTCTTTGCTTTTACGCCGTCGCTCTTCCGACTTTGCTCTGCGAGCTTCGTCGGACAGGTCGAGCTATGGCGCACAGGCCCTGTTACGCCGGACATGTTGGTGATGTTTTTCATACGAACATCTCCTTTTTTCGTGCGTTATTGAGCTCATTATTTCACTAAGTTGTTTGGTGATGGTGAACTTTTGAACGAGCGCAAACGCATTTTCCACCATCTGTTTTCTTAGTTTATCGGCTGGAAGGTAAAATGCTATTTTTTTTATCAATTCTTCAGGAGTTGCAAAACAGGCAATATCTTCATCTTCACGAAAAAGTAATACTGCTTGCTCGTAGGTGCGTTCGGTGAGTAAGAATGCTTTGCTTGCAGGAACTTCACATGTTCGCATGTTATGAGAGGTCATATTTTGCTGTCGGATAAAATTGAGCACAATCTTGCTCAATCTAAAAGCTTTGATCATGTCATCGCCATAGATTGCCGGGCCTCTAAGATGTTTGTGAAGCATGTTGGTTGGGGATAACTTTTCTTTCCACTGATTCCCCCAGATGGCAAGATTGATCGTTGGCATATGTTGCGCAATAGCTGATAGCCACGCTTCCCGCGATGGTTCCCATGTTCCCACAAAGCAAACATCGGACGAATATTTTTCTTCGTCTGCGTGCATCACAGCAATTTCTTTGAAAAAAATTTCTTCATCAAAAGCGAATGGAAAATAATGAACGTTATCGCAGCCTGCCGATTGCACAGCAGGAATCAACATTTTTGACCAACATAAAAAATGATCAATCAAATGCAACGAAGAAAGAATATTGCTGTTTGAATTACCATTCCAGAAGGCAAATGGATTATCGGGATGAAACGCGATGATGGTCGGGTGATAACGGTCTTTGATCCATGCAATGGTTTGCGCCGTGATGGTGTCCGGTTTGATAAGAAAAAGAATATCAGGCTTTTGTTCGGCGACCGTTTTTTTGAGCACGTGATTCACCCGATAATTGTTTATCATAGCGAGCAATCGATGATCATAATTAAAGAGTTTTTGTTTGGTATTAAATGTAGTAACCCGATATCCACAGCTACGCAGTGCACGTGCAAATGAAGAAGAGTAAGTGTAGATGGTGGGGTCATCACTAAAATAACCGACGAGTAATAGTGATTGTTGCTTCATAACGTTTTATTATCCTGAAAAGATCGAGCCGATATATTTTTAAGCGTGCTAGGCATGGAAGCGCATGAAATCAAAAAGTCGCGTGGTGTGCTTTGAATTTTCTTAAAAACAAGCATCCAGAAATGCGTGGTTGCAAGGCACATCATGATGGCGATCGCGCACGCTCCGCCAAAAGCTTGATGATAAAATACGAACAATGGACCGATAATGACGATAAATAGTGCTTGGCCGATCTGATTGTAGGTTAATTCCCACGGGCTTTTAAAGCCATATAAAAAGAGGGCGGGAACATCATCAAAAAATGCTCGAAAAATTCCATAGATAATGAGAGCATGGTAAATAGGAATCATAGGAACCCACTGCCGGCCAAGAATAAATGGAACCCATGTGCTTGCCGTGATTCCCATCATGACTTGTGCGGGCACCAGTAAAAATAATTTAAATGCCTGGGTTTTGAAAAAGACGTTTTTCAAATCAACCGTACTTTTTTGAAATGCAGAATAGAGTGGCGTGGTGAGGCGTTCAAAAATATCGGTGATGCTGAGCGGAAAGGTCGCAATCATAAACGCTTTAGCGTACAGCCCTGCCTGATACGTGTCGGATAACATTCCAATGAGAAAGGGCATGAAGTGGTAGAGCATGAGACCAAAAACGCCGCTGAGCCAGGTAGCGTATCCGAATGTTCTGAAAAAAAGTTTGGCGACGTTTTTATCAAAGGCAAATCCAATTTTCCATGGGCTTGCGATTACGTAGCCTATTGCGGCAAAGCCTTTGGTAACAAAACTTTGCACCACCAAACTATAAATTCCCCAGCCCTGTTTTGCAGCAGCAATTGCTAAAAGATAGCCGAGTAATGTTGCCGAACCTTCTAGCCATGCCAATATCCTGAGTTGGTATGTTTTTTCAAGAACCAGACGGTGCGTGAGCCCAAGTCGTTCAATCCAATAGACAAGCGAAAGTATAACAATCACCGAATAATGGGTGGTTAAGATGTGTACGGATACCAGTGGTTTTCCCATCAAGATGATGGCGAGCGGTACCCCGCCTAAAAAAAAGCGAATCCAGAAATGGGTACTAGCTGCCGTGTTCAGGTCAATATCGCGGTGCGCCATGAATCCTTGGCGCCAGCCCCAGTTCACGATCAAGTTAAAGCAATTGAAATAAAAGAGGGAAATAGCGATGATGCCAAAATCGCTGGGTGAAAGCAGCCGCGCAAGCCAGAGCGAAAAGATGGTGTTGCAGAGCGTGCTGCCGATATTGCTGCTCAGCAGCCAGGCAAAGTTATTGATGATCTGATTACGCGTGATTATCATACGATACTCTTGTAAATCTCATACACCTTCTCCCCATACACATCCCACGTAAATTTTTTGATCTGTTCTTGGGCGTTATTCCCCATGATCTTACATGTTTCTTGATTGTTGTAACACCATGCAATTTTTTCGGCGAGCGCGTCAATGTTTTGTGGTGGGATAATAAAACCATGCTCTTGATCAGTAATAATATCGGGGCCTCCAGTATTCGTCGTACAAATTACGGGCAAACCACTGGCCATCGCCTCACCCATCACCATGCCAAACCCATCTTCGACTGATGGTAAAACAAATACTGACGAAGATGCGTAAAGCTCGCGTAAATTTTCGCGGTTGGTTGACCCGTAAAAAATAACATTTTTTTTCAGGGGCATTTTTTGTAACACGAATTTCAGATCTTGTTGTAAATTGCCGACGAGTAATAATTCGGTTTCTTGTTCGGGGAGGTTGAGGCTGTTCCATGCTTGCAGGAGATACTGAATGCCCTTGCGCAGGTTGAGAAGTCCGACGAAGATGACTCTGAATTTATTGCTTTTTAATATTATGGTGGATCCTGAATCAAGTTCAGGATGACATGGTCCTTCGATCTTGTCATCCTGAACTCGTTTCAGGATCCATAGTTTGTTATTTTCTGAAATATACAATTGGGAAGAAGACGATTCTCCGGGGCGCTCGCCCTGATCCTGAGCTTGTCGAATGGATCGAAGGGTGCGAGCTTGTAAAAAATACTCAACATCCATCCCACACGTCACCTTCAAAAGTTTACTTTTCGGCACTCCCTGTTTCACAAAACTTTGATACGCAAAATCAGAAAGCGTCATGATGTAATCAGCCAGTTCATATTCTTTAAGCATCTTATCAATATTCTTTTGATGCAGTGGCGCGAAGGGGACACCATATTTTGCATATTCTTGCTCCAGTAAAGTTTGCTGTTCTAGAATGTGGCAAGATCCTGATTCGATAATAATTTTTGCGCCTGCTTTGCGAGCAGCAGGAATGCTGTGCAAGGCATAATGTGCCCAACCAACAAAGAGGTCGATTTTGCCCCCCGTCTTCCCGAGGAGCGATGAAATCGCGTCTCGAGGGATGGAGCGAATTTTTGGGACATCACTATCCCCAAGTTTTGAAATTTTTTTGCTGACCAGATAATCGAACAAGTTGTCTTTAAAAACATTGTACGAAGATTTATGAATGATCCGGTCGAGTCGACATTTAAGAAAAAGGGTATCAAGCATCGAACATGATGAAATATTAGAAACATGTGCAGGGGAAATGAGTTGTTGATCTTTGTTTGTGTAACTGAACGTAAAAAGACGGGTGAGGCTATTGCGTTTTTCGAGATGATGAGCGAGTTGCAGGGCATGAAACCTGCCGCCGGCTGAAATAACGATGTTCATTAAATCCCCTTTGGTATGTGGTTAGCATAGGACATTTTTTTTGAGGACGAAAGTATTTAATGATTGAGAAGGAGAATAGAATGCGTTTGTTATGCCTGAGCTTAGTTTTTCTTTTTTCAAATGCTTTTGCTGATACCTATGAACCACATGAAGCAAAGTTAGAAAATTTTATAGAAAATTTAGAAAAGTGTGCTGGAAAAGAAAATCTTAAGAAAAAATTTATATATTTTGATTTTGTGCATGACGGATGGCACTGGTTTTCTAAAGAAGAAGAAATGGCAATGCCAGATATTGAAGAAGGTGAGTCTCAATTTTTTCAGTTTCCTTTATCTATTTGGGTGCATGATAACATTAGTGGTACAATCCCTTGGATTAAAAAATTCAAAACGTATAACATGGGATCTTTGAAAAAATTGTTAGAATCTCTTTGGCATAAATGTGCTTGTATTGATCCTGAAAAGAATAAAGAATTAATTATACCAGATGATATGCAAGTTTTTGTTAAGACGGATGATCCGATTGATATATGGAATTTGCAAGCATTACAACAAGAAGCTCGTGAAGGAATGAGTTATATCTACAAAATACATCTGCAAGTTGCTGAAAAATATCTTACTTCTTTTGCATACGATTTTGTTAGCTTATTATTAACTGATCAACGATTCGATTACATATCAAGATTCAAAATAACGCCAAAATATAGGGACCAATTGAAAACTGATGGGACAGCCGTACCCGTTATTGTGTTGTATGTTGGAATAATGCCAAAAGCCAGTCGCCACAAAGTGCTTAATGGTATGCTTACGGCTCTTACGGAGCGTTATGGTCATGTTGCAAAACAAATTGCACTTCGTGATGAAAAAACAAAAGAGGTTATTAAACCACGCTGGAATTACAAAATAAACGATCTTATTTGGATTGCCGGTGGGCATGGTGATGATAAGGAAAAATATATCAATTTTTTAAAAGTCGACCAAACAACGGGAAAAAGAAGGCCAAAAGAGCTTCCAGATACCGTTTTTGCCAATGTCGGTCCCTATGAAAAATGTTTTGTTAAAGGCTTTGAATTTGTGCCATCAGATGAATTGAAAAAACTTTTGAAAGATCAAAAAGCTTACAGCCAAGCTGAATTAAAAGAGCTCGAATCAGCCTGGGCAACAATAAAAGAGCAAAAACAAGCTCAGGCGAAAGAAAAAGTTTTAGGAAAACTTTCAGCAATGAGTGAAGAGGGTGAAACTAAAGCTTTGCAAAAGTTGAAAGAAAAAATGAAAGAAGGCGCCACCGATGCGTTGCAATCAGCGCTTGAAATACTCAAACAGAAGTTGATTGCGTTGCAAAAGACGCTTGCTGGGTAATATTATCATGATTTCTTAATGCGTTTTTTTGGCTTGGACATTGATTTTTTTGTGGTCAGTCGAACAAAAATAGCATTGTCATTGCGATCGTTCATCATCTCGATCAATGTTTCAAATTCTTTGTAGACGATGATCTTATTGGCCAAGCATTCTTTGATAGTGCCCTTTGGACTGGCTACTTCAACGCCAAATCGTTCACTGAGTAGGTCTTTAAGATATTTCCAAAAAAGATCGATGGTAAATTCAAAACGCTTGATCGTTGAATCGCGACACTGAATATAAAATCTGCCAAGATCAGCTTCTTTCATAATCTCTAAATCTTCATGAAGCCGAAGGAGAGCCCGTTTTAACTTTTCTCCCCGCTTGCTTTTTAATTCCATAACATCATATCTTTGCTTATTTCATCTTTAAATTCTTTGTCAGCATCATTAAAATCAACAATAGAAACTTTATACGGAATATTTGATGCTTCAAGCATATCCATTACTTCTCGAATGTCATGACGATTAAGCTTTTTTCCTGCATCAAGTGCTAAATCAATATCTGACCATTCTTGATGGGTGCCTCGAGCACGAGATCCATACAAATAGATTTTTGTTTTTGGAAAAAGAGCAGATATGATCGTAATGATTTTCTCTTTGTGTGACTTAATAACGTCATCGGTTTTACGCTGATGCTTGGTAGATTTGATCTCTTTTGGTTTTTTCGTCATGAGAGCCTCTTTGTTTCATGGTATCCAGAGTCAGCTTAAAATATTCAATCGTCTTTTTCAAGCCCGTTTCCAAATCGACTTTGGGCTCCCAGTTTAAAAGTTTTTTCGCCTGCGCAATATCAGGCTTGCGTTTGGTCGGGTCATCTTTGGGGAGCGGTTTGAAAACCATTTGTGATGAACTTTGAGTTAAACGTAAAACTCGTTCTGCCAGTTCGAGCAAATTAAATTCGACCGGGTTGCCAAGATTGACTGGCCCAATAACGCCCGTCTCAGAATTCATCATGGCAAGAATGCCATCAATCAAATCATCAACATAACAAAATGATCGGGTTTGTTTGCCATCGCCATACATCGTTAACGGTTCATTACGCAGCGCCTGCATGATGAAATTGCTGACGACACGGCCATCGGCAGGGTCCATGTTCGGGCCATAGGTATTAAAAATACGAATAACTTTAATATCGGTGTTATACATGCGATGATAATCAAAGAACAATGTTTCGGCGCATCGCTTGCCTTCATCATAACATGAACGTATGCCGGTTGGGTTCACATTGCCCCAATACGATTCTGGTTGTGGATGCACGAGCGGGTCGCCATACACTTCGCTGGTGGAAGCCTGCATAATGCGGGCATTATTTTTGCGTGCCAATTCAAGCATATTCAGGGCACCAAGCACATTTGTTTTGGTGGTGTGAATGGGATCTTTTTGATAATGCGGCGGAGAAGCGGGGCAGGCGAAATTAAAAATCCAATCGATGGTATGTATGTCATCAAGATCGATGGGATTAATAATATCGTGTTTGATAAAAGTAAATCTGGGGTTTGATTGTAAGTGCTCAATGTTTTTCATGCGGCCGGTGCTCAAGTTGTCGATAGCGATGACAACGTTGCCAGCAGCGATCATGCGCTCGCATAGATGACTTCCCAAAAATCCGGCACCGCCGGTTACTAAAACTGTTTTCATAGAGCCTCCCAACTCCAAAATAGTAAATCGATGGTGTTCAAAATCCCACGTGATAAATAACAGATTTTGTTCAAGCCATGCTTTATCAAAAGAATACGTGATTGCTAGGGTATTGCCAGTTTTTTTATCAATCTTGGTAGGGGTGATGGTTCCCATCTTGGTTAATTGATTAAATGGATTGAACCACGCGTCAGAATTTTGTGATTCGATGCGCAGCTGGTGATTGTTTTGAGAAATGTGAATCTCGTTTTTAGCAAGCGGTTTGTTGCTCCAGACAAATGATGACGTGTCGTAATAAACTTTTTGTGTCTCAGGAACGCCGCGCATGCGTAATGCCTGAGCAACTCCAGTTGGGAATATATTGTATGGAAGTGCGACAAAGCACAGAGCTCGATCTTTAATGCGTGGGTCTTGAACAAGCTCATCAAATGCCTGTGCCGTTTCATACAAAACTGTTTCTCGTTGTTTGAAGTGGAGGGGCAGCGCGATCATATTGAAACAGGTGAACAATCCCAACACCGAGAAACATATTTTATTAAAACGTAAACGTGTACGTTCAGATTTATGATGGTAAAACAAAATACCGACGACTAAAAATATAATAAAAAAGGGTAAAGCTTTATACAGATAGCGTGAAGAATAGTAGCGCAAAATCGCCGGCCACATGAACATACCCATGCTGACCATGCAAAACAATAAAACTTTTTTTTGTTTGTTTTTATAAAAAAGCCAGATCAATGCTGAGAAAAAAAGCGCAATGAGTGAGCCTTTGAGCAGACGGTTGCCACCACCAAGCCACGCGAGATTGGCAACATCAGCGCCAAACGTGACCAGATCAAAAAATCTGTTTTTAAAGTTAAGAATAAAATCGATGGGATTAAGAATAACTTTCATACCACTCCCTGACGTTTTGATGGGATACGCGAGTATTCGTACACCAAGATAAAAAATATCTAAAACCCAAAACCATGCTGTTTGTTTTATGGCCCAAAGCCACGACTTTTCCGGTTTATAAAGCATGAGGGCAAGTATTCCCCATGCGGGCATGATCAGTGCTGTTTCACGGGTAAAAAGAGAAATGAGAAACAGACTGCATGCAACGAGATGGTACCAAAACTTTTTTGTATCAATATATTTTTTGAATAACATAATCACCAAAAGCATGAGCGTAAAATTTATCACGTGCATTTGTCCTGCTATCCAGCCCATCCAATCCCAATAACTGCTATGAAAGCCAAAAAAGAGTGCTGCAAGAAATGCGATCCCAAGCGGGAAAAAACTGAGAAGAAGATGGAACAAGAGGAGTGCGTTAACGGCATGAAAAAAAATCATGACCAGAAAATAACGATAAGCATCGAAGCCACAAAAATACTGTTGCAGTGCATAGAAAATATATGAAAACGGCCGATAGAGCGTGGCGAAAAACGATTGTTCAGGCATTACAAAATTATCGGGTTGAACGACCGTCGTCATGCCCGGTTCAGAAAATAACTGGATGATGGTGGAAAAACTTTCGATATGTGAATGCAGAATGACGCCAAAATCATCATGCAAAAAGCCCCAGTGAATGAAAGGTATGCCCAATATAAGAAAAATTGAAAGAAAAAGTATTATGGTTGCGATAAAACGCTGGGATATCATGATTATTTCTCTCCTTTAATGTAATAAAGATCCAAAAAAAATCTTCTTCTCTTTGGATCCATAGGTATCACCATTTTTAAAGTTACGTAATGGACAACCAAATCGCTTACGCGCATCTACAATTCTCACTCTTTTATCACCCCTTATTGTAGCTTCAAGCAACATTTCATTGCCAAGATACAAGAGTACATGTTTCATGCGTGGTATATTTTTCCATTGAATAAAAATTAAATCTCCCGTTTGAAGCTTTTCAGCTTCGATTTTTTTTGCCATCAAAAATTGATCATGTGCTTTAAGTGGGATGGGCAATCCGCAAGCACGATACAGCAAATTGACAAGACCAGAGCAATTGACGCTCTCAATACTTCTTTTACCGAACCCATAATCTACATTAATAAAAATCGAACTCAGTTTTTTTAACCGATTTCGAATACATCGTATGCTTTTAAGTGATGACAATTCAAAGAGATTTTCTCCAAACACACAACCTTGAGTACCATCAACCAAAGTAACTTCCCACCATTTTTTATTCAAACGAACTGCTGGTAGCATGGTGCCAAAAAATAACTGTTTAATTACTTTAGTTTGTTGTGACGGTCGTTGATAAACATAACAGTATGGTGTTTGTATAACCACAGTGTTTGTAAGTAAGGTTTTAATTGGTATCGCACAACTTTCTTTCTTAATCCAACCCTCAAATCCTTCCCACGTGCCCGATTGTAGTCCTACGATTGGTAATTCCGTTGCAACATAGAGCCAACCATTTTTTTCTTTCAATACATTAACACGTTCCCCATAAAGCAATTGGGTATCACTAACAGTGTCTTGTGGTGTTAAATACAAATTTATAATGGGTTGTCGGATAACCATGAGCTCGGGCGGTTTTGCAGCAATGAAACGAGGTAGCGTTAGAAAAAATAAAAGCCAAAACATTCTATTTTCGATAAATCCCAAACAGCGAAAGCCCGTACGATAATGGAATATTGCTTTTAACGCACCAGTTTTCAAACATTAAAATCTTATAAAAAAGCGTATTGATTGCTGATGATGCCACAACAGCAGGTTTGTACGTCCCCTGTTGTTTTTGCAATAACCGATGCACAACGCCTGCAGGAAATAAGAGAGAATTCCAATATCCTGACCGTATTTTTGTAAACGGTGAGCATAAAATTTTGAGCATTTTTTTATTATAACGTCGGTGGT
>Ga0207111_10254_pt1 | contig 12856 bp, 14 predicted proteins | sample Alteio_BWMinHeat_71_FD_153577 | JGI IMG/M metagenome (GOLD analysis project Ga0207111, IMG submission 153577) | Enriched cells from forest soil in Barre Woods Harvard Forest LTER site, Petersham, Massachusetts, United States -... | ecosystem: Environmental > Terrestrial > Soil > Temperate forest >... | reverse complement strand
AGATGGTTTTTGCGCCCCTGAAAGCGCCGTCGGCAGTCAAAACCATGCTACAGGTTGCATCGTTAATTCGGTCGGAAAGGGAGCGGGCGGAGAAACCTGCAAAAACAATGGAATGAATAGCCCCGATACGCGTACAGCCGAGCGTGGCGATAAGCAGTTCGGGAATCATGGGCATATAAATACAAATCCTGTCGCCTTTCTTTGCGCCGTTGTTTTTAAGGACGTTGGCGAAACGGCAGACGCGCTCATGGAGTTCGCCATAAGTTAGTTTAACCGGCTGCTCGTCCGGGTTGTTGGGTTCCCAAATCAGTGCAATTTGTTCGCTTCTGGTTGGGAGATGGCGGTCTAAACAGTTCTCGGTGATGTTGAGCTTTCCGCCGATAAACCATTTAACCAATGGCTCCGCGAAATTCCATTCCAGCACCTTGTCCCAGCCCTTTCTCCAGGTATATCCGGCTGCAATATCAGCCCAGAATTGTTCGGGTTGTTCCACGCTTCTGCGGTATTGTTCCCGGTATTGTTCCATTGAAGTTATGCTTGTGCTCATAATGGTAATTTTTGGAGGGGTAAAAGTAGGAAATATTGGGATAATGGAACACGGATGACACTGGTTAAACGGATTTAAACGGATTTTATTTGTTTATCCATTTAAATCCGTCGCACCCACCTCATCTGTATTCCATTATTAATTATTCATGGTTGATTATTAATTAAACAACATATTATCAGGTACTTATTTTATAAATACTTGTAATATGCCGGATAAATTATTTTATCCCTCTACTAACAGAAGGGCAGTTGGTTCAACGCATTGCTTACAATGCGTCAACCTTTGGTTACAATGCGTCAACCTTTGGTTACAATGCGTCAACCTTTGGTTGCAATGCGTCAACCATTGGTTACAATGCGTCAACCTTTGGTTGCAATGCGTCAACCTTTGGTTACAATGCGTCAAACTTTGGTTACAATGCGTCAACCTTTGGTTGCAATGCGTCAACCTTTGGTTGCAATGCGTCACGCTTTGGTTGCAATGCGTCGCGCTTTGGTTACAATGCGTCAACCATTGGTTGCGATGCGTCAACCTTTGGTTACAATGCATCAACCATTTGTTGCGAATTACCCTTCGAGGGTTTAAAACCCTTGAAAGGGTGAAAGAAATTTATCATTTGCTTATCATCACCTTCTCATTCCTGCTCCACCCTTCCCCTTTCACGGAAAGAAAATAAAGCCCTGCGGGATAATTGACAATTGACAATTGATAATTGATAATTGACAATTACTTTCTCACCGCTAATTGACAATTGTCTATTGTCCATTGTCAATTGTTTTTGTCCTAAAGTATTATAAAGCGTAAGCGAAACGGTTTCGGGAGATGGAAGGGTGAGGGAGATGTTGAGGGTGGAGGTGGCGGGATTTGGGGAGATGGAAATGGTTGGGGATTTAATGGTTAGGGAAGGAAGACTTGTGGGTTGTGAATAAGTTGAAATAAAATTTCCAAAAGCTGCCGGTTCAAGACCAACTGGAATTGTAGCTGAAACAGTATTGGTAACGGCATTTATTACACTTACTGAATTGGAACCTTCATTCGCAACATATACCTTACTTCCATCGGCGCTCACAGATATACCAACAGGATTAGAACCAACTATAATTGTAGCTGAAACGCTATTGGTAGCGGTATTTATTACACTTACTGTACCACCACTCATATTCACAACATACACCTTACTTCCATCAGGACTAATAGATACACATTGAGGATTAGAACCAACCATAACTGTGGCTGAAATAGTATTGGTAGCAGTGTTTATTATACTTACTGTACCATTAGCAAACACTCCATTCGTAACATATAGTTTACTTCCATCAGGGCTCACGCATACACCCAAAGGGTAGAAACCAACTACAATTGTATCTGAAACAGTATTTGTAGCGGTGTTTATTACACTTACTGAATTAGTACCATCACTCCCAACATATACCTTACTTCCATCGGGGCTCATAGATACACCATAAGGACCGAAACAAACTGCAATTGTATCTGAAACAGTATTTGTAGCGGTGTTTATTACACATACTGAATTATTACCAATACTCCCAACATATACCTTACTTCCATCAAGGATCGCAATTACACCATAAGCAGTATTAACTGTAATTGTAGCCGAAACAGTATTGGTAGCAGTGTTTATTACACTTACTGTGCTACCATCATAATTCGTAACATATACTTTACTTCCATCGTGGCTGACAGATACACCCAGAGGACCAGAACCAACCGGAATTGTAGCAGTAACAGTATTTGTTGCAACATTAATAACTGATACAGTACCATCACCACTGTTCGTTATATAAGCCGTTTGCGCATGCCCAAACATGCTTATAAGGGGCAGCGCAAGCGTAAAGAGCACGGGCATGAGGCGGTTCCCTGTTTTGTTGGTGATGGTTTCTAAATGGGTTTTCATATTGGTTTTTATTTATCTTGTTTCTTTGCGCTGCAAATATAGGCAGATTAATTGTTTCGCCACAATCATAATCTTCCCTATCTTTGCCAAATAAACAATGAAAATACCAACAATGAAATCAGCAGAACTAAAATCAATACTGATAGAAAAAATAACCCTGATAAAAGATACATCCTATCTTGAAGCATTGAACTCATTCCTTGTATTGAATGAACCACAGGAAGTTTATCATTTAAGCGAAGAACAGGAACAAAAAATCAAAAAATCAGACGCTCAAATCAAAGCCGGAAAGTTTCTTGAAAATGATAAGGTCTTTGAGAAATTGGAAAAGAAATGGCTAAAAAGAAAATAATTTGGTCAGAGAGCGCTGTAAAGGATTTTGACAGCATTCTTAGTTTTTATGAAGAAAGAAACGGGAACAGCAGATATAGCCAAAAACTCCTGGCAGAATTCAAAAAAATCACTTATATCCTTCAAAAAAATAATTGGCTTGGTCGTCCTGTAAACAAAAAGGGTTCATCCACGCGGGTAATTGTCATGGGTAATTTTTTAATGTTCTATGAAGTTAAGGAAATTGTGATAGAAGTAAAGCTTATTTGGGATAACAGAAGAAACCCTGAAAAACTTCCCGATATTTCAAAGAGATGAATCTCATAATCTTCCCTATCTTTGCCAAAATCAAAGAGGGTTCAATGCTTCCTCCGTATTATATGAAAGTATGTTTTAATGCGATGTTACTGATGTTTTGTGCGCTCATACTGTTTTGCAAAACACCGCAAAAACCTAACAACAGCGCTTCCTCGGTGGCAGACGTTGCAACTCAATCTCCCGAAGGCGGGAAAATTGAAGCTACGGTGATTAAAATAATGCCTGTAACAAAGGAAGATTCCGGAACGGTATGCGCAAAAGCCCCCTGTCGCGCATTGCTCAAAGTGAGCAAAATAGGGAATTGCGGGCGTACTTTTGCCAAAACTTTTCAACCCGGCGACACCATCATGGCATCCTTCGTTTATACACTTGAGCCCACAACTGCCGATTTATTCCCCGATTTGAAGTATCTTTACCCCGGATTAAAGAAGGGTTCATCGTTTGCCGGTGAAATTCAATCAAGAATGCGCCCCGGAGCGCCGCCTTCCTTTTATATATATCATTATGAATTGAAAAATGAAAATTAAAAAAATTACCACTAAGGCGCTAAGAACACTAAGAAGCACTAAGAAAGGGAAAAATAAGGATATCTTTATCATTTCTGCTATTAGCCCAATAATCTTTCTCTTCGCTTATTTCCTTATTCCCCAGCCCCCCTCCCCCCCGAAGGAGGGTGTTGGTGAGCCCTTTGAGAATGCTGCAAAGCGGGCGGAGTGGGAGTTTAAACGATTGCGCGACCCGGAAACGGGCAAGATTCCCGAAAATATCCGCGAAAAAGAACTTGCTTTTGCAGCAACATTGCCGGGATATGATGAGGGGAGTTTTGACAACTTTTCAAAAGTTGTCAAAACTAACAAAACTGCAACACAACAAGCTGCATGGACATCAAGAGGTCCGTGGAACTACGGCGGAAGAACAAGGGCTTTCGCCATTGACATGAATAATGAGAACATCCTCTTTGCCGGCTCTGTTTCGGGCGGATTATGGCGTTCCGCTGACGGAGGCAACTCATGGACAAGGGTAACTACCCTCACTCAAAACCCTTCCGTTACCTGCATTGCGCAGGACAGGAGAACAGGACACAGCCAAAACTGGTATTACGGTTCAGGCGAATACCTCGGAAATTCAGCAAGCGGTCCTGATTTCTATAACAGTTTCTTTGACGGTGGAGGTGTTTTTAAATCAAGTGATAACGGATTAACATGGGCAAAGATATTTCCGACAACAGCGGATATTCCTCAATCTTTAAACCCTTCGGATGTTATGTGGAGCATTGCAACTGACCCCACTGATAGCGGAGCAGGCAGGATTTACGTTGCGGTTTATGGAGCCATATACAGGAGCGCAGACGGAGGAAATTCCTTTACGCTCACCTTAGGCAATACGCCGGGTACTTTTACCGCAGCATCTTTTTTTACAGATGTTGCGGTAAGTTCCGCAGGGATTGTTTATGCTTATTTGAGCAGCGATGGTCCGCACAAAGGTTTCTGGCGCTCTCCCGATGGCATTAATTGGACGAACATTACCCCTTCCAATGCTCCCGGAAATTATCAACGCATGGTTATGTGCATAAATCCCAACAATGAAAATGAAGTCTTTTTCCTGGGTTCAACGCCCGGTTTCGGACAAACAAGCACGTTTTGGGATGGTACGCCTGAACAAAACAGCTTGTGGAAATATTCTTATTTATCGGGCGACGGTTCGGGAACAAACGGAATATGGGAAAACCGCTCCGCCAGTTTACCCAACAACGACCCGCCAATGGGCAACTTCAATTCGCAGGGCGGTTATGACCTTTTTGTAAGGGTGAAGCCCGGAAATGACAGCATCATGTTCATAGGCGGAACCAACATATTCCGTTCATCGGATGCTTTCACCACCCAAAATAATATCACCCATGTTGGCGGATACGGCATCGGTTCACACCTGCCTTTTTATACGCTTTATGCGAATCATCATCCCGACCAACATTCGCTCACTTTCCTGCCTTCCAATCCTAATGTGATGTTTTCAACCTGCGATGGCGGCATATTCAAAACGAGTGATAATACCACCACTCCCATCGCCTGGACGTCGCTCAATACCGGCTATGTTACGGCTCAATTCTATACGGTGGCTATTGACGAAGCCACATCGGGCGATAACGTGGTGATATGCGGAGCGCAGGACAACGGCACCCTCTATACCAACTCTCCGAACCCTCATTTTACATGGACAATGCCTTCGAGGGGCGACGGCTCTTATTGCGCCATCACCGATGGAGGCGGCTTTTATTACTATTCTACGGAGTTAGGAAAGCTCATTAAGTCAACGATGGGAACTAACGGGCAGATGTCGGCTTTCAGGCGTATTGACCCGCTGGCTGCCGACACAACCAAATATCTTTTTATTAACCCGATGCTGCTTGATGCTACCGACCAGAACATCATGTACACCTGCGGGGCGAATATTATTTGGCGAAATAACAATCTTTCGGCTTTTAATACCGACAGTACCTGGGCAAGAACCAATCTCAACTGGGATTCGCTCGTTAATCCGAACAGCGGTTTAAACATCACGTCGCTTGCCATCACCAAAAACCCGGCGCATAAGCTGTTTTACGGAACCGATAACGGGAAAATATTCCGTCTTGATAATGCCAATACGGGTAATCCTTCACATATTTATATTCCCATTGATTCGTCGGGTCATAGTTTTTATCATACAAATACGAACGGTTATGTATGTTGTTTAGCCATTGACCCTCTTGACGGCAATAAAATACTGCTGGCTTTTTCCAATTATAACATGTACAGCTTGTATTATTCCGCAGACGGCGGAACCAACTGGTCGAAAGTGGCGGGAAATCTTGAGCAGAAAGTAAATGGTAGCAACCTGCGGGGTTTGGGTAATGGTCCTTCGTTGCGATGGGCTGCTTTCCTCCACCTGAACGATGGCAATACCGCTTATTTTGTAGGTGCAAGTACAGGACTCTATGCAACGGCGAACTTGCAGGATACCAATACGGTTTGGGTGCAGCAGGGAGCAGGGACTATCGGCAATGCCATTGTGGACATGATAGCAACCCGCCCATCCGACGGCTTGGTGGCGGTAGCTACGCACGGCAGCGGAACATTTACCGCCAAAATTACAAGTATTGACCAGTTGACGGGTATCGGCAACAATACTTTAAAAGCATCTGCCATAGAAATCCGCAACTATCCCAATCCTTTCAACAACTCAACAACCATTGAATTTACATTGGAAGAAAAATGCAGGGTTCAGTTAAAAGTAACGGATGAATTTGGAAGGGATGTTAAAATTTTATTGGACGAGAATAAACCGGCAGGCAAATATTCGGTGGTATTTGAGAAAGGGGTACTGCCTTCTGGTTTATATTATTATCAGATAAGAGCAGGTAACAGGATGGCGGCAAAGCAATTAATAATTAATAATTAATAGTTATCACAACTATCTCAACTATCTCAACTATCACAACCCAAAAACATGAAATTCCTTAAAATCACTTTCGGGCTTCTGTTTACCATAGTGCTGATTGTTTTTTGTATCGGAATGTTTGCTTCCAAAGCACATCATAGTGAAAGAAGCGATACTTTTAATTGTTCCAGGTTGAAACTCTGGACGACGCTGAATGATATACAAGACCTGCCGAAACGCCGCAAAGAAATTAAAAGGGTTGAGTTTACCGGAACAACGAAAAACGGATTGAGAAAATGGAAGCAATATACGGTGATGGGCGGACTTATGACGATGGAAGAAATAGAATCAAAACCAATGGAAAAGTTAAAAGTGAGTATCACGGAAAGCACATTTGGAATGAAAGGGGTCTGGACTTATGAACTTTCAGGCAATGACAGCACTTTCTGTTCACTCACCATTACCGAAGACAGCGAAATTGATAAACTGTTACTCCGCAGTCTGATGACCATATTAGGGAGAGATGCCAACATAAAGAAGGAAATAAACACACTGAAAATAGCTGCAACGGCTGATGATATGCCTGGCTTAGACATCGGCATTCAATAGGCATACCCGCATTTGCTCATTTCCTCTCCGCAAATCCTTTCAAAAGCAGCGTTATCTTTATTACTCCAATCCTTATAAACCGGAAACCTGTAAACGGGGGTTTCATTATTCACTTTCTGCATCCCTTCTTTCCAAACATCAGCAGAGATATTGCCAATAGCTAAGTAATCCATCAAATTGGTTTTGAAATAATCATAATCCGTACTCAATTGCTCGAATTGGATAAGATGAGAAATGTTTTTTCTTAAATATTCATTATCACATTGCCAAAGCCAGCAAAGCTTCTCAAACCTCGACATTGATTTCCATTCTTTAAAGTAAGCATCCTCCATATTAGGAAAGATTAAAGTAGCCATAGGGTCATTCACATCAAACAACTCCCGCGACATCAATGAACGCAATACATCCCGCCCGTCCCTTACCAAATGAAATTGTTTTGCCTGTGGTAAAAGTTCTTTAATTGCTTTGCTATGCCTTCGCAAAAAAGGATTGATTTCGCCATAGATAGGGATTGGGGATTGGGGATTAGGGATTAGGGATTGAGGATTGGTGGGGGAATAGGGAGAGATTCTATGATAAATTTCTTTGAGCCGGTATTCCTTTATATATATATAGGCATCATTTTCATTTTGCAAAGCCCTTGCGTAATAAAGATAATCGTTCACATTGGCTTCGTGCTGGACAATGGAATTAGCCAGGTTGGTATTGAGAAAATCAGCAAGAAAGGTTGTGCCTGAACGGAAAACGGCAAAGCCGAAGAACAATTGATGACTTTTGAACCAATCATTTACTTCAACATCTTTTCCTTCATATAACTCTAAAATCTTCCTAATATCATTTTCGGCTTTCTTTGAAAAGGTAAAACGAATCAGGGGATTCAGCCCGGGAATATAAACAGGGTAACGCCTGTATGTATCCATCATTTGAGTGTAATACCTTTTTTTAACTTCGGGTTTGTTCAAAGAATTATGGGTTTTTAAATGTTGTAATTGTTCTTCATTTTTACAGCAACTTATTTTTCAATTTCACCATTGGTCATTGCTTAATTTATGTCGTTGTTTCAAAATTCAGGATTAATTTTTCATATTCGTCAGCATTATATTTACGTTACCTGCTATGTATTCATAAATAAAACAATGTAGATTCAGTTCAGGTCTACATTGTTTATGCTCATAAAATGGAGAAACTAAACATAAAAATGGAGATTCAAAGTCAAAAAATGAGGAAAGTAAACCGAAAAATGGAGTTTCAGGTTTAAAAACAGGAGATAATAGTTTAGAAAATGAGTATTCCAAACAAGAAAAATGTAGACCTGAACTGAATCTACATTTTATAAAACATGTATCAGGTAATAAATAAGTCATAAAAATTATTGAAAATAAGGAATTGCAAATTTTCATTTCTCCCTTTTTCAATCACAAAAAATACAAACATTTGTCAACTCATAAAACTTATTTTAAGATAAGGAAACAGGGTTTAAGGAATGTTATTTTGATATTAAACCTTCTTTCAGAAAAATATTTTTCAAAATCTTATCTGAAGTCAGATTTTCATCTGTAATATCCTTTACTGAAACCGCACATGCCAATTGGATTGCATCCAAAGTTCTCAAACCAATTTTACTATAATCGTTCAATAAGTTTTTGGCGGAATGTATAATCTTACTGTCAATAACAACCCAATGAAACTTGTTATAATCATTTTCAAAAAATCTGATTGCATCCTTTGCTTCTGTCTCTGTTGCTTCGCTGCGATTAACCTTTTTCCGAAAAGCGGAAATAAATTCAATCTTTGTTATCTCCGACAAAATAATTCGTTGAAATTCCGGTAGTGTTTTTAATATATTATCGCTGTCGGGTTCCCTGTGATATACTTTTACCAAAGAGGATGTATCAAGGAATATGCTTTTCATTCACTTCTTCTTTCTTCAATGACAGCATCACTTAATGAACCCTTTATCCCTTTCGTAGCTTCCATTGATTGAAAAAAGGAGAATGAATTCAAATCAAGTCCTTTGTTCTTTGTTTTTTTTGTTGTGATTATTGGCTCGTTTTTAGTTTCTACCTCAAACTGTAAAGATTTTAAAATCTTCATAAGAAAGTTAAACGCATTCTTGTCATTTGTTCTGAAAGTTGCTTCCATAATATTTTGAATTTATGCAAAAATAGTGATTATTTGAATGTCGGTTTTCTTTCTCTTTTATTTTTTCTGCACAAAAAACTATACCTATATATAAGGCAATCATTCCTGCTTCATCATTTTAATTATTACTATCTTTTATATTCCCCTTCCTGATAAGCGAAAGCTGTTCGGCTAACAAACCAAGAAAAAAGAAAATCAGCCCTGTGGTGATGCCAAGCATTGCCCCGACACTCACTCCGCGTCCCTTTAATATAATAGGTATGCCCCAGCAAAGCGAAGCAAGAATGCTGACAAGGGATATGGGAAGAAATATCCGCATGGGGTTAAACAGCACCACGATATTCAGTATTTCACGGATGGTTTCAAAGGCGGTCATTGTGTTGACGGCGCTTTTGCCGGATGCACGGGGCTTTACCTTTATGTCGGTTTCCAATACAAGGTGTTTCTGGCTGATAAAAACCATTGCAATAATATCGCTGTAAGCCATTGTGTCGGGACAAAGATGGAGGTATTTCTTTGCGAGAGATGTATTGTAAATCTTCATCCCCGAATTAATGTCATGTATATTTAAGGGAAGCAGCAACTTCGCTATTTTCCTGATAAGCCATTTTCCTGCACCCCTGTAATAGCTTTGCCCTCCTGCATAATTCCTTCTGCCAACAATCATGTCAGCATCTTTTGAAATTATTTCATTATAAAGTTTTTCAACATCTTCGAGGTAATGCTGTCCGTCCGCATCTATGGTAATTATATAAATGTTATCCGTTGCTGCAATACCTGCTTTGATTGCTCCACCATAGCCCCTGTTCACTTTATTCTTTATTAAAGTAAAATCGTGTGGTGAATATTCCTTTAATAGCGCTTGCGTATTATCAGTAGAGCCATCATCAACCAAAATAAGCCGAAAATGATGCTTTCTACAAAATTTGATTACTTCCGGAAGAAAATTGCGGAGAGAATTTTCTTCGTTATAACAGGGTATGATGATGGAAAGTTTTTCATTCATAATTCATAATTTATACTTCATTAAATAATTCCTTCCTTCAATAAATCATGTAAATGAACCACTCCGACATATTGCTCATTATCCGTTACCAGCAGTTGAGTGATGTTCTTCGATTTCATTATGTTCATTGCCTCCACAGCCATCACATCTTTATCAATTTTTGAAGGACTTTTCGTCATAATGTCTTTTGCTTTGATATGAACGATTGATTCATTTTTTTCCAACATTCTTCTCAAGTCGCCGTCAGTAATGATTCCAGCTAAAGTTCCATTATTGACAACAGCCGTCATTCCAAGCCGTTTTGAGGATATTTCCAAGATGACCTTTTTGATGTTGTCTTCTGGATTCACCTCCGGCTTTTCATTATGAATAAAAACATCGCCCACTTTCAGGTATAATTGTTTACCGAGCGCGCCCCCCGGATGGAACTTCGCAAAATCGGAACTGGAAAAGTTGCGACATTCGAGCAGGCAGATTGCAAGTGCATCGCCCATTGCCATTTGTGCGGCAGTGCTTGATGTCGGTGCAAGGTTATGAGGACACGCCTCCTTTTCTATCGTCGCATTCAAAACATAATCCGCCTGTTTTGCAAGAAAGGAATCCATATTGCCCGTTAAACCAATCAGCTTATTGCCTGCATTTTTTAATAATGGCACTAAAACCTTGATTTCGGAAGTATTTCCGCTTTTGGAAATACATATAACCACATCATCTTGCATAATACTTCCCAAATCGCCGTGAATGGCGTCGGCGGCATGCATAAAAATCGCCGGAGTTCCCGTTGAATTTAGTGTCGAAACTATCTTATTAGCGATAATTGCACTCTTTCCAATCCCTGTTATGACCACCCTTCCATGTGATTCGTAGATTATTTTTACGCTATTTACAAACCCTTCGTCTATTAACTGCATCAGCCCCATAACTGAATATGCCTCAATTTGAAGCGTTTCACGGGCTATACTGATAATTTCATCGAATGTTTTCATTTATTTAAAGTTTTTTGAAAATATTTGTTGGAATATTGATGTTTGGTTATGTAAATAAGTTGTATATTTACCATTGCAAAACTATTCAATTTTACAACCTAATAATAATTAATAATGACATTAGAGCTCGAAGCCACAATTGCAGAATATTTAGAGCGATATTTTGGTTTCAAAACCTTTAAAGGGGAACAGGAAGCGATTATCAGCAGTATCATGATAGGAAAGGATACCTTCGTTATCATGCCTACCGGCGGGGGCAAGTCCATGTGCTACCAATTACCCGCCCTTATCAGCGAAGGAACGGCGATTATCATTTCTCCGCTCATTGCCCTGATGAAAAACCAGGTGGACTCCATGCGGAGTTTCGGAACGGAAGACGGCATCGCCCATTTTCTCAATTCTTCCCTAAGCAAGCAGGAAATGCTGCTCGTGAAAAAAGACATCACCGAGAAAAAAACCAAATTGCTTTATGTAGCTCCCGAATCATTGACCAAGGAGGACAATGTTAATTTTCTCAAGGAAATACAAATCTCCTTTTTCGCCATTGATGAGGCGCATTGCATCTCCGAATGGGGGCACGATTTCAGACCTGACTACCGTCGGCTCCGTCCTATTATTGATGCCATCGGCAAAGTCCCCATCATTGCACTGACTGCAACGGCTACTCCGAAAGTGCAGCAGGATATTCAGAAAAACTTAGGCATGATGTTGGACGCAAATGTGTTTAAGGCATCTTTCAACCGCAGTAACCTTTATTATGAAGTTCGCCCGAAAACCAATGAAGTCGTTAAAGACGTAATCAGGTATATCAGGCAACACCAGGGCAAATCGGGGATTATTTATTGTTTGAGCAGGAAAAAAGTGGAGGAATTGGCAGAAACATTACAGGTGAACGGCATTAAAGCGGTTCCTTATCATGCCGGTTTGGAGGCGCAAATGAGGGTAAAACACCAGGATATGTTCCTGATGGAAGAAATTGATGTGATGGTCGCCACCATTGCTTTCGGGATGGGTATTGATAAGCCGGACGTAAGGTTCGTGATTCATTATGATATTCCAAAATCGCTTGAAGGATATTACCAGGAAACAGGCAGAGGTGGTCGTGACGGCGGCGAAGGCAATTGCATCGCTTTCTATGCTTACGAAGACATCCTGAAATTGGAAAAATTTATGAAAGGGAAACCTGTTGCGGAGCAGGAAATAGGGAAACAATTAATTCTTGAAACCATTTCTTACGCAGAATCATCCGTTTGCAGGCGCAAACAATTACTGCATTATTTCGGTGAAATATATGAACAGGAGAATTGCGGCAATTGCGATAATTGTCTTCAGCCAAAGGAGAAATTTGAAGGAAAAGATTCCGTATTATTGCTGCTCGAAACTGTGCTTGCCGTCAGGGAAAAATTTAAGGCGAAACACGTCGTGAATGTGCTTACGGGAACTGCCTCTTCGGCTGTTAAATCGTACAAGCATACCGAGTTGGAAGTTTTTGGCGAAGGCGCAGACGAAGATGAAAAATATTGGAATGCAGTAATCCGCCAGGCATTAATTGCGCGGTTTCTTGCAAAAGATATAGAGAACTA
>Ga0207111_10252_pt1 | contig 12892 bp, 19 predicted proteins | sample Alteio_BWMinHeat_71_FD_153577 | JGI IMG/M metagenome (GOLD analysis project Ga0207111, IMG submission 153577) | Enriched cells from forest soil in Barre Woods Harvard Forest LTER site, Petersham, Massachusetts, United States -... | ecosystem: Environmental > Terrestrial > Soil > Temperate forest >... | reverse complement strand
CATTCACCTGCGTCCCCGTCCGAAACTGAAAATCCTGCAATTCGATATTAACTTCGCCGACCTGACCATCAAAGGCAGGGATTCGCAGGGGAATATACTGACCAAGGAAGATGTCCGCAAGATTATCCTGAAGGAAAAAGGACTTTCCACGCTGGGGGCGCGTAAGATTTGGTTTGACGACACCGTGCAGCGGCTGAATGCCGAAGGTCGCGGACAGTTCCTTGGCGATTTTGCCGCCGATGATAAAATCCTGACCATCATGCAAAGCGGTCATTACCGGTTGTATTCCTTCGACCTTTCCACCCATTTTGATGAAGACCTGGTGCTGATTGAAAAGTTCAACCCCTCGAAAGTTATCTCCGCAATTTATTACGACAGCCCTTCCAAAACCTACTTTGTGAAAAGGTTTTTGATTGAACCGACTGACAAGAAAACCTGTTTCATCAGCGAAGAAGAAGGTTCGTACTTGGAGATAGTTACCAACGATAAATTCCCGGTGGTGGAGTTGAAGTTCGGGAAAGAGAAAAACAAGGAAATCCCCGATGCGCAAATACGACTCGCTGATTTTATCGGTGTGAAAGGTATGAAGGCAAAGGGTAACAAATTGAGCAATTACAAGGTTAAGGAAATAAATATGCTGCCGCCGCTGCCGGTAGTGGAGGGGGAAATAGAGGAAATAAGGGAAATAGGGGGAATAGAGGAAATAAAGGAGGTAGAGGGAATAAAGGATGTAGTTTCTGAACCCGTAACCCTAAACCCCAAACCCGAAACCCCACACAAAGAAGTTGCTTTTGAAATAACCAACCCTGAAAGTGTCAACTTAGAAGAACCGAAAGAAGAAAAACCCGCGAAGCCAACGGGAAAGCCGACGCAGATAAAGCTGGATTTTGATTGAGGGTAAAACAGAAAAATGTTTATTTTTGCATTGTTCTAACAAATCAAGATGACAAAAGACGAGCATATTCAATACTGGAAAACAACTGCCGAACGGGATTGGGTTGCTGTTCAGAATATGTATAAAACAAAAGACTATTTACATTCTTTATTTTTTGCTCATCTTGTCCTGGAGAAATTATGTAAAGCCCATTGGGTAAAACAAAATACATCTAATACGCCGCCGTGGATACATAATATTGTCCGGCTCATTGAAGGAACCGATTTAAAGTTTAATGATGAAGACCTTGATTTCTTTCGCAGGATGAATGACTTTCAATTGGAAGGAAGATACCCTGACTATAAAGATAACCTTTATAAAATCTATAAAGCGGCAAACACAAAATTAATTTTAGACAAAGTAAACCAACTACGCGAATGCTTACTCAAAAAGCTGCCATAAACAAAGTCAAAAGTTTTGCTGAAGAATTAAAAAAAGCCGGTATCCGGCTCCAAAAAGTAATTCTTTACGGCTCTTATTCTCAAAACCGGCAACATCAATGGAGCGACATTGACGTGGCATTGGTTGCCGATGAGTTTACAGGCAACGGATTTGAGGACACAAAATATTTTGCCCGCATCAACAATAAAAAACCTTATATCATCATTGAAGCGAAAACTTATCCCTCCAGTTACTACCTTGAAAGCGACCCTTTTATTGATGAAATTAAAAGGACGGGGATAGAAATTCAGATTTAGAATAAAACAGGGCGATGATGAAATAGCTAACCCTGAAAGCGTTAATTTAGAAGAACCGAAAGAGGAAAAACCTGCAAAGCCAACGGGGAAACCAACGCAGATAAAGCTGGATTTTGATTGAGGGGAAGGGATATAGTTGGAAAAGAAAGCCCAAAATCATAAAGGTTTTTTATTGGAATTATTTCCCTTTTTAATATTGCAATCTTCATCTCTATACTCAAAATCATCTTTGCTTCGTGTGACTAAATAAATTTTGATGAGTAGAGATATCTGTTTAAATACATGTTTTAATTCTTTTATATGTATTAATGCTAAGATTATAATTAGAAGAAAGGATAAGATTCCGGGGAGTACGTTAGTTGACATGAAATGGTGTATTAAGGTTTTTTCGCTTTAAATTTAGAATATTTGCAAAACTCGTAATAATAGATCCAAACGATACGTTATTTATGTTTTGGACATCTCAAAAGCTCGATTTTAAGAAATCCTGTTACTTTTAAAATTATAATTATCAACAATTTACAAATACAATATTTTTAGAATAAGTAGCTTTTAGAGATGTCATTTAAAAGTTATTAACAATATGAAAAAGTTATTAACAATTATTTACCTATGGTTGTTGTCTTCAATAATGACGAAATAAACGAAATGAGTTTCGCTAATATAAATGTTAGCGGATATATTGTAGAACCTTATATACTATAAACTGACTAATAAAAAACAATAAAATGAAAAACTATTTCTTACTAATTATCATTATGACCATTATTTTTAGTTGTAACTCAAAAGGGAAATTCTCTGGTATAGTAGTTTCACTACAAGGAGATGGTGAAAACCCTTCTCCTTCTTCATTAAAAACAAAAATTTCTGAAGCAAATACAACCATTTATTTAATACCCAAAAATAAGATTGATACTTCAAAAATTAAAAATATTACTTCGTTTTATTATGTTCAAAATGAATTTTTCTTACTTATGAAGGAACAAAAAGAAAATGCTAAATATAGAAATGATGTAATAATAGAGATGTATAAAAAATATTTGAAGGGATTCAATGTAGAGGATGTGAATGGTTATAACCTATTTATTGGTATAGCAAAGCAATGCTATGATTCTCTAATCCAAAATTCAATAAAGATTGAAACAGATGCTTTTGGGAAATTCAATACAGAATTAGAAAAAGGAGATTATTTTTATATTTCTGAATCTCACTTTCTATTACCTGATGTAGTTTCAATAGAACGAGTAAGAATTGAATCAGCGTTAGACAGTATTTTTCATAGAAGTAATTTTACAATTTCAATTGACCTTCCTTTTGATGTCCTTGATTATGGATGGGTTAAAATAGAATCTGGCAAAGAAATTTCAAAAGAGATTTGCTTTAAACAAGAGTTGCATCAGGATTGGTATTAACTTCGGGCTGTTAAATATTTGCAATCTTTACCTTTGATCTATGGATTTGTAATCCGCTTTGCAGGGGGGCAAGCAGGAAGAATTAAAAACCCTACCCCCCAGCACTCTCGTCCAATAAGTGGCCTTCGCCCTCGCTTATTCTCCGTCGAGGGAGGATTTTAAGCGGCATCTCCGTCCCCGCTTAGCGGGGTCTTGCAGACCTGTCCTGAAAACAGGAATCATCTTTAAAATAAATCTTTCCTTCATATTCAATAAAAAAAGAAAGGAGTATCTTTGCAAAAAAACAAAATCATGAGCATTCAGGAAACAAATGAATTAAAACAGCAAGTTTATACCGCAGCATTACGATATATAGATAATGCAGAGGAAAACCTCAAAAAAGCAAAGAAAGAAGGCAATCGTTATAGCGATGCCAAATATGTACGAATTGCATCAGCGGTAGCTTATAATGCAGTGTTGCTGACTTTAGATGCATTCCTCCAGATAAAAGGTATTTATCCCAAAAAGCAACAAAGGAAAAGCATAGAATGGTATCGTTATGAACTGCGTAAGATTGATATAAAACTCCTGAACGAAGTAAACGATACTTATGATATTCTGCATTTATGTGGCAATTATGACGGACTTACTAATGTACAAGTTATTGAAATCGGAATGAAAAGCGCAAAGTCGGTTATCAAACGAATGAAACCAATGGTAAATTAAAGTTTCCCCCGCACTCTCGACCAATAAATGTCGTTCGCCCTCGCTTATGCTCCGGCGAGGGAGGATTTTAAGCGGCATCACCGTCCCCGCTTAGCGGGAACTTGCAGACCTGCCCTGAAAACAGGAATCATCTTTAAAATAAATCTTTCCTTCATATTCAATAAAAAAATAAAGGACTATCTTTGCAAAAATCTTCTTTTACTCATCTATGCGTATTTATTTAGACACATCCGTAATTGGCGGGGTTTTCGCGAAAGTCTTTTCAGAGGACACCAAAACGATGTTTGACCATGTGATAAATAAGAAAGCAATAATTATTGTTTCTACTCTTCTCGAAGCCGAATTATTGCGAGCACCAATTCATGTAAGGGATTTTTTAAATACATTACCCAAAACTCAAATCGAAAAAGTTGAACTGACAAATGAGGCGTTAGAACTTGCAGACATTTATATAGCTGAAAAAGTGGTTGGAAAAACCAGTCTGATTGACTGTCAACATATAGCGATTGCAACAATTTGCCGCGCTGATGTTCTTGCCAGTTGGAATTTTAAACATATTGTAAATCTTGAAAGAATTCGAGGATATAATTCCATTAATCTGCGTCACGGTTATCCATTACTTGAAATAAGATCACCCATAGAAATTTTTGCATCATGAAAACACAAACAAAAGAGAAAAAAGGATTGGTCAAAGACTTTGATCCTGTAAAAATGATGAGAGACATTCGTGATAAACTTTCATTAGAAATAAAGGATATGACCCATGAGCAGGAAAAAGCATATCTTAAAAAATTGCTTTCAAAAAGTTGAAATAATTTCCTGACTCCAGCCACCTTCACGTTTAATAAGTGGCGCTCACCCTGTGAGGACACCAACCATCTGCATAAGATAGGGTGTATGACAAATTTCCCAAGGGTCGTCATTCTGTAAGAAACTTGTTCAATCGGAGGTAAGAAGGAATATCCGGGTAAGAAGGGTTATCGAAGCTTAATCGCTTCGATGTCACTTTTTTTGCAAACACAAACTGTTTACCTCCGATTGAACAAGTTTCTTACAGAATGACGGTTGATTTAGGTTTTATTTGTATCATGGGAAATTTGTCATACACCCATAAGATAGTTTTCTCCATAAAAACCCTACTTTTGTAAAAAATCAGCATAATGGGACTTATCTACGCTAACATCCGCTTATCGAAGTCCTCCAAGCCGGCTTTAATGTTCTGCAACCACTGGGGACACTGCTAACTTGAGACTTTCTGCAAGAAATGAACAGACGAAAAGCAATACGAAATGACATCCCAAGTAAATAAGACGCATAAGTTTTCAGCCAAAATTGAGATTATAGGAATCAATCCATTTGTGTTTGTGCCTGAAAAAATATTGGGGGATATTTTCAAACAAGCGGGAAAAGATAAAGGGAAAATTCCTATTTGTGGCACAATAAACAATATGCCTTACAAACAAACATTGATAAAATACAGTGGCGACTGGCGACTTTACATCAATACTTTCATGCTGAAAAACTCACCAAAAAGAATTGGCGAAACCATTGCACTGACCATTGAATTTGATCCTTCGGACAGAACTATTAAACCACATCCTAAATTTGCAAAAGTCCTTCACGAAAATAAAAAAGCGAAAATGGTTTTTGACACTTTAAGCCAATCAAGACAAAAAGAAATTGTCAGATACATCGCCAACCTAAAAACAGAAGAAAGTATTGACAGAAATATTATCAAAGCCATAAATTTTTTATTGGGGGAAGACAGATTTGTTGGTAGAGATAAACCATAACTATTCAATAAAAAAATAAAGGACTATCTTTGCAAAAAATAAATATCTCTATTAATGATAGATTGGACATTGCATATTGAGTCGAAGCCGGATATATTGTATGGTAAGCCGGTTATTGTCAATACACGAATCCCTGTTGATTTAATATTGGAAAAACTTGCAACAGGAGATACAATTGGTGATTTACTTGCCGCTTATCCCCGTATTAAAAAGGAAGATATTATGGCATGTCTCCTTTTTGCGGCGGATTCAGTCAAAAATGAGGTGATATATTCAAAGGCATCCTGAAAATGAATTTGCTTGCTGATGAGAGTGTTGATTATGCTATCATAGCTGCATTGCGCAATAAAGGATTTGTTGTACGGTCAATATCGGAAGAACATCCGGGAATAAAAGATAAAGAAGTATTATCAAAAGCAATCCTTTATAATTGTTTGCTGTTGACCGAAGATAAAGATTTTGGAGAGTTAACTTATAGACGACAGGTTTTTGAGTGTGTTGGAAGAATACAAGACATCTATCCTGGAAAATCCTGAACTGTTTAAAAGGACTTACAAGAATTTTAGGGAGTGTTTTATTAAATCATTTCCATTCCTATTGGCATATCATGTTAATGAAGTAAACAAAGAAATCATCATTGTATCGGTTTTTCATACCAGCCGCAATCCAAGAAAAAAGTTTAAGATTAAATAATCAATTATATTCCCCTTATGCGCTCTCGACCCCTGATTGAGGTTTAATCCGTGCATCCTGCCCGAAAGAATGCCGGAGTTCTGAAGGAAAATATCACTTTAACAGATTAAAGGAAACAAAAAAGGATAATAAGGAATTTTACTTCCTTATTACCCTTCTCATAAACCCTTATACTCTTCTTTACACCTCTTCCCTCTGCGGGCGGGGCAGCAATACTTTACGCGACAATTTCATTTTGCCGGTCTTTTTATCAATATCAATCAGTTTTACCTGTATGATGTCACCTTCTTTCAGCACTCCTTCCATTGTTTCGAGGCGTCGCCATTCAATTTCCGAAATGTGAAGCAAACCGTCTTTGCCCGGCATCACTTCCACAAAAGCGCCGAAAGGCATAATGGATTTTACCTTACCTGTATATATCTCGCCAACTTCGGGGACTGCGGTAATGGCTTTAATCTTTGCAACTACTGCATCAAGCGCCTCTTTGCTTTCTGACATGATTTCAATAATACCGACATTGTTCACTTCTTCAATAACAATAACAGCGCCTGTTTCACGCTGCATCTCCTGGATTATTTTTCCTCCGGGTCCGATTACTGCGCCGATAAATTCTTTCGCAATGGTCATTTTGATGATGCGGGGAGCGAATGGCTTATAATCTGCACGGGGAGCGGACATGGTTTTTTCCATTTCGCCAAGAATATGCAACCTGCCTTGCTTTGCCTGCTCTAATGCTTCTTCCAGCACTTTATATGACAAGCCGTCCACTTTTATATCCATCTGGCAGGCGGTGATACCGTCATTGGTTCCGGTTACTTTAAAATCCATGTCGCCCAAATGGTCTTCATCGCCAAGAATATCAGATAATACGGCATACCTGCCTTTTTCATCCATAATTAAACCCATTGCAATACCTGAAACGGGCTTCCTGATTTTCACGCCTGCATCCATCAAAGCGAGCGAGCCGGCGCAAACGGTAGCCATTGAAGAAGAACCGTTTGATTCAAGAATATCTGAAACAACCCTTAACGTATAGGGGTTTTCGTCGGGTGAAGGCAATACCTGCTTCAACGACCTCATGGCAAGATTACCATGACCCACTTCTCTTCTGCCAGTGCCGCGGTTCGGTTTTACTTCGCCGGTAGAGAAAGCGGGGAAATTATAGTGTAACATAAAGTTATTGGTGCCTTCAAATACCGCCCCGTCAATTATCTGCTCATCTCTTTTGCTTCCAAGCGTAACGGTGGTTAATGATTGTGTTTCGCCTCTTGTGAATAAGGCGGAACCATGTGCAGTGGGAAGATAATTTACTTCCGACCAGATAGGACGAATTTCATCCAACTTGCGACCATCCAACCTTTTCTTTACATCCAGCACACATTCCCTGATGGCTTCTTTTTCTATATCGTGGAAATATTTTTTAAGCAATCCGGCTTTTGCTGTCTTATCCTCTTCGCTTAAAGTTTCCAGGAATTCAACCCTCACCGCTTCAAACATTTCTTTTCTTTCGTTCTTGTTATTGCTGCCTTTTTTAGCTACTTCATAGAATTTTTGATAAGTAGCATTTTTCATGGCTTCCTTCAATTCAGGTTCGTTGGTTTCATGCGAGTATTCCCTTTTCTTGCCGGCGCCAATCATTGCGGCTAATTCCAATTGCGCATTGCATTGCAATTTAATCGCTTCATGCGCTATTTTAAGGGCTTCGAGCATATCGGCTTCCGAACATTCTTTCATTTCGCCTTCCACCATGGTTATATCCTTGAGCGTTCCGGCAACAATGATGCTTATATCGGCTTTCTCCACTTCATCCTTAAAAGGATTAACAATAAATTTCCCGTCAACCCTTGCAACCCTCACTTCAGAAACAGGTCCGTTAAATGGAATGTCGGAAATGGTAACCGCAGCAGATGCGGCAAGCCCTGCAAGCGCATCGGGCAAAATGTTTTTATCAGCGGATATAAGATAAATCAATACCTGTATTTCTGCATGAAAATCATCAGGAAACAGCGGTCTTAAAGCCCTGTCCACCAACCTCGAAATCAATATTTCATATTCGGACAAACGCGCTTCTCTTTTGAAAAAGCCGCCTGGAAATCGTCCCACTGAAGCATATTTTTCCTGGTAATCCACTGAAAGCGGAAGGAAATCGCTTCCTGCAACGGGTTCCTTTTTTGCACAAACTGTTGCAAGGAGCATTGTTTCGCCCATGGTGAGTACAATGGAGCCGTCGGCTTGTTTTGCCAACTTTCCTGTTTCGAGGGAGATTGTTCTTCCGTCGCCTAAGTCAAAGGTTTTTACTGTTCCGGTCATTTTCTTGTTTATTATTAGTTATTGGTTATTGATAAAAATAAAGCAAAAAAGGCAATTTAAACAATTGCCTTTTAAAGCTACTATTATAATGTCAGGGTTATTTCCTTATGTCAAGTTTTTTGATAATCTCCCTGTACCTTGTAATTTCGGTATTTCGGAGATAATCAAGCAATCTTCTGCGTTTTCCTACAAGATTCACCAATGCCTTTTGAGTACCGAAATCTTTGCGATTAAGTTTAAGATGCTCCGTGAGGTGGTTAATCCTTGTGGTAAACATGGCTACCTGCGCTTCTGTGTTGCCGGTGTCAGTCGCTGATTTTCCGTAGGTGCTGAAAATTTCCTTTTTTACTTCGCTTGTTAAATACATGTTTTATGGTTTCTATTTTTAATTAAGGGCGCAAAAATAAGCATTTATTTGTTACAATGAACAGTTTTGAGAATTATGAATTCATAATTAGTTTTCGCTACCTTCTCATTTCTGAACCATTCATTATTTCTTTTGCTCCTTCACTATTTTATCGTCATTGGAAAAGTAGGTGGTTTTAGCCATCAGGAAAGCCATTGTGGAAAGACCCACCAAAGCCACAACTCCAAAGATAATCGTTAAAATTGTTATTAATGTCATTTTTTTAGTATTTTAAGATTTTTTTGAATTGAAAATATGATTATTGAAGAAGCTATTAAAAAGGCAATTAAAAGAAGTATTCCCAAAATAAGCAGAAAGGGTTCAATAATATTCTGTTGTGGGCTAAAAGATATTTTTAAGATTAAACTTACATCCCCCGTAACCAAGCCAATAATAAACAAAGCGAGAAGCTTCAAATAATCCATCTGTGTCCTGATTGCTTCTTTTAAATAATCTTTGTCCATGCATTTTAGAGAATAATTATAGGGACAAAAGTAGCAATTATATTCTTACATTAACACATATCCGAAAAACAACAACTTAATTATTCAGCAACTTAATAACCTGTCCGAGTTTCGCTTTCAGATTTTTTCTTTCCACAATGAAGTCAAGAAAGCCGTGTTCCAATAAGAACTCTGATGTCTGGAAGCCGGGAGGCAGGTCTTTGCCGATGGTTTCTTTCACCACTCTCGGACCTGCAAAACCAATCAAAGCGCCCGGCTCTGCAATGTTGAGGTCGCCAAGCATGGAGAATGAGGCGGCAACTCCGCCGGTTGTAGGGTCAGTGAGCACGGATATATAAGGTATGCGTGCTTCAGCAAGCAGTGATAGCTTTGCGGCGGTTTTAGCCATCTGCATCAGAGAATACCCGGATTCCATCATCCTTGCTCCGCCTGACTTTGATATGATAATTAAAGGTTTGCGGTTAAGTATGCAAAGGTCAATAGCCCTCGAAATCTTTTCGCCAACCACAGCGCCCATGGAGCCGCCTATAAATGTAAAATCCATAGCAGCTAACACCACATCTTCATCATCGAGTTTTCCGGAAACAATGGTAATGGCGTCCCTCACGCCTGTTTTCTTCTTAGAATCAACCAAACGGTCTTTATATTTCTGCGTATCTTCAAAATTAAACGGGTCGGCGGAAACGATGTTGGAAAACAGTTCCTTATATTCCTCATCATTAAAGAGGATTCCGAAATATGCCTTTGAGCCGATGCGCTGATGATAATTGCATTTGAGGCACACATAGTGATTCGCTGCATTTTCGGCAGCGGTAACAATGTTCTTGCACGAAGGACATTTGTACCACAACCCGTCAGGAGTTTCTTTCTTTTCCTTTGTGGAAGTGGTGATGCCTTTTTTTATGCGTTTAAACCAACTCATTTTTAGGGATTAGGGAAAAATGGAACGCAGATTTTTATGATTATTATGATTTGTTAAGGTTTTTATCATTTTTTATCATAACTATCATAAAAATCTGCGTTCCATTTATTACGCCAGCGTTATCTCTTTAGAAAGATAAACATCCTGTATAGCATTCAACAGCCCAACCCCGTCTTTCATTGGTTTCTGGAATGCTTTTCTGCCGGAAATAAGTCCCTGCCCGCCTGCTCTTTTATTGATGACTGCGGTTGATACGGCTTCTGCAAGGTCGGTTGCTCCTTTTGATTCTCCTCCTGAATTAATCAGCCCCACCTTTCCCATGTAGCAATTAATCACCTGGTAACGGCAAAGGTCAATGGGATGGTCGGAACTCAATTCACTGTAAACTTTTGCATGAGTTTTCCCGAAATTGAGCGCTGTGTATCCACCGTTGTTTGAGGGTAGTTTTTGTTTGATAATATCCGCCTGGATGGTAACGCCGAGATGGTTCGCCTGACCGGTAAGGTCTGCCGCAGCATGATAATCCACTCCGTCTTTCTTAAAGCCGCTGTTGCGAAGGTAACACCAAAGAATGGTCGCCATACCCAATTCATGCGCCTGTTCAAACGCTTCCGAAACTTCTACAATTTGTCTTGCCGATTCCGCCGAACCGAAATAAATGGTTGCTCCCACCGCTGCTGCTCCCATGTTCCATGCTTCTTCCACGCTTCCGAACATAATCTGGTCAAACTTGTTGGGATAAGTAAGAAACTCATTGTGGTTGAGTTTTACGATAAAAGGTATCTTGTGCGCATATTTGCGGGAGGTGGAAGCCAATACGCCAAAAGTGGAAGCAACTGCATTGCAGCCACCTTCAATGGCAAGTTTAACTAAGTTTTCGGGGTCGAAATAAATTGGGTTAGGTGCGAAAGATGCTCCTGCGGAATGTTCAATGCCCTGGTCAACGGGAAGGATGGACATATAACCCGTTCCGCCCAAACGTCCGTGTGAATAAATGGACTGAAGGTTTCGCAATACCTTATTATTCCTGTTAGTGTCTTTAAAAACACGGTCAATAAAATCAGGACATGGTTGCTGCAATTGGTCTTTGGAAACTGTTTTGCATTGATGGTTTAACAATGATTCTGCGCTTGCGCCAAGAATTTCTTCAATTTTGTTTACTGATGTTAGTTCTGCAATGTTGTTCATGTTTATGAATTATGAGTTATTATTAGAGCGGCAAAACTATAAAAGATTTATGAAAGTGCAGAAAAGAATTGAGAAGAGCGGTTTTTATTACCATGAAAGGGGGAGTAATTGTACAACCTGTTAAAACATTATTCTTATCTTTGCGGTCAAATAAAATTGATGACCCCTAAGTTTGAAGTACTATTTAACATGAAAAAAAATAAAAATGACAAAAAAGACGCTATTAAAACAAGCAGGTGATAAACTCGAAAAACTACCGCCTGATAAAATTATAGAGGTCATGGACTTTGCAGAATTTTTAATTGCCAAAACCGAAGCAGGTTTGCAAAACGAAACACTTCTGAAAATTGCTGCAACATCAAATGCCTTTGCTTTTGTGAATGAAGATAAAGTGGAATATACATTAGCTGATATAAAAAAAAGTAAATGAAAAAAGGCGATGTAGTGGTGGTTGATTTCCCTTTTACTGATTTAACGGGAAGCAAATTAAGACCATCAGTAATTCTCTTAGAGAACAAATTTGATTATGTAATTTGCTTTATAACCTCTAATTTAGCTATCGAAGAGCCATTTGATATTGTATTGTCGCCAAAACCTTCAAATGGTCTCAAAAAACAATCTTTATTAAAAACTAATAAAATAATGACTGTAGATAAAGATATTGTGATGGGTATAATAGGACAACTTACAAATGCTGAAATTAATCTGCTTAATAACAATATGGTTAAGCTTTTTAAATTTCATATTAAACGATATGAAATCTGAAGTAACTTATGATATACATGCGTACCCTGAAAAGGGGATTATGTTTATGTCACCACTATGTGTATTCTTTACCAATTATCGATAATTTTTCAGCTAATGTCGATATTAATAATCTTTAGCCTGTGGTGGTTATTGATTTTATATTTATGAAAAGTAAAACGATGTGCAAAAATCCCTGCCAAAATCAATGCACCTCCCGTTATCAACACTCCTTTTGTAAATATGGGATGTGAATGATTAATTTCTGCATTAATAGCATTAATAGCTAAATAAGTACCTCATGCAACAGGCAATAAAACTGAACTTTGATTGAGAATACTGCGCCACGAACTTTTTGTATCATAACGAATGGCAGTGATTTTTGAAACAGGCATATTAATGCTGCAAATACTTATTGATGAATCGCTCATTTCGTTTATTTTTCCCGTAATCCATGATGGATACCCCAAAAACTGTACGCTGATTTCAGCATGAACATAAAAGCATATCCTTTTTATATGTCCGACTCTGTAAAGTATCAACATTTTTTGGGCTGAACATTGGAACGATAATAATGAAATTAATAATATAAGGGTTAGGACATAAAGGGATTTATGCATAAT
>Ga0207111_10251_pt1 | contig 12926 bp, 13 predicted proteins | sample Alteio_BWMinHeat_71_FD_153577 | JGI IMG/M metagenome (GOLD analysis project Ga0207111, IMG submission 153577) | Enriched cells from forest soil in Barre Woods Harvard Forest LTER site, Petersham, Massachusetts, United States -... | ecosystem: Environmental > Terrestrial > Soil > Temperate forest >... | reverse complement strand
TGACCGTTGCTGTTGCCAGCGCCATTCTGGGTCATGAAGACGACGGGCAGCGTGGTTTGCCCCCCGAACATATAGCGCATGGCCCCGGCTTGATTGGCGATCTGGTCGAAGGCAAGGTACAAAAAGGTTCCAAACATCAGGTCAACCACCGGGCGCAAACCCGTGGCAGCCGCGCCCACGCCCGCCCCCGCCACAGCCAGCTCGGAAATTGGCGTGTCGATCACGCGCTCGCTGCCAAATTCTTTGTGTAGATGACGTGTCCCGGCAAAGACGCCGATCCGCACATCCTCGCCCATCAGGATCACGCGCTCGTCGTGGCTCATTTCCTCGCGCAGTGCTTCCTGGATGGCGGCAATATAGGTTTTCCTGGGCATTTAACGAACCTGCTCTCTATCGGTTAGATGTCAGTCACGATTCCAAGTTCTTGCAACCAGCGTTGATACTCAATCAATGGCAAATCGGCAGGCCGCATGGGAAGCTCTACCTTTGTCCAGAATGGCGGCAGCAGCCACGGCTTCTGACTTTCCACCACGCAGCGATCCTGTTCGCGCAGAGTGTCTTGCAGCTTCTCAAACTCCGGGTCCCAGGCGGGCTGATCGAGGTCATAGTTACGCGCCGACCCCCAGAAGATCAGCGTGCGGTTGTACTGCGCCGGGCATACCGCCTGCCAGATCAAGGTTACTCGTTCGTCGCTGTCGAGCGCACGAATAGTGAAATGAATCGTGTTGGGAATGCCGACTGTCGTGGTAATGGCGACTTCACGCAGCGTTTCGCGCGCCTCGTCGTCGGCGATGGTGGCGTTATTCGGCTGCCACATCGTGAAGTCCACGACGAGGTCCCAGCCATTCCGAGACACGCGATGATCCGGCGGTTCCGGGTGACTGCGATCACCAACCAATCCGTTATGAACCCAGGCCCCATGCGTGTCGTCCAGCGCAGCCATGATGACGCGCGGCGCTGAAGATACCCAGGGCGCATAAGTCCGCAGCGGACCCGGCAAGAATCCGGGCGCGCCGAGGTTGGGCAGATGTGGGATGTCGCGCGCAGGTTCATCCGCCAGGCAAACCCATATCAACCCGTACATTTCCTGAACGCGATAGCTATCCACCCGCGCCGATTCAGGAATCGTGCGGCCTGGCATCATCTGAGGAATATCCACGCAGCGGCCATCGTTGGTATAGGTCCATCCGTGATATGGACACATCAGGCATTCGCCGTGGCCCTCGACACGCCGCACCGCGCCCAAAGAAAGCTGCGCCTGGAAGTGCCGACACACATCAGATAGGGCAACCAGTTCGCCGTTTAATCGCGTAATCGCCAGCGGCGTGTCCAACAAGTCGGCATGAGCAACCGGCACGTCGTTCAATTCGGCTGCGGGCATGACAGGATGCCAGAAAGGTTTCAGCGATTCGTAGTAGTCCTTTACCGAATCTGGTGAAACAACAGGAGTAGCAACCATGATCTTTACACCCATGTATCTTCGTAAATCGATTCTGGTGCGGGATCGGGGCTGGAACGTGCGTAATCGACTGCGGCGGTCACGCTCTCAGTGATCTGATGATCGAAGTTTTCCAGGTCGCCAGCGGGAACAATTCCGTGTTCGACGATGTACGTGTGGAGGATCGTCAGCGGGTCTTTGGCCTGCGCTTCCGCCGTTTCTTCCGGCAGGCGATATTGCTGCCCGGCCAGAAATGCTTCTTCGCCCTCCGCATGTCCGCCACGGCGATGCGTCTTGGCCTCGATCAGCGTGGGGCCTTCGCCGCGCCGCGCCCGTTCGACGGCCTGCCGCGCAACGGCATACATCTCCAGTGCGTCTGTGCCGTCCGCGATGATACCAGGAACGCCGTAACCCGCCGCGCGTGTGGCGACATCCCGGACGTTCATGACCGTGATGGCTGGCGTGAACTCGCCATATTGATTGTTCTCGCACACGAAGATTACCGGGAGTTTGAACGCCGACGCAAGGTTCAGCGATTCGTGGAAGCTACCTTCGTTGGCTGCGCCGTCGCCAAAGAAACACACCGAGACCTGGTCGGTCTTACGAGTTTTAGCGCTCAAGCCAGCGCCAACCGCAATCGGGATACCCCCGCCCACGATGCCGCACGCCCCAAGCATCCCGATTTCAAAATCGGCAATGTGCTGGCTGCCGCCCTTGCCTTTGCAATAGCCGGTTGCCTTGCCGAACAACTCGGCCATCATCCGCTTGACGTCGCCGCCTTTGGCGATCACGTGCCCGTGGCCGCGATGGGTGCTGGTGATATAGTCGTCATCGCGCAGCGCAGCACAAACGCCCGCGCCGACGGCTTCCTCGCCGATGTACAGATGGACGAGTCCGGGAAGCTGCCCATTTTTGAACAAGCGCCCGACTTCTTCCTCGAAGCGGCGAATGCGCAAAATCCGCTGGTAAATATCGAGAATCGTGTCTATAGAAATATCCCGTACTTGTAGCACCACTCATCATCTCCCACAAATTTCAGCGACTGTCAGTGCAAGGACCTGCGTAGCAGTGATAATTTGATCTACATCGATACATTCGTCAACCATCGGCCAGATTGGGATAAAACCCGGCCCGTACTCGACACACGTGATGCCTACCCCTTTGAAATGGCAGGTGTCGGCAGTCGCGCCGATGCGATGTCCCGCGCCTACAACCGGATCGCTGCCGGTTACGTGCTTGTGCGCCTCGATCAACGTCGTGACCAGCGGCGAATCGATTGGCGTGGCGGGACGCGCTGGCATATTTGGCTGGCGCGCGCTTTGCGGAATGATCAACTCATACTGAAAATCGGGATCGTCAGCCCGAATTTGATCGAGCAGCGCCGTCATGTCTTGGCGTACCGTTGCCTCCGTCATGCCCGGTATGATGCGCAGGTCAAAGCTGAGGGTGGTCGTATTTTGATAGTGCTCGACGTTGCGCACGGCCATCGCCGGGAAACCGGGAATCAGCGGGTGTGGCTCGAAGCGGAGCCAGCCGCCTGCCTGCTTCAATTTGAGCGGTTGGTAGCTAGGGCCAAAGGCATGAATCACTTTTGTGATCTTTTCGATGGGATTGATATAGGGTACGCGGTGTTTGAACTCGCCGATTACCCGCACTTTCCCCTGCACATAACCGACTGAAATGACGCCTACATCCAGGTTGCCCGCCTCCGTTACGATGCAGTAATCAGGACGCAGCCCGGTCTTGATCAGGTGCAGCGCGCCCACTCCGCCCCCGGTTTCCGCCACAACACAGGCGACGATGACATCCCCTTTGAGCGCCAGGTCTGAACGGCGCACCATCTCGGTAGCCATCAAGATAGCTGCGACACCGGCCTTCATGTTGATAGCGCCAAGACCGTACAGCTTTCCGTTTTCGATGTCGGCGGCAAATGGATCGTGAGTCCATTCATCACGGCGGAAGACATCGCCGTTCCAGTCGCTGGTGTCGGTGTGGCCGCACAACATCAGGCTTGGACCGCTGCCGTCGCCGTGTAACACGCCAATCGCCTGGTGCGTTACGCCGCCATCGCGCAGCGGGACTTCCTGGAAATCGACCTCGAAACCGCGCTGCTGCATCCAATCGCAAATAAAGCGACCAACCTCCGACTCGTGCCACAAAAACGACGGAATGCGAATAAGCTGCTGGGTCAGTTCGACAGGCTCGCTGGGCATCAAAAATTTCAGAAGGGCGCTGTCAACCATCATTTTGTCTCGCCGGGAACGACTGCCCAGGCGTCGAAGCCGACCTGCGCGCCGCCCCACAATTCCTTGACGCCCACGGTATTGCGTGTCGGGTAAGGCTCCTTAAAATATTCGCGGTAGATGGCATCCATTTCTGCGAATCGGTTTATATCCGTGAGCGATACGTTCACTCGAATGACCTGGGCCAGCGATAACCCTCCGGCCTCCAAAACGGCTTTAATGTTTTCGAGCGCCTGCCGTACTTCCGCCTCAAAACCGCCTTTGACGACGCCTGAGCCGTCCGGGTGTGTGCCGAGATAACCTGAAGTCACCAGCAAATTGCCAGCCCGCAAGCCTTGACTGTAGCCACTGGAAGGGATAGGAGCCTTCGTCGTCAGAATTTTTGCGAACTCGGTCATTCAATCCCCTCAAGAATTCCAGATTGACCATAATTAAAGATAGAATTCATTTTGAATTTATATTGGTGGGACTGCATATAGACATTTTATATAAAATTGTACAAAATCGTTTAGGGAATTGCGACAACGTCCGGCTACTGTTCAAGTTTTAATGGGTGAATTGCATGAGCGAAACGCCGTCTGATGAAGTGGTTTACGTACAAAAAGGACCGGCCAGCCTGCCGGAGATGACCGGGCCAGAGCTAGAAGAACGGCTCAAAATCACCCGTGTCCTGCTGCTGCCCTTCGGCGCGACAGAGGCGCACGGGGCGCATCTGCCGCTGGGAACCGATACTTTCGAAGCGCGGGAGAATTGCCGCCGCGCGGCGCTGCGCCTGGAAGCACGCGATTGCCCGGTCGTGATTGGACCGGCGATACCATTTGGCACGTCCAGCTTTCACATGGGATTTACCGGGACGATCTCGATCAGCGCGACGACATTCATCGCGCTGACCAGGGAAATATGCCTGAGCCTGTATCAAAGTGGTATCCGTAAATTCGCCTTCGTGCATGGTCATGACGGCAACTTGCCTGGAATGATGGTCGCTGCGCAAGAAGTCGTCGATTCGACGCCAGACGCGGAAGTGATGGTGCTGAACTGGCTGACTCCTTTGAGCAAGGTGTATCACACCATCCAAACGTCAAAGAAATTGGAAGGTCATGGCGGCGAGGGTGAGACATCGCGTATCCTGGTGACACATCCCGAACTGGTACACCTGGATCGCGCTGTGAAACACCACGTCGAACCGGAAATCATGCGCAAGATTCAAGGGCCGGAACACATCAAAACGGGCGGCGGCATTTTCTACGCGACCCGCAGCTACAAGGCGCATACGCCTTACGGTCACATCGGCGATCCGGCGTTGGCGCGCGAGGACACCGGCAACCGGGGTTATGACGTGATTGCCGAATGGATCGCGCGCGTGGTTGCCCGCGATTATTTCGGCCAGACCGTCGATATGACAGCGCCCTACGAGCAGACCACGCCCTGATGGCAGACTACATCCTGGTTGGAGCGGGATCGGCGGGCTGCGTACTGGCGAATCGTTTGACCGAAAACCCGGACGCAACCGTACTCCTGTTGGAAGCAGGCGGTAGGGACGACAACCCGGAAATTCGCATCCCGGCGCGCTGGAGCAATTTGCTGGAAACGCCGCTCGATTGGTGTTACCGAACCGAACCGCAAGTCCACCTCAATAACCGTATCCTGACATTGAATCGCGGTAAGGTCTTGGGCGGGTCCAGTTCTATCAACGCGATGGTCTACATTCGTGGGCATCGCTGGGATTATGATCACTGGGCACAACTTGGCGCAGCGGGCTGGAGCTACGCCGAAGTCCTGCCCTATTTCAAGAAAGCCGAGAACCAGGAGCGCGGACCTGACGACAATCATGGTGTTGGTGGGCCGCTGAATATTTCGAGCGTTCCGCAGGTTTCGCCCATCGCCGACGTGTTTATTCAAGCCTGTGCGCAGTGGGGTTTGCCCGTCAACGACGATTTCAACGGGGCTACGCAGGAAGGCGTAGGATGGTATCAGGTTACGCAGAAAAATGGCGAGCGCCACAGCACGGTTGATGCCTATCTGAAGCCTGCCTTATCGCGCCCGAACCTGGCCGTCGAAACCCAGGCCCACGTGACACGTTTGCTTTTCTCCGGCACACGCGCGGTAGGCGTCGAATACGTCCAGCAGGGTCAGACCAAACAGGCTTACGCCGATCAAGAGGTGATTCTGTGCGGCGGGGCAATCAACTCGCCGCAAATCCTGCTGTGCTCCGGTGTTGGTCCGGCGAATCAACTACGGCGGCTCAATCTGCCCGTCGTGGTCAATCTTCCAGGCGTCGGCGAGAATTTCCAGGATCATCCCAAAGTGGACTGCCACTTTACCAGCCGGCCACCGACCAAAGCGGATTTCTCGCTGAGTGGAGCAGTTTACGGCGAGTACCAGCGCAACCGGAGCGGTCTGCTAAGTCGGGTGCGCTCGCCTGTCGGCGCATTTGCAAAGACGCACCCGGACCTGGACATTCCCGACGTGCAATATTATGCGGCGCAAGGTGACATCAACGGCCTGTATGATTTCGCTATTGTCGCCAGTTTGCTGCGCCCCGAAAGTCACGGCACGCTCACGCTGCGTTCGGCAGACCCGTTCGTTTATCCGCGCATTCAGCCTGATTTCCTGGCCTCCGATAAAGACCTGCGCGTGCTCGTCGAGAGTGTGAAGTTTGTACGCCAACTGGTGCAAATGCCCGCATACGCCGATTTTTTGGATGGTGAAATCAACCCAACCAGCGATATTTGCACCGCCGCGCACATTGCAAACTGGATTCGCGCTTCGCTGGAATCGACCTGGCATTGTGTTGGAACCTGCAATATGGGAGTTGATCCGATGGCGGTGGTCACTCCCCAGCTTCAGGTGATTGGTGTCGAGAATTTACGTGTCGTCGATGCCTCGATCATGCCTGAAGTCGTCGGCGGCAACACCAATGCGGCTGTCATCATGATCGCAGAAAAAGCGGCGGATATAATCCGAAGCGCAGTTGGCGAATAAGTATGAAGCATGTTCCGCTGGGTAATACAGGCGTCGAAGTCAGTGCGCTGTGCCTGGGCACGATGTATTTCGGCAGCCTGACCGATGAGGTTACGTCCTTTCAGATTCTTGATTGCTATGTGGAAGCGGGCGGCACGTTTCTGGACACGGCCAATATCTATGCCGGGTGGGTTGACGGCTTTGTCGGCGGTGAGAGTGAAACGCTGTTGGGTCGCTGGCTCAATGGACGCAGCAACCGCTCTCATCTGTTTATCGCTACGAAAGTTGGAGGAATTCTGCACCGGGGCCATGAGCCGCTGCCAGGGAGCCAATCGGGGCTGCGCGCCGCGCAGATTGAAGCCGAGTGTGAGAAAAGCCTGAGACGGCTGGGGATTGAGACCATTGACCTCTATTATGGACACATGGATGATCGATCAACGCCCTGGGAAGAAACTCTTGAGGCTTTTACCCGGCTGATCAAGGCGGGCAAAGTGCGCTTTATCGGGGCCAGCAACATCGCAGCGTGGCGACTGGCACAGGCGCGCTGTGTGAGCATAGCGAATGACTGGGACAGTTATTGCTGCGTACAGCAGCGTTTCTCCTACCTGCGTCCCAGGGTCGGCGCAAATTTTTCGCCCCAGGTCGCCGCCGATGACGATCTGCTAGATTACTGCCAGACTGAGGGAGTCACCTTACTTGCCTATTCGCCGTTGCTTGGTGGCTTGTACGGCGAAGCCAACCGAGTTCTGCCTGAACAGTACGTTTCCTCGCAGTCAAGCAACTGTCTGGCGGCCCTGAACGAAATCGCCGCCGAACACTACGCAACGACCCATCAAATTGTGCTCGCCTGGCTATGTCAGAATTCCCCGAATGCGATCCCAGTAATCGGAGTTGAGACAGCCCAACAGCTCCAGGAGAACCTTCGATCTCTCGACATCACCCTGAGTAATAGCCAGTTGAACCGTCTCAACCGTGCCCGAACACCCAACGGCGACGATTAACACAACCATTCGACCTGGAGCCAGCTACCAAACGCTACCACGTATTTGCAATGTTTTCCGCTGTGCGCCAGGCCAGCGCCATGATCGTCAGCACAGGGTTAAATCCGCCGTTGGTCACATGCACGGACCCGTCCGCGATAAACAAGTTGTCGTGATAGTGTACCTTGCACCATTTATCCACCACAGACATTTGCGGATCGTCCCCCATCCGACACGTCCCTGCTTGATGCTGCCCGCCGGACAACCTCAATTCAGGTTCATCGCCCCACACCTTGACTGCACCGGATGCCATTAGCCACTCTTTGGCCCGCTCGTTCATGAACCGGGCAACCCGCACAGTTTCCGGATGGGTTGTGCCGGACAGATGCGCCACTGGAATGCCGTATCGATCTCGCACCTGCGGATCGATGGTTACGCGCCCGTCTGGACTGGGAATCTCTTGCACCGGACCTCTCACGTCGCTGACACGACGGTAATTTTCACGCATAAAGCGTTTGTTGGCGTGTCCCCATTTCGGCAGGTCCGGCGGCAGAGCGCGTTTCCAGAAAATGATGGGCAGCACAATATCGTCATCAGTCAGCATCCCGCCGCCCACAATCCCGCTGTTATTGTGGTTGAACTTGCACGTGGCGACGGCAGCGCCGGGGCCAATCCCGTCGTACATTTCTTCCTCGAAAAGTCCCACCGCGCCAGGGTAATAGTGGCCCTGTAAATGCCGGCCCACCTGATCGCAATTGTTGCCGATGCCGTATGGTTCTTGCGGCGTTGCAGAGTTAATCAGCAGACGTGCTGTTTCCACCGCGCTACAGCTTAACACGATCACGGTAGCCGAGAAGTCACGCTCACGTCCCGTACTATCGATAGTGCTGACTCCGGTCACGTGCCCACCCGCATCGACCTTTAGTCGGCGAACCATGACTTCGGGTCGGAGGGTGCAGTTGCCACTCGCCAGCGCCCGTTCAATCATGGTGTTGTGTGTTCCGTTTTTTGCGTCAACGGGGCAGGCAAAGCCCACACAATGCTGACAGTGAACGCACGCGGGTCGTCCATTGTAGGGAATGGAGTTGATCAGACGCGGAATGCGTAAGTCCTGCCAGCCCAGTTGCTGTAAGCCATAGCGATGTACAACCGATTTGCGCGCCAGCGTGAGCGCAGGCATAGGATAGGGCTTTGCGTAGGCGGGCAGGTGTGTCATCGTCTGATGGTCGCCACTCACACCGATTTCCCATTCCGCCCGCTCATAATAGGGAGCCAGGTCTTCGTAACCGATGGGCCAATCGGCCAGCGAACTGCCTGCCGGTACGCCGTAAATGCTTGCCATGCGGAAGTCCTGGGGCATGAAGCGCCACGCCTGACCTGCATAGACGCGCGTACCACCGCCCACAGTGGCGGCATTATTCTGATAACCCGGCTCATGGGGCCGGATAGTATGCCCTTCCTCGTCGGTACGCGGGTTGCCGTCTATATCTGGTCCCGCGTTGTGTCCGTACTGCGACAACCGCTGATTTCGCAGATGATCGCGCCCCACGTCGGCAAAACTCAGCGCACGTTCCCGCTCCAATAGCAGCACCTTTTTCCCAGCCTCGGCCAGTACGCCCGCAGCGACCCCGCCGCCTGCGCCGGAACCGACCACAATCACGTCGTAGTCGGTCATCCTGTCACCTCGAAGCCGATCATTTTCCACGCAACACTGCCCCGGTTGCCTCCGTTATCTGGATCACTATAAAAACCCTCGGCGCAGTGTTCGACCAGCAGCGCAAAAAACGGTGCAGGCTCTAGCGGCCAAACCGTCTGAACGGTTCCCTGTTCGATTCTTAGCAGCAGCGCTTCCTGTGCATTCGGCGTGAGATCGGCAAAAGTGTTCCCGCTGATCGCCCTTGCCTCGGCGTCAATAGCGAGTAATCCATGCTGGTACACGCTAACCAGGTCTTTCAAATCGCGCTCAAATTGGCGGAAGAGATAATCTCCCACACCGGCCTCCCAACCGCCGGGAAAATCGTCGGGCGGGATAACGACATTAACTACTGCCTGCAAAATAGCAATTTGTGGCTCGGTCAACATATACAGTTTTCACCCTATCGTGTGCAAAATCCCTGCGTTGCAGCCTATCCGTTCGGCGGCGAGGACTCCGATCAAAACGCTGTCCACAATAAGCGGACAACCTGAAAAGAGCGCCAACCGCGTAGAGTATAATATAGAGAAGTAGGAGGACAAAGGGCTTTTGTCCTCCTGATTTGTGGCATTCGGGGTGCTGCGCCGATGCTCACGCAGATGGGAGTGTCATCAGTCCGCAGCCAGACCGAGACGGGGGATTAATGGGTGCTGACCTGGTAGCAGGCCACATCATATTGACTGACGGAGCTAGGGTTATTCGAGTTTTGGGGCTGTGAGCCTGCATAGTGTGTCGCGGCGACTCCCGTCGGGTTGAACGCACCGCCCGACGTATTAGCGGCATTGCCCGGACTGGACGGCTGGCTCTGGCACGATTGGCCGGGTTGGCCCGTGCCCGCCGGATTACCTGCTTTGACTGGACTGCTGGTGCCAAGAAGCAGAGCCAGCAGCACGACGACCACGCATCCGATCAATATTACTCGTTTCATCTGTTACATCTCCATACCTTGACATCCAATGTCGGCCAATCTTCGGCTGCAAAGTAGGGGCAAGTGACTACGTCAGCTCCGTATTCTGAGATGGCCTGCATAGCAATCGTCTAATTTGCCATTTCGGATTTGCCTTCCCTGGATCGATGCAAGTCTCGGACGAGCGGAATGAGCATCCAAACTGGGTTCAGGAAACGGTTGACCTTTCTGCCGGCGCTGAAGAACCTTCGGCAGCGGCCCGTTTACGCTTCTGTTTCAAATCTTCGTCTTCCCAGGTTGCCCCCAACAACGGCACGACGAATCGATCCAGGCCGTAATAACCCGCCGTCTTCCAGGCGAACATGAGCAGCAAAGCGGCTACTGACAGGATCGGGTTGAGGCTCGTCGAACCCGCCATGAGGTAGTTCCAGTTCATGACTGCGCCAAAGAAGGCAGTGATTCCGACGAATAGGCCCAGGATCAGGAAGACGCCTACGAGAAATTCGCCAATGGCGACGAGTTTGGCGAACCAGACATACGCCTGGTTGTCCAACATGCTCTGGATAAAGCTGCGATACCAGTCGAACGCAATGGGTGGGTTGCCTGTGGCCGGGATTTTCACGGCGTTCGTCCAGAAACCCTTGAGCGCTTCGCCCGTTTGCATCCAGGCGGGATCGCCAAGTTTTCGCGCGCCTGACTGGAGCCAGGTTAAGCCCGTTAGCACCCGGATCACCAACCACACGACGGCAAACCGCGTATCGTCGAACAGGAAGCGAGCAGCGGGTGGATTAGCGACGATACGTCCTCTCGGAGTTTTAACTGTATGCTCAGCCATCAGTATTTCCCTCCACCTGACTTACCCTAGCAATCGTTTTCTGAGACCTATTGGATTTCTCTTGAAGCAATATTCAATTGAACCGGGGAAATTGGATACTCGGCTGCCCTGCCTCAGCCAAACTGAGCCGCATGTCAGAATGTGCGCCGGGCGATAGGCGAGGTCGTCGGATGAGAACTGCCAGCAGCAGGCTCTGTAGTAATCTCAACACTGTCAAAGCTGGGGATAGGCATTGAAGTGCGGAAAATCAAGATTCCGAGGCCATCGTCATCGACGGAAAATAGCCCGGCGCTGGTCTGCTGTCCACCTTGTTCTAACCATAATTGGTAAGCCTGGTCAGGCTGCAAAGCGGGAAAATGTTTTACGTACAGCAGCGCATATTCGCCCTGTGGGTCCACGACAATAGCGGCAAAGGGGGCTGGTTGAATACCAGTCTGAACCACTGGCAACTCGATGCGATTCGAGGCTCCTATGCCGATGAGCATTAACGCAGTATCCTGGTCGTGCAGGCGAGTCAGGACTTGATCTTGCTGACCGCGAAGTTGTTCAACCTGAAGCATCCAGTAGATATTGGAGGCCAGGAGAACCACAAGTATCCCGATCAATAAAACCAGGCCGAGCCGCATGTATAGCGCAGGTTGCGCCTTTACACCAGCGCCTTCACGCTCCTTTGCCGACTGGCGCTGACGTGACGATTCCACGGGTGGGGCAGACGAGACATTGACCGCAGTTTGCAGCGTCTTAGCCAGACCCGGTGAGGCTTGAATCGAGGAAGCATCGTAGTGCATAGCTTCGGCCAGCTTCATATATTTTGCTAATTCCGAGACTGCCTCCGGGCAATCCGCTAACTTGCCCTTGATAAACTCTTCTTCATCAGGATCAGTAGCACCAATGCTAAAGGCTGGTATCATCGCCAGAACACTGTCGCACTCATGATTCCTTGAATTATGCGAACTCATTGTCTGCCGATTTGGTTGCCATTTATCGTTTAACGGTGAATCATGCTGGCTCATGGTTCCTCTCAATCCTGCTGTGTCGTCGCGGATTAGCCGTTAGCGTGTTGTCTCGGCGTTCAGGCGCGAGCCTATGACTTACTGTCCGGGTCGGTGGATGCTTCCCAGAGCATTCTTAGCTTCTGCAAGCCAAGACGCACTCGTGTCTTGACCGTCCCCAGGGGAAGATTGAGCCGCTCCGCCATAGCGCTGTGCGTCATGCCCTGGAAGAACGCTAATTCGATCACCTCTGCTTGCTCGGCGGGCAATTGAGACAGCAACGCGCGGATTAGACGACCATCTTCCGCAGCCGGGTCGTCCGGTTGCGTTGACGGTTCGGCTTGCACTTGCTCTTCGTACAGCGGGCTAGCCTTCAGATCGGGACGACGTTGCTCGTGCCTGATCCGGTCAATGGCCTTGTAACGGGTCACGGTTAGCAGCCAGCTACTGAGTCGGCCTCCATCGGCGCGCCAGGTTTCCGGATGATTCCACACGTTGAGGAACGTATCCTGGCTTATTTCTTCGGCCAGTTCCCGTTTTTGCAGGATACGCAGAGCGAGACTATGAACCAGCAGACCATAACGCTGGTAGAGTTCCGACAACGCGCCTTGATCGCCCTGGGCAATACGGTGCATCAGGTCACGATCCGTTGTTGAAGGTCGTCCATCCTGCGTGCTCGTCGCGCCGCGCCGGAGAAATTCGGTAGTCGTCATGAATGCTACTCTCCCGTGCTGGCTACAAGTTTCATCTGCATATGATTACTCATCATCAGGTAGCCTATTGGTAGACCGTATCTCCGTGGTCTAGCACAGGTTGTGCCGCAATGAATCCGGCACATGCTCGGATCAGGTAGCGAGACGCAGTAATGCTCAAGGAG
>Ga0207111_10217_pt1 | contig 12946 bp, 6 predicted proteins | sample Alteio_BWMinHeat_71_FD_153577 | JGI IMG/M metagenome (GOLD analysis project Ga0207111, IMG submission 153577) | Enriched cells from forest soil in Barre Woods Harvard Forest LTER site, Petersham, Massachusetts, United States -... | ecosystem: Environmental > Terrestrial > Soil > Temperate forest >... | reverse complement strand
ATATCAATCTTCCTTGCTTTCTGCGGCTTTGCATCAGGAAAGCAAATTGAGGAAAAAGTTGCACGAAAAGTTGCGCAAAACTTTATGAGCAGCCATATTGCACAGCAAGGGCAGAAAAATTCAACCGACATTACGTTGGTTTACAAAGCGATTACTGAAATAAACAAAACACAGGAATTGTCGCTTTGTGCTTTCTATATTTTTAATGCAGGTGCAGCCACAGGTTTTGTTATTGTTGCAGGTGATGATAATGTAACGCCAATCCTTGCTTATTCTGACGATGGTGCTTTTGACCCTGACAACATCCCGCCAAATGCGGCACAATTGCTAACCGGCTATCAAAAGGAAATCCGTTATGTAATGGAGCATAATATCCGGCAGTCAAATGAAATTAAGGCAGAATGGGAAGAACTGAACAGTGATACTCCCGCAAAAGCAGCACGAATGGCGAACACTTCTGCGGTTTTGCCCTTAATTAAAACAAAATGGGGACAGGGAAGTAATTACAGACCTTATAATAAGTTTTGTCCTTACGACAGTATTGCCAATAAAAGAACTGTTACCGGGTGCGTAGCCACTGCAATGGCTCAAGTGATGAACTTCTGGCATTATCCAGTTAAGGGTACGGGTAATGTTTCATATACTCCACATACCCATTACGAATACGGAATTTTATCCGCTGACTTTGGAAACACTACTTATCAATGGGACTTGATGCCGCATTCATTGAACATTCATTCCGGTCAGGATTCAATAAATGCAGTGGCTACGCTTATGTATCATTGCGGGGTTAGTGTTGACATGAACTATGGTCCTGATGAGAGTGGTGCCTGGGTTATTGTTGCTGATAACCCGATTTGTGCAGAAACAGCTTTAATAAGTTATTTTAACTATTCGCCTGGATTACATGGTGTGCAAAGCGCTAATTATAACCCAAGCGACTGGACAAATATGTTAATGAATGAAATAGATGGAGGAAGACCGGTGCTTTATACAGGTTTTGGTTCCGCCGGAGGACATGCTTTTATTTGTGATGGATACGCTAATTTCAGTGGTTTGAAATTTGATTTCAACTGGGGTTGGGATGGTAGTGCAAATGGATATTTCACCATTGGAATGTTAAATCCTGCGGTTGGTGACAGCTTTAATATCAACAACCAGGCAATTATTGGTTTGGAACCACCGCCAACAGCTATTAAAGAAGAGCAAAGTACGCAATCTCAAATAGAAGTATTTCCAAATCCATTAGACGGTCATTTCAATATTGCCTTGAATGATTTAAAAACCCAAAGCATGGAAATGAACATTGTAAACTTAGCCGGGCAAACCATCATGACTGAACGTATTGACAAAGGAAGCAAGCTTGATTTAAGCGCCCAGCCCAAAGGATTATACATTTTGCAATTGAGCAATGAGCATCGTCATTATACTAAGAAGATTATTATTCAATAAACTCAACAGAAAATACTACTTTTGACCAATCTTAAATGTACCAATTATCTTACTTTTGTAAACCAATTCAATCTTTAATATTTATTCACTTTAAATAAAATCAACATGAAAACAATTCTTTCTATCCTATTTACAATGCTGACCTTTTCTCTATTCGCTCAATATCCAGGCGACCTCGACCTCTCCTTTAACCCGGGAATTGGAGCAAACGATATTGTCTATACAACTGCCATACAAAATGATGAGAAAATAATTATTGGGGGAGCTTTCACTTCCTATAATGGAACAACAAGAAACTATATTGCCCGCCTCAATTCCGATGGAACTTTAGATAGTACTTTTATAGTAGGAACTGGAGCAAACAATAGTATCTTTACAACCGCTATACAAAGTGATGGAAAAATTATTATCGGTGGGGGATTCAATTCCTATAACGGAACAACAATAAACGGTATCGCCCGTCTGAATACCAATGGAACTTTAGACAGTACTTTTAATATAGGAGGAACGGGAGCAGACAATGGTATCTTTACAACCGCTATACAAAGTGATGGAAAAATCATTATCGGGGGGGACTTCTCTTCCTATAATGGAACAACAAGAAACTATATTGCCCGCCTCAATTCCGATGGAACATTAGACAGTACTTTTACCGTCGGAACGGGAACATATAATTATGTCGAAACAACCGCCATACAAAGCGATGGAAAAATTATTATCGGGGGAGACTTTGATACCATTAACGGAACAGCAATAAATAGGATTGCCCGCCTGAATACCAATGGAACTTTAGACAGCACTTTTACAGTAGGAACAGGAGTAAACTCTTCTGTCTTGACAACTGCTATACAAAACGATGGGGAAATTATTATAGGGGGAAACTTCACTACCTTTAATGGAACAGTATTAAATCATATTACTCGCCTGAATACTGATGGAACTTTAGATGGAACTTTTATCATAGGAACGGGTGCAAATAATCAGGTCATGACAACTGCTATTCAAAGCAATGGTAAAATTATTATCGGCGGAGATTTCACTGTCTATAATGGGACTTTAACAACTTATATCGCCCGCCTGAATACTGAAGGAACTTTAGACAGTACTTTTACGGTAGGAACAGGAGGAAACTTTTATATTACGACAACCGCTATACAAAGCGATGGGAAAATAATTATTGGAGGTGAGTTTTATAACTATAATGGGACAACAAGAAGCCATATTGCCCGCTTATATGGTCTCACGCCTCCATGCCTTCCCAATACCCTTTCAGGAACTATTTACAAAGGAGACACTTCAGCTACAATTGATTCCGGTTATGTTTACCTGTTTCGTAATAATAACACAAATACTGCAATGACTCTCGTTGATTCAGTTCACTTTTCAACCGGGGGAACATATTTATTTAATTCTCTCGACCTTTCACATACAGATACATTATTAGTATTAGCAGTCCCCGATACTTCCATACACGGTTATTTCCCCACTTATTACGGAGATACGGTGCGTTGGATAGATGCACCTCCCCTTATTGTAACCAATTGCGCCAACAATATTGACATCCATACAAGACCTGTTACCACCATTCCGGGCAATGGAACAATCACCGGCGCTGCCGTTCGGGGAACCTACCAGGGAGCGTATCGGGACAAAGTGCATAGCCCCAACGACCCCTTAAAAGGAATTCACGCGCATATAATCAAAAGAGATGCTTCCAACCTTCCGGTTACTTTCGGAATAGCAGATAATTCCGGGATATTCAACATTCATAATGTACCCCCCGGCTCCTACTATTTATGGGTGGATATTGCAGGTATTCCGGTGGATTCACTTACGCTCATAAACGACACCATCATTATTCTTACTAATGAAAATATAAACATGGATTGCATTATTGCTGATGATATGTTAATTCACCGGGATTCTTTTCCTTGTATGCCTACTTCCATTCACTCCAATGATGAAGGTTTAAAAATCAAATCCATCTATCCCAACCCCACCACCGGAGCTTTGAATATTGAATATGAAAACCCCTATACCCCTATACCCTTATACCCCTATACCTTTTCCCTCCATGATTTGAGGGGAATAGAAGTGTTTCGTTCTCCCGTCGTAGCCACCAAGCCGGGTATTAACCTTGTTTCATTGGATATTTCGGAAGTGGATGCGGGGTTCTATTTCCTGGAGATTTCCAATTTCAAAAGCAGAACCGGAAAGGTAGTGGCAAGGGTGGTGAAGATGGAGTAAGTTTTTAGAAAATACCACGGAGGCGCAGAGAACACGGAGAACACGGAGAAAAAGACACAAAGGACACAAAGATTGGTAAATAACCGCTTTGTGTCCTTTGTGCATTCTTCGTGTCCTTTGCGGTTTAAATTTTCAGAACTGCCCGCTTGTTAATTAAGATTCCCGTTAACGGTATTGCAAAACGGTTGCGTTAATGATTTACCTGACTTTTGTTGCGTTCAATAAATTATTAACCTTTAAACCTAATTAACAATGAAAACAATTAAAACTTTAACAATCGTTTTTTATTGCCTGTTTATGGCAGGCACGACACATGGGCAATGCCCCATGAGCAGCTTTCAGACATCAAATGTAGGTACGCCCCCTTGCGGCAGTTTCGGGCAAGTGATGATGGGAAGCGGCACATTCAGCTCTTTTAGTGTGGACAGTGGCATTAGCTACACTTTCAGCACCTGTGGTTCCACTTTCGACACCGAAATTTCCGGTTATCAGTCGGGAGGCGGGAATGTTTTTTACAACAATGATAATGGACCCGATTGCAGCGGACAACAGGCGTCTGTTACCTGGACATCCTCTTTCACCGGGACATTGAATGTAATGGTTAACCGTTATCCGTGCCAGGGGCATGACTTTACGGGTATTTCTGCCGTCCTTAAATATGCGCAGATTTCTCCTGTTATCACACCTGTCAATTCATTATGCCCGGGGCAAACAACGACTTTGGTTGCCGACCAGCCGGGCGGAACCTGGAGCGGTACGGGTGTATCGGGGAACATTTTCACAGCCCCGTCCACTCCGGGCAACTATGCGGTAACTTATTCATTAGGGCAATGCGCTCCTGCTGTTGTTATTACCGTAAATCAGTTGCAGCTAACAACCATTACTCCCAATGGTCCTGCTACCTTTTGCGAGGGCGGAACGGTAACGCTTATGGCAAGTCCTTCGGGAAATTATCTTTGGAGCAACGGCGCTACTGCACAATTTATTAATGTCGGCAGTTCGGGAAGCTATGCAGTAACAGTAACGAATGCTAACAGGTGTTCTTCCGCTTCCCCTCCGTTTTCAGTAACTGTCAATCCTGTTTCTATTCCTGTAATAACCGCAATCGGTTCAACTACCTTTTGCGCAGGAGGCAGCGTTACGTTAACAGCAAGCGCCGGAGCAACTTATCTTTGGTCGCCGGGAGGGGCTACTACACAATCCCTTAATGTCGGCTCAACGGGTTCTTACACCGTTACAGTCGGCGATAGTAACGGCTGTTCTGCAACTTCCGCACCGACAATGGTAACGACAAATTCATCACTTGCTCCACCGATTATTAAAGTAAGCGGGTGTACCAACTCCTGTTCAGGTACCAATATTACACTCACATCAAGCGTCGCCAACGGATATTTGTGGTCGCCGGGAGGAGCTACCACACAAGCTGTCAATGTCGGTGCAGGTATTTATACCGTAACCATCAGCAATTCTAACGGCTGTACCGCTTCTTCGACAATAGCCATTGCACCTCCGCCCCTTATAATCGCAAGTATCAATTCAACGGTAAATGTAAGCTGTTTCGGGGGAAATAACGGAACGGCGACTGTAAACGTAAGCAATGGTGTTCCGTCATATAGTTATATATGGAGCAACGGGCAGACAGGCGCTACCGCTACTCACCTCGCAGCAGGCAATTATACCGTAACGGTAACGGGTGCCAACGGCTGTACAGCAGTTGCATCAACAAGCATTACCGCCCCAACTGTCTTGTCGGCTAATATAGGTTTAGTATCAAATGTAAGCTGTAACGGCGGTAACAATGGTAAAGCGACGATAAACCCAAGCGGTGGAACTTCACCTTATAGTTATACATGGAGCAACGGGCAGACAAACATCACAGCTACACACCTTGCAGCGGGAAATTATACTGTTACGGTAACGGATACTCATGGCTGTACCACTATTGCCTCTGTAACCATCACCCAACCGCCTGCATTAGCTGCAAGCATTTGTATGACGGTAAATGTAACTTGTCATGGAGGTAACAACGGAAGCACTATGGCACACGGCACAGGCGGGACTTCGCCCTATACTTTTGCATGGAGCAATGGTCAGACTACCGCCACAGCAACACATTTGTCAGCGGGAACATTTTCTGTAACGGTAACGGATGCTAATGGCTGCACTGCAATGGCTTCGGTAATAATTACCCAACCGACTGCTGTAACTGCAAACATTAGTTCGGTGGTCAATGTAAGTTGTTATGGTGGAAACAATGGTAAGGCAATAGTAAGCGCCACCGGCGGTATTTCGCCCTATACTTTTGCATGGAGCAACGGGCAGACAGCCATAACCGCTACACACCTTGCAGCGGGTAATTATACTGTTACGGTAACGGATGCTCATGGCTGTACCATTATTGCCTCTGTAACCATTACCCAACCACCTGTTTTAACTGCAAGCACTTGTATGACGGTAAATGTAACTTGTCATGGTGGCAATAACGGGAGTGCTACGGCACACGGAGCCGGGGGTACATCGCCCTACACTTTTGCATGGAGCAACGGGCAGACAACCGCCACCGCCACCAATCTTTCTGCCGGAACATACACCGCAACCGTAACGGATGCGAATGGCTGCACGGCTACGGCGACAGTGAGCATTACCCAGCCGGGACCCTACTTGGCAAGCATCGCCCCGCTTGCAAAAAGCCCTTTATATACCTGCGCTTTCGGCTATGATGCCGACCTTGTATTCGGCTATGGAACCGGACCTTCCTGCGTTACCCTGAATGCTACCGTATCGGGTGGAACGCCGCCATTTACTTATTCATGGTCTCCGGCGGGTTTGCTTTCCAATTCCAACATTGCCAACCCTGCATTTTGCCCCAATCAATCGGAGGGCTGCAAGGTTTATACTTTTGTGGTCATCATTACCGATTCGCTGGGTTGCCAGGCATCGGCAAGCATGGAGGTGAAAGTGGCGAAGGTGAATATTTACCCCGACGGCACAAGTTGCAGCAGTCCGCAGGTGTTGGTTTGTCATATTCCTCCCGTTGGCGTTTGCACCCACCAAACCATCTGCATCAGTCCCGATTCGGTACCTTCGCATTTGGGAGGGCTTGGAATAGGGCATCCCATCAATCCTGCCTGCAGCACAAGCGTTCACCCGCTTGATTGCCTCGGCTCCTGCGACAATAACTGCGCTTATTTAGCAGCAAGGCACGGAAGGGATGACAATTCTCCCGATATAGACCGAACCGCAGCCAAAGAAACGGACTTCATCGCTTATCCGAATCCTTTTAACAACGACGTTAAGATGGAACTTCGCAGCACATCGGAAAGCCAGGCAAGTTTAAGAATAATTGATTTGCAGGGAAGGGTGCTGATGGAGAATAAACAGGTGAAACCGAATGAAGTATTCACCATGGGCGGCGAACTGAAAACAGGCATTTATATTATTGATGTAATACAAGGCGATTTCAGAAAAACATTAAGGTTGGTGAAGACGGAATGAGTGATGAGTGATGAATAATGGAACACGGATGATACGGATTGGACGGATTAAAAACAGATTTAAAAATCAGTGAAAATCCGTCTAATCTGTATCATCCGCGTTCTATTAACCAAATATTATCTGTTATAAATTAAAATACCCGTTTGTTTGAAAGAAATGTTTGGTTGAGAACCTTTATTGCTAATTTTGAAACGCCGATTTTGAAACATGAATCCTTAAAACTACCGAGATGAAAAAGCTATCAACATACTTGCCAGGAAAGCCATTCGGTGGCATACCCGAACCGGTCGGGGGGCTACCCGAACTATTCGGGGGGCTACCCGAACCGGTCGGGGGGCTACCCGAACCATTCGGGGGGCTACCCGAACCATTCGGGGGGCTACCCGAATCCTTCGGGGGGCTACCCGAATCCTTCGGGGGGGCTACCCGAATCCTTCGGGGGGCTACCCGAATCCTTCGGGGGGCTACCCGAATCCTTCGGGGGGCTACCCGAATCATTCGGGGGGCTACCCGAATCATTCGGGGGGCTACCCGAATTACTCGCGGGCATACGCGAATCTCTTGCGGGCATACGCGAACCACTTGCGGGCGTCCGCGAATCATTCGCGGGCATACGCGAACCACTCGCGGGCATACGCGAACCACTCGCGGACATACGCAACAACCATCACTATTCAATTTTTGTATTTTGCGACAATCTTAAACGTACCAATTATCTTACTTTTGTAAACCAATTCAATCTTTAATATTCATTCACTTTAAATAAAATCAAGATGAAAGCAATACTTTCTACCCTATTTACAATGCTGACCTTTTCTCTATGCGCTCAAAGCCCCGGAGATATTGACCTCTCCTTTAATCCGGGAACGGGAGCAAACAGTAATATTTTTACAACCGTTATACAAAGCGATGGGAAAATCATTATCGGTGGAGACTTCACTACCTATAACGGAACGACAATAAACCGTATTGCCCGTCTGAATACCGATGGAACTTTAGACAACACTTTTACCGTAGGAATAGGAACAAATAGAAGTGTCTATACATCCGCTATACAAAGCGATGGGAGAATTATTATCGGGGGGTCCTTCGATACTATTAACGGAACAGCAAAAAATCATATTGCACGATTGAATGCTGATGGAACTTTAGACGGAACTTTTACCGTAGGAACGGGAGCAAACGGCTCTATCCAGGCAACCACTATACAAAGCGATGGTAGAATTATTATCGGGGGATCCTTCGATACTATTAATGGAACAGCAAAAAATCATATTGCACGATTGAATGCTGATGGAACTTTAGACGGAACTTTTACCGTAGGAACGGGAGCAAACAGCGATATCCAGGCAACCGCTATACAAAGCGATGGTAGAATTATTATCGGGGGGGACTTCACTTCCTATAACGGAACAGCAATAAACCGTATTGCCCGCCTCAATATCAATGGAACTTTAGACAGTACTTTTACAGTAGGAACGGGAGCAAACTATATTGTTATGGCAAACGCTATACAAAGCGATTGAAAAATCATTATCGGGGGGGGCTTCCTTTCTTATAATGGAACAGTAAGAAATCATATTGCCCGCCTCAATATCAATGGAACTTTGGACAGCACTTTTATCGTAGGAACGGGAACAAACCTGACTCCACTAACAACCGCTATGCAAAGTGATGGAAAAATTATTATTGGCGGAGAATTCACTACCTATAATGGAACAACAAGAAACCGTATTGCCCGCCTGAATGCCAATGGAACTTTAGATAGCACTTTTACCGTAGGAACGGGAGCAAACAGTTATATCTGGTCAACCGCTATACAAAGCGATGGTAAAATTATTATCGGGGGATTATTCACTTCCTATAATGGAACAGGAAGAGACTACATTGCCCGCTTACATGGTGGGGCATGTACGCCTCCTGCTGTTTCAACAACATCAAGCGGAGCTACAACATTTTGCCAGGGAGATAGCGTAACACTTACAGCAAGTGCAGCAACTTCTTATTTGTGGAGCAACGGTGATACAACACAAAACATAACTGTTTCAACTTCGGGAAATTTATCTGTTACTATAACTGATGGTAATGGATGTTTTGCCACTTCGACACCTATGACTGTTACAGTTAACCCTTCGCCGACAGCTACAATAACAACAAACGGTCCGACAACATTCTATCAGGGTGCAAGTGTAACACTTATTTCAAGTAGTGCAACAGGCAATTCATGGACACCGGGTGGAGCAACAACACAAGCAATTACCGCAAATACTCCCGGCTCTTATACTGTTACAATAACTGACGGAAATGGATGTTCGACTACTTCCGCACCAATCATTGTAACTGTTAGTCCATTGCCAACGCAACCGCTTTGCAATATCTGGTATGTATCGTCGGCAGGAGGAAGCACTGATGGAACACCGACTAATCCAACTACCCTGACTTATGCACTGGCAAGCGCTACATTCAACAGGAATTATATCAAATGCCTTTTGGGAACTTACACTATTTCTACTGTTATAAATATTCCCAGCAGCAACATCGTTATTGATGGGGGCTATACAATAAACGGGTCAAATGAATGGGTTAAAAACAGCAATGCAGCAACCATTCTTAACTTGAGCGGGTTAGAACATATTAACAACAGTATGGAGCATAATGTTGGTTTTAAAGCGACGAGCGTAAGCGGATGGACTTTGCAGGATTTGACAATTAATGTTGCTGCTGCATCGGGGCAATCGCCTAATGGGGAGGGGAGATCGGTTTATGGAGTTTTAACTAACCTTTGTACGGGTTTTAATATCATCCGCTGCGCTATTACAACAGGAAATGGAAGCGCGGGCAGTAATGCGATATATAATGCAACACCTGGTGGCGGCTCGGCAGGCGGCGCAGGCGGTTTTGCAGGCACTGACCCTTATAATGGCGTACCTGTCGGCTCTACATGTGCTAACAAAGGGTGTAGTGCTACTGGTTGTAATGGTGTGAATGGCAGTGCAGGTGCGGGTCCTTATGGTGCTGATGCGGGCGGGAGCGGCGGCAGTGCCTGTAGTTCGGGTGGTTGTAACTGGTATGGCTGTAGCAGTAGTGGCTGTACCGCAGGTTCAGGCGCAAACGGAAGCATAGGCGCAAACGCTCCGGGAATAGCACAGGCGACAGCAACTTTAACAAGTCATGTTTTTACACCTGTTAACGGCTCTATCGGTAATCCAGGCGACGGCGGCGGTGGTGGTGGTGGTGGTGGTGGTGGCGCTTCGGGAACTTGCTGTTCATGCACTTGTGGATCTAACTGGCCTTTCGGCGGCGTAGGTGGTAACGGCGGCGACGGTGACGCAGGCGGAGCAGGCGGATATGGTGGCGGTGGCTCCTTTGGGGTTTATACATGGGGAGGAACTGGTACAATCACTGATTGTTCAATTAACACGGGAGCAGGTGGTACAGGCGGTGCTGGGGCGACAGGACACCCAGGCGCAAGCGGAGCCCCTGGCACTTTAGGGGAGACCAATATAGGTTCTTGTGACGGGGGTACAGGCGGAGATGGTGGTACGGGTGGTACAGGCGGTACAGGTGGTACAGGTGGCACCGGAGCTAATGGCATCAGCCAGCCGTTGGTTCAATTGAATGGAGCCAGTGTTTCACGGACAGGCACATCAGTTCCAAATCCCTCGCAGGTTATAGTGAACTATAACAACGCCCAGGGTTGCACAAACTCGGAAATTGTTATTACAAAAGGCACAGGCAATTGGGTTTTGCCTTTAGGCGCTACTTATGAAAACAACCTTACTTCATCCACAACGGGCTATTCCGATAGTACGGCAACTTCTGTCATTTATTTTGGAAGCTCTGGAATATATAACATAGGTGCTGACGCAGCCACCTATACTGATTTTATAAGAATTATCGGTACAAGGGCTTTGCCCGCAATAAATACTATTGTTTCTCCTATTTGCGCATACGATACGATTAACTTAGCCACTCCGACCGTTGCAGATGGTTACGAATGGTTGATATTTACTACAGACCCTAATACTCCCGCTTATTCATCTTCTTTACAAAACCCTTTAAACGCAACTACCAGTATTGCCGGAACCTACCAGGTGCGTTTAAAGACTTTTTTAACTTGTTGCGGGTGGTCAACGCCTGTATTTACTACTGTTACAATTAATCCGAGCCCGGCAGCGCCTATAATCATTCATATCGGCAATGATTTATATTCATCAGCATCAAGCGGGAATCAATGGTATGACAGTAACCATAATCCCATTAGCGGGGCAACTAACCAAAACTATCATCCAACTTCAGTGGGGACTTACTATGTAACAACTACAAATGCCAACGGGTGCACTTCACCTTTTTCAGCAGGATATATAATTTCTTGTCTTCCCAACACCCTTTCAGGAACCATTTACAAAGGCAACACCTTCAATACCCTTGATTCCGGTTATGTTTACCTGTTTCGCATTAATCACACAAATACAGCTATGTTCATGATGGATTCAGTGCATCTATTAACTGGAGGGCAATATTTGTTTAATAATATTTCAGTTTCAGTTAATGATACTGTATTGATATTAGCAGTCCCTGATACTTCCATACATGGTTATTTTCCTACCTATTACAGTGACACGGTGCGATGGATTGATGCACCTCCCCTTATTGTAACCAATTGCGCTAATAATATTGATATTCATACAAGACCTGTTACCACCGTTCCGGGCAGCGGAACAGTTACCGGCGCTGCCGTTCGGGGAACCTACCAGGGAGCGTATCGGGACAAAGTGCATAGCCCCAACGACCCCTTAAAAGGAATTCACGCGCATATCATCAAAAGAAATGCATCGAACCTGCCTGTTACCTTCGGCACAGCAGATAATTCCGGGATATTCAACATTCATAATGTACCCCCCGGAACTTATTATTTATGGATTGACATTGCAGGTATTCCGGTGGATTCACTTACGCTCATAAACGATACTATTACTATTCTTACCAATCAGACTATAAACATGGATTGCATTATTGCTGATGATATGTTAATTCACAGGGATTCTTTTCCTTGTATGCCTACTTCCATTCCCTCCAATGATGAAGGTTTAAAAATCAAATCCATCTATCCCAACCCCACCACCGGAGCTTTGAATATTGAATATGAAAACCCCTATACCCCTATACCCTTATACCCCTATACCTTTTCCCTCCATGATTTGAGGGGAATAGAAGTGTTCCGTTCTGCATCGTTTGAAAACAAGCAAGGCATGAATAAAGTTTCGCTCAATGTTTCGGAAGTGGAAAGCGGGATGTATTTTCTTTCGGTGAATAATCACCAAAATAAGGTGGGAAAGGTTATTGCGAGAGTAGTCATAATTGAATAAATAGGGATTTATATTAGAAATATCTCAAATCCTGTGTTTATAATCACCAAATTTATATAATTTTGGCGAATTCATAATTCATAATTGTCTGAACTTTGATCTTTATGATTAAATGATTGGCATAATTAAACCCAATCAAGCTAATCAGGAAATCAGGTAAATCATAGTTCAGACAACTACAACTCATAATTAATGATAACCCGAACGCTCGAAACCATCATCAGGAAAAAGTTAGGACAAGGTAAAGCCATTATTGTGCTGGGTCCCCGACAAGTAGGTAAAACTACATTGCTGAAAAAGATTGCGCAGGAAAATGGAGCGTACCTTTCTTTAAATGGTGACGACCCTGTTGTGAGCCATCTGCTGGAAACGGCAAACACTCA
>Ga0207111_10193_pt1 | contig 12954 bp, 9 predicted proteins | sample Alteio_BWMinHeat_71_FD_153577 | JGI IMG/M metagenome (GOLD analysis project Ga0207111, IMG submission 153577) | Enriched cells from forest soil in Barre Woods Harvard Forest LTER site, Petersham, Massachusetts, United States -... | ecosystem: Environmental > Terrestrial > Soil > Temperate forest >... | reverse complement strand
GGCGCAGGAGATGGTGCAGTTGGGCGCACAATGCTTTTCGATCAGGAACTCGCGGCGGATGTCGTCTACCGTGTATTCCAGCAAGGGAACGCCCGGGGTGCCGCGCTGCTGCGAACAATAGTGCACCAAACCATCTTCACAGATATACAGATAGCGGGAGCCAGAGCGGCAGCGCCAATTGTTGGGCTTTCCCAGGGCGATGTTTTCCTGGAATTTGTTCAGCCGCGAGTAGCTGGAGCGATTCATCTCCTTCATCTCGCGGTAAACTGCCTGCTCTCGCTCTGAAAGCGGCTTAAGCTGCCCAACATGATTGTGGATGATCCCTACCGTGGAGGTAAATCCCAGTTCGCGGGCGCGGCGGCCGATCACCACGGCATCTTCCGGGTTCTGAATTCCGCCGCCAATTACGGAATTGATATTCACGTGAAATTCGGCATACTCGGCCAGCATTTGCAGTTTTTTGTCGAGCACCTTCAGGCTCTTTTTGGAGGTATCGTCGGGCGTTACATTATCAATGCTGATTTGCAGATGCTCCAGTCCGGCACGGTTCAGCCGTTCAATACGCTCGGGAACCAGAAGATATCCGTTGGTAATCATGCCGGCAATGACGCCGTGGCTGCGAATGCGGGCGATGATTTCATCGAGATCGGGATGCAGAAGCGGCTCACCGCCGCTGATGACAATAATGGTAGTACCCAGTTTGCCCAGATGATCAACCCGAGCAAACATCTCTTCTTTGGTCACAGGCTTGGAAACATCATCGTATTCGTTGCAGTAGGCGCACGCCAGATTGCAGCGTCGTACGGGAATGATCTGCGCCTGCACGGGATGGTCTGTGGAGAGCAGGCCCTTCACAATCATCTTCAATTCGCGCGACCGGCGATGAAATGTCTTTAAAGTCCGCCGGAGGGATGAGGGTTTCTGCACCATAGGGGCCGTTTCTGATGTCTTAGGGAAAAAGGCCGCCGGCTAAGGCGGCCTCGAATAACCTTAATTTTCGCAAAACAATGCGCATTCACAACAAAGTTTAGTCGCCGAAGACTTCTTCCTTGACCTCTTCTTTCGCGCCAGCCGGTTTGGAAGCGACCTTGGAAGAAACCAGGGTATTGAGTTGCACAAAATTACCGCTAGGCGCCGGCTCTTTCAGCACATGCTGACGGTATAGCTTTTCCATACGGGCATTTTCAGCATCCTGCTTGTTTTTGGCATCGCGAGCGCGCAGCTTCTCTTCGCGGGCGTTCTTGGCAATTCCCAGCTCATCCAGATCATGCTGACGCTCGGCATTCACGTGTACCTCATTCAGCTTCAACTTGTGGCTGGGGTCAGCCAGATTGACCTGTTTGCCGCCAGCGAAGATCTCATGGCGTCCATGCTCCTCGTACCACTTGGTGAGCGAAGCGGTCATGTGCATTTTCTCGATGATGTTGCGCCATCCCACCCCGGTGTTATAGGCGCAGAAGCTGATCTCGCCCTCTTGTGTGGCGTAAGGAATAATGCACTGCTCGGTGCGGCGAAAATCGTAGTTATAAAGATCCTGGAACCACATACCAGCGATAAACAGGAAGTTCCAGCGATCACTGCGACGCCTTTTAATATCTTCGATGGTGCGGTCCCCTTTAACGCTGCCGTATTTCTCATTGGCGCCCTTAGTGGCCCCAAAGGCTTTATCAAACTTCTTCAGCAGGTCCGTCAGTTTAAAGTGGGTGGGAGACTTGTAAGGGTTGTAATTGCGCAACAGAGCCAGAGCCATGCCAAAGAGCGACAAGAAATGACCTCGAGCCGCATCGTTAATCTTGGCTACGTCCTTGGCCAGGCGCTCGCCGTTCAGGAAAGCTGTAACCGGGGCGGACTCTTTGGTTTCCTTGTCAATCATCACCGCCATACCTACGCCGCAGTTGGGGTGGCAGCCACAGCTAAGGTGTCCCCAGTCGGAGTTAGGACCGTGTACCAGATCAGCCCAATCGGAGAATGTGCTCATGAACGAAATCGGGAACCAGTCACGGATGGGCTCTCCAAGTCCGGTTTGATTTTTCACATCGTGGGCGAGGTGCGAAAGCGTGTAACGCTGCGCCTTGCGCCGCTCGTCGGTAACAGCTTCATCGCGGCCAGTGAAGGAAACCGGCTGGAATGACAGGAAGGAGATAATCTTGGGGTTCTCCAGAGCAAACTGAATGATCTTGCCTACCTGTTCGTTGTTGATCCCATTCACGATGGTAGTCACGGGCACGATTTCCACTCCAGCTTCGTGCAGGTTGTGGATGGCCTTCAGTTTCACATCGAACAGGTTGCCGACCTTGCGGTGCTCGTTGGCGGCATTGCCGATACCGTCAAATTGCAGGTAGGCATAGCGCAAGCCGGCTTCACGGGCCTGCTTGCAGAAATCCAGGCTCTTGGCGAACTCGATGCCGTTCGTTGCCGCCTGTACGCTGTTATAGCCCACCTTGCGGGAGTAACGTAGCGCATCCAGGAAGTAGGGCGAAATCGTCGGCTCGCCGCCGGAAAACTGTACTGACATCTGCCGCCGCGGCTTGATGGAAATGGCATTGTCGAGCAGCGTCTTAATGTCGTCCCAAGTCAGTTCGTGGACGAAACCTACCTGGTTGGCGTCCATGAAGCAGGGATCGCACATCATGTTGCAACGATTGGTGAGATCAATGGTCAGCACCGAGCCGCGGCCATGCTTGATGGTGCTGGTGCCGTGGTGGTGCAGGCTTTCATCATTGTGGGCAGCAATATCCCGGCCGGGGAACACTTCCTCGAGATGCTTGAAGAAATCGGTATCCATAGCCATGACGTCTTCAAAATGACCGTGCTTGGGGCAATCTTTCACCATCAAGATCTGGCCGTCACGCTCGATAACCTGGGCCTTGATCTCGCCAGCCTTTTCATTGAGCAGCACTTCGTGGGGCAGCTTGCCGTCAACGATCTGTTGGCGGATTTCCGGAACACACTTCGGGCATAGCGAGTCTGTGCTGCGCGGCCAGCCGAGCGGTGGTTTGCTCTTCTCGTAGGACTTGAGCAAGGGCTTATCCGACCACTTGGGCGTGAACGATGGGTTGGGATTGATGCGGTTGGCAAAATCAAAAAGTCTCCACGCGGCATTCGCGGCCACGGTCACTGCCTTTTCCACATGCTTGATCGGCTTATGCATCTTGAGTGCTCTCCTTAAGAACAACCGGATCTTCCCGCTCCAGATAGAGACGGTAAGTGCTTCCGCCCGCAATATGCTGCGGAACGCTATATCCTAGTGGGTCAACCACTTAGCCTCAACTACCATCGGTTTAGCAGGCATTATTCGACAGTGAATGGCGCCTATACGCATTAAACTGCAGCCCGATTTTCCCGATAAACGATTGGAAATGTGCGAGTTAGGTCAAAAGGTGGCTTGGGCAATTTTAGGAAGGGCTCAATAGCTACTTAGATCCCGAGAATCCTCAACCAGGTCAACTAATCTTGTTTGACCTGGTTGGTCGCTTGAAGTGATATCAGGCCTCACGCAAAGCAGTTGTGATGGGCAACTGGGCAGCGCGGAAGGCGGGCAGAAGGCCTCCGATAATCCCCATGACCAAGGCAAAGATCAGCCCTTTAAGTAGATCCCCGGAGGTAATGTGGAATGCGAATGCAATTTCGCTGAAGCTAGCAGTAAACCCTGTTCCGGCCGTAAAACCATTCATCGGGAACGACAGCAGACATCCCAACACTCCTCCCATCAGCGCCAAGAAGATCGCTTCCAGAACGAAAGCGAAGAGGATGCTGAAGCGCGAAAAACCCAGAGCGCGAAGAGTCCCAATTTCGCGAGTGCGGGCGGCCACGATGGCGTACATGGTATTCATAGCACCAAAAACTGCGCCGATACCCATGACGAACGACACGAAGCCGGCCAGCCCCAACAGGGCCTTGGAAACCACACCAGCCTGGTCTTCGTAGTACTTGCGTTCTTGAATCATCTCAAGCTGCATTTGCGGATTGGCTTTGATCTCTTCGTTAAATTTCGGAAGTGTCTTGGCGTCAACCAAACGCACCGTGAGAGAGTTTTGCCCATCGCCTCGCCGGAATGCCGCACGCATGGCGTCGAAGTCACCCCAAACCTCGCTTTCAAATGAACCGTCTTCGGCAGTGAACACTCCGACCACCTCAAACTCACGTTTTTGGATGTTGATCTTCGATCCGATTTCCAGACCCCGCATGCGCTCTTCCATGCGCTGGCCTACGATGATCTCGTACAAGCCCGGAGTGAAGTTCCGCCCTTGAACGATGTTGACTCCAGTGCGTACTTTGAAAGCCTTCTGGGTCACGGCGCGAACTGTGACGTTGGTCGGCTTGCCGTCAGAACGGCGGTACATGTTGGCCACGATGACGAGTTCAGGCGAGACAAGGGGTTGGCCATCACTGCCGCGTGCCACGCGGGAATCAACGGTGATCAGGTTTGCCTGCTCATGGGTAAACCATGATGTCAGCTCCGATCCAGAGCCCCGCTGCACCACGATACCGTTATCTGGGCGTCCAGTGGCCCGCAGCGCCAAACTAAAGCCGCTGGACATCGAGAGCAACACCACGAACACAGTAACGACCAATCCGATGCCTATGATGGCCAACAGGGTCACCTTCCAGCGGACGACAAGATTGCGAATGTTATAGGAGATAGGAAGCGCCATTTTAGACCTGCCTCAGCAACTCAGTTACTCTCGCGCGATACGCGAGAAATGCGGGAACGAAGCCGGCGGCTAAACCTAGAAACAACGCAACGCCCATCGCCAGGCTGCCGATTGAGAATGACATACCGAGATTGGGGAATCCGCGCACTGCATCGCCAATGAACGGCATTTTGGGCAATGCCTGGATCATGCCCCGGCCCAGCAGGATTCCTACCGTGCCACCCAGAGCACCCAACACCAGCGACTCACCTAATATCAGGCTCATCACCAATCCACTGGGAAAGCCCAACGTTTTGAGGACTGCAATCTCTGTACGGCGTTCGCGGACCGCCATGCTCATAGTGTTGGCCGTGACCAGCAGGATAGTAAACATGACAGCGATGGCAATTCCGTTCAGCAGCAGTGCCAGGTTTCCGGCCATGGAAACGAAACCGGCGCGGAAGGCCGATTCGGTCTCGGTGTGGGTCTGGGCATCGCTATTTTCAAAGAGGGCGTCTATGGTTTTGCTGATGGCGCCGGCTTGTTTGGGATCATCAATCTCGATGGTGTAGGTGCCTGCCTGTACACGTCTGTTTGTCGCCTCGTAAAGATATTTGTAATTAAAAAACATCGCAGTCGTGTCAGTGCCCGGATAGCGAACCGGATCGGAGTCGTAGATGCCGCTGACTACAAACTCGAAAGGCTTGCCGATGCGGTATGGAGGAATGAAGCTTTCCAGTTGGAAGGTATCACCCACCTTCCAGTGAAATTTATCTGCGGTTGCTTTGCCCACAATGCATCCGCGTACGTCGTGAAAGAATGCCTGCTTCTGGTCTTCCGGAACAATGTATTCCGGATACATGGCGAAATAGGTCTCGGGCTCAACCGCCATGTTCGGAAAGAAATCTGATGGCTTGTTGATGTCGCGTGAGCCTCCAAACCAGGAGAGAATGCTGACCCTTTTCACACCCGGCAGAGCAGCGAGGCGCGCCTCGTAGGAAAGGGGCAGACCAAAGACCAGGCTGACGTTATGCCGGGTGACCAAGCGCGCGCCGTTCGCGCTCTGCAAGTTCCAACTGACCGCCTTAATGAATGTCTGCAGTGTGCAGAACAGGAAAATGCACACCGCCATGGCTATCACGGTGCTGCTGGTGCGAATCCAGTTCCGCCGCAGGTGCTTTAAGATGAACGGTACGTATTTCATACTCACCCCTTAAGAAGCACACCTTTTTCAAGGTGCTTCTGGGTATGCGCACGCTGAGCGGCGCGTGGATCGTGTGTGACCATCACAATGGTCTTTTTGAATTCCTGGTTGAGCGTCTGCATTAAATTCAGGATCTCTTCCGCGCTCTTGGCATCAAGGTCGCCCGTAGGTTCGTCAGCTACCAGGACCTTGGGATCGGTGACAATGGCACGGGCGATGGCGACGCGCTGCTCCTGTCCGCCGGAGAGCTGCTTGGGATAGTGCTGTGAGCGGTCGGCCAACCCTACAATTTTCAGTGCGGTCAATGCCCTCTCTTTGCGTTGTTTGCCCGAAAGAGGCGAGAGCATCAGCGGCAGCGCAACGTTTTCCACGGCCGTCAGAACCGGAATGAGATTGTAAAACTGAAAGATAAATCCCACATTCCGGCTGCGCCATTTTGCCAATGCGCCTTCGGAGAGTGTTGCCACATTGGTGTCAGCCACAATGACGCTTCCCGAGGTGGGACGATCAATGCCTGCAATCAGGTTGAGCAGCGTCGTCTTGCCTGACCCGGAGGGTCCCATCAGGGCCACGAACTCGCCCTGCGGGACCGAGAGGTTAATGCCATCCAGAACTACGATCTCCTGGCTGTCGCGGTGGTATACCTTACGAACGTTTTGCACATTGACAGTCGCGGCTGCGGTACCTATTTCAGTTGCCATTGTTGCCATACCATCTCCTAACTCTTGACCTTCACAACATCGCCTTCTTTGAGTTTGTCTGAAGGATGAAGCACCAGGTTCTCGGAGCCTATCAAACCCTGTTTGATGATGACCTGGTCCTGGTTTTCCATCCCAGTAGTTACGGGAAGCTCATACACTTTCTTGCCTTCTCTGATTTCAAAAACGACTGGCTTGCCGTCGCGCGTAGCAATCGCATCTTTGGGCACGCTGACAATGGGCTTACTGGAATTAAGCGAATCCGCCCCCTTCTTTTCTGGCTCAAAAAAAGTGGCCTTGGCCGTCATCTCCGGCTTAAGATCTTTGTCTTTATCCAGAATCGTGACCTTCACAGTAACCGTGGCCTTGGTGCGATCAGCAGTAGGGATTATCTGGCGCAGTACCGCATTGTAGTTACGGTCAGGAAAGGCCTCAACCGAAACCACTGCCTTCTGATTGGGCTGGAGCTTGGCGACATTGGATTCGCTCACATCGGCCTCAACTTCGAGTGTAGCCATATCGGCCAGCGCCACAATGGCACCGGAAGATGTAGAGATGTTCACCCCTGGCGGAATCGGCGCCACGCTTTCGCCCACTTCAGCCATTTTCTTCACTACGACCCCGGCAAACGGCGCGCGGATCAGCGTGTTCTGAAAGTTGGCTTCGCTGACGGCAACGCTGGCCCGACTTTGAGACAACGTAGCTTCCGCCATCCGGACGCGGCTCGCGGCAGCATCCATCTGGTCCTGCGAAACGACGTGTGCTTGCGCCAGGTTCTGCGATATCCGCAACTGCCGTTGCTGCTCGGCAAGATCGGCTTCAGAATGCTGCACCTGGGCACGGGCCACCTGAATTTGTGCCTCGTAGTCGGCGCTCTCCAGGCGGGCGATGATTTCACCTTCGCGCACCTGGCTGCCCTCTTCGACTTTCAATTCAGCAAGACGCCCCTGGATCTTGGCGGAAACCACTGCTTTGCGACGGGCCACAACGTAACCGGATGCAGTGAGGATGGGTGAGCCCGCGGCCGCCTGGCTGAAGTTCTGCACCGTCGGATGCACTGTCTCCACTTCAGCCGCAGTAAGGCTGCTGCCTGAGGTTAGATAGAAGCCTAATCCGGCCACAATCACAATAAAAACAAAGATGTAGGCCACCCATCGCCAGCCAGAGCGTGGCTTCGCCCCACGATCAATACGGAGAGACGCCAGCTCGGCTTTTAAATCGCTCATGATTTCCTCAGACGTGAAGCGCGCCGTGATGTGAGCGCGTAAGTTACTGGAATGCAGGCCGTTGGAAGTTTTTTACGACTACTAACAATAGCACCGCAATATTAAGCGTTGATAAACCAGCCGTTTTTACAAATCAAGCCAGTTTCTGTTGAAAACCCAGCGTACACTCTCTCTGAAAACTATATTTTACAGACATTAACAGACATTATCTGAGATTTCCACGCGGCTTGGCTTGTAAAAATGCGACGTTGTCAGTATTGGCGCAGTGAGCGGTAGAGACTAGTGCCAGGTGTCATTAATCGCATATGACAAATGTCAGAAGAAACATTTTTATAAGCATCGGCTTCAACCCGAACTTAGAATAGAGATAGCACCCTATGCCTGCACCCGTGACAACCGAGCATTCTGCTAAACCGGCCTCCAAAGCTATGCCGCTTATCCTTGGCCTGCTGCTGGGAGTAATTGCAACTTTGCTCATTGCGTTCGCGCTGATGCGGGCAGAGTCTGGTCCGCTGGAGCGCCTTTGGTCTGCGATTACGGGACGAAACACGCGCATTGCCAGCCAGCCGACGGTGGTGGAACGAATCCAGCAGCTTCAGCGGCTTGAAACCGTGGTCTACACCATGGACCAGATCGTTTCCGGAGAGAAAGACAATCCCATCCTGCCGGACTTCCTTACAGGCGACCGCCTGCTGATGCTGGTGCACGGACAAGTTGTGGCTGGAGTTGATTTCAAGCAATTGCACCCCGGCGACATTGTCATTAGTGGAAAAGAAATTCGCGTGCGCCTGCCCCAGCCGCAAGTCTTCATGACACGAGTGGACGAATCGCGAACCAAGGTTTACTCGCGCCAAACCGGATTGCTGGTGCGCGTGGATCCCAACCTGGAGAGTCAAGTCCGGCAACAGGCCGAGCGCCAGTTGCTGGAGGCGGCGCTGCAGGATGGCATCCTGAATACCGCGAAGCAGAATGCCCGCGCTACCCTCAGCAGTATGCTCATTGGACTCGGGTTCGAGAAGGTCGAGTTTGACTAGAGAGTGTTTCATAAAATGTTACCTAGAAAGTAACACTGCCCACCCCACTTGCTGTTCTTGTCTGGGTAGCGGTAAGCCATGGTTATCCAATGAGATAGGGAGGAGGCCAAGGCACTTGCTGCTTATGGTCCGGAATAATATGTTGCGGAAAACATCCAACCTCTATCTCGTAACTCTACAGTAAACAATCTGCAAAATTGAGCACCTGAGACTTGAGAGACCATTGCGGGTTTTCAAAGACCATACGTACGAGATACTCGAGGTACCACAGGAAATAGTTGGCTACGAATTCACAAAAGTCAAGGTTTTGATATCAAATTAGTGCCAAAGTGCTTTCGGCCAGATGATATCAGAGTGGTATCACAAAGGATCGCGAAGCCGGAAGTTGTGCTGTAATGCGACTAGAGCCTGAAACTGGACCAAGACTGCAGATTGAGACTTGGCCGGTTCACTCTGCAGGAGACAAACTTATGCAGCATTATAGTTCCCAAGCGTTCACCGATATTGCCAAACCGGCAGGCGGGGCCACAATCACAGTCAAACTGGCAGGGACCAACACGAATGCAACTATTTATTCGGACGATGGTGTAACCACGAAGAGCAACCCGTTCTCTGCCGATTCTCTGGGACATTTCGATTTCTACGCAGCGTCGGGAAAATACGACATCACCATTACGGGAACACAGTTAACAACATATACGCTGCCGAATCAGGTGGTGTTTGATCCGTTTGAGCAGACGGCAGCGGATACGGGAATGGCTGTGAAAAGCATGACCGCTCTAAGCCTGTCAGGGCCGATTTCGGGTCCTGTTACAGCCACCACTATTTCGGCCTCTGGACTTATCTCTGCGAATGCAGGTCTTATAGTTGCTAGCGGTCAATTGCTTACCGCTGATCAGATCTTGCCTCTCAATAGCTCTGGAGTTGGTGGCTTCTGGCCTGTATCAATCGCGATGCCGTCGAATTACCAATCTGGCGGCAACATGGTAAATAATTCCAACGATGTCTGGGTATATCAGTTTTTCCTTCCCTTTAAGGTCCAGATTGGGAAGGTTTCTTATCGCATAGCAAACGGAGTTGCGGCTAGTACTGGAGATTTGGGAATCTTTGATATATTCGGTAATAGGCTTGCCTATACGGGTGGATTTACAACGGCCAATAGCAACACTACGAGTACTACTAGCCTTTTGGGTTCCCCCATCACACTAAATGCCGGCTTTTATTATTTCGCGCAAACGAATTCTTCTAACATTGTTACGATTGTAGCGGCCAATATTGCTGGCGGTCCAGGATCCATTGTCATTTCGGGTGGCAGTAAAACATGGGGTACCGCCGCAAATGCTTCTTCTGGTGGTGTTTTACCAGCTACTCTCGGCACCATCACAAGTAGCACCCTCGCAAATCCAGCATGGGTCTATTTTGAACGTTGAATATGGATTCAGTACTATTTTGCAGATGTCTCGCTATTCTTCTTCATGTCTAATTTTGTGTCCTATTGCACATTTCTTATGGCATCTTGGGCACAAGCCCCTTGCGGGTCAGTGGTCGTGGACGTAACTGTACCGTGGGCGCAGTCGCGCTGTTGCCAGTCAAATTGATAGATCCCACGGTCGGAGACGTTACTACGCTGGTTATTACGACAGAACGCGCAAAGAGCGGCAGGACCTTGAAGGAATAATGGTTCCCCGTGCTCACCAGAATATCGCCGAGATTGCAGGAAATTGCCGTGGGCAAAAGCTGGCTGCAATTCGGGTTTGATGAGGCCACCAGGATAACCGGGTTGGTGAAGTTGACCTGCCAAACTGCGGCGCTATAAGTGCTACCGCTGTTGTCCACCGATGCGGTGACTGTAAGGTTCGGGTCGCCTACGTTAATCAACGCAGCGTTAGTGACTGAATTCACCGCTGCCAGGCTTGACGTAATGGTCGTACTGGTACCTGGAGTAGTGATATTGAGCTGGGTCAGAGCGACGTTGTGAGAGATGGGTGTGCCGTTGATGGTGACGTCGGCATTAATGGTAATGCCTGCATAGCTGCTGGCAGTCGCTCCGTTGGCGGCAAAGATCACGCCAAAGCTGGTTGGCTGTCCCTTCACGTTGACGAACGTAGGAGGCGAAAAAATACAGGAAACCCCGGTGGGCAGACTTCCGCAGCTCGGGGTTACCGTCCCCGCAAGGTTCGTGGGCGTAAGCAGAACCGTTACAGGCTGCGAGAAAGAGTTGTTCACCATGTTGACGGTTGCAGGCGACGGCGTACCTAAAGAAAAATCGGGAGCGGGGACGTTTAAAGTCAGAGACTGGGTCTGCATGGCCGAAGTGCCTCCCGAATTCCCAGTTGCCGTAACCGTGAGAGTAGGACTCTGCACAGGTGTGTTGAAGGGTACAGATGCAGTGACAGAGGGACTCGACGGAAGGCTACTGACGATCGCCGGCGAAAAGCTGCACGCCCCACCCGGAGGCAATCCTGCGGTGCAGGCCAGAGCAACCGAGCCGGTAAAGTTTGCGCTGCCGGTAAAGTGCGTGGTGGCAGCGTTGGAAATGTTTCCCGCACCAATCGTGATTGTGCCGGGGGTGAACGCAGCAAACTGCACCACTTGCAATGTGAGCGGTTGCGTCTTGGTGACGCCGCCGGCATTGGTATCTGAAAATGCATCCAGCAGCACGTTGTAATCCTGGGCGGGAGTCGCGGCGGGGACATTAATAATGGAGACGCTGACGGTGATAGGCACGCTTGCTGTGGGACTATACGGTCCAGGTGGCGCGAAGTTGCACGAGGCACCCCCCATGGAACCTCCAGGAAGCGTGTTGGGCTCGCACGCCAAGGTCACGAGGTCGGGCAGGCTTCCAACGGCTGTCAGGGTCACTGTGGTTGAGGAAGAGGTTGAAGTGGAAGCAGGCTGGGAAAACGCCGTAACCGACGAGGGCGACGGGGCCGCGATGCCGAAATCAACCACGTCAAAATTCAGATTGGGGAAGGAATGCGTAAGCCCACCGCCAGTGCCCTGCGCAGCGAAGCTGTAATGACCTGGGGTATTGGCGCCAGCGGTAATGGTGAAGGAGAAGCCTGGCGGTGCGCTCGCTGGAGATGGCGAACATGGCGATGGAAGCGCAGTGGCCCCAGGCTGGCAACTCAAAGAGATCGGATTGTTGAATCCGCTGGTGGCGACAACGTTGCCGTCAAACATGGTCTCCTGGCTGGGAAAGATGGGGCCGCCAACGTTGCCGCCAGTGGGATCGGAGATGGAAACTGTAAAATCGGAGGTGACGATCACGGTTCCCGTCATCTCAGATCCGTGAGGTATGCAGTAGTAGGTGAAGGTCCCGGCGGTGTTGAAGGTGTAGGAAAATGAGCCCTCGAATTGCACGGGCGAACCCCAGATCCCATCGGGCGAGCAGATGCCGCCCGGACAACTGCCAGAAGTCGTGGAATGGGTGCCCCCAGTCGTGCCTCCGATCCAATCCCATTCAACCGTATCGCCTACGTTGATGGTCGTAATCGCGGGGTTGATGGTATTGCTCTCGATATCCTTAAAAAAAATTTCGCCAACCTGTACGTGCTTGGTGGCCGCAGTGGCGGAGGATGCCGACACACACAGGACTGCCGACACGAAAAGCAGCTTTCTCAACCCCAGAGACAAACCCATAACCTCAATGCTAAGGATGCCTGCATAAATTAATGTCCTACTTACAAAAGGCCGGGGCTAAAAGCCCCAAAACTCTACAAACCTTTACCCCCGGCTAAAGCCGGGGGCTCCCACCGTGCGCCGCAAAGCGGCGCAATTTAGGACATTATTAATATTAATGCAGGACTCAATAATGCCCGCTTTTTGAATGCTCGTAACCATACGGCCGAAGGCCGTGCTCTCTTCAAAACGATATGAGGTAGAGTCAGATCCTCTCGCTTTGGTCGCCAACGTGGGTACCCTGGTTCAGCCGACGGACAAGACCCACTACCAGAACCGCACCGTGGCCCTTCCCTCCGCTCTCTTCTCCCACTCGGACCAACAAAATCAGTGGCAGACCTCCGCCCCCAACAGCAGCGGCAAGAGCGGATGGGCCGGCCGTGCCGCCGACAAAACCCAGGGCCTTAACCCGGGGGCTAAGATTCCTATGATTGTCTCGGTCGCCGGCGCCAACATATTTGCCACCGGCCTCGCCAC
>Ga0207111_10249_pt1 | contig 13012 bp, 6 predicted proteins | sample Alteio_BWMinHeat_71_FD_153577 | JGI IMG/M metagenome (GOLD analysis project Ga0207111, IMG submission 153577) | Enriched cells from forest soil in Barre Woods Harvard Forest LTER site, Petersham, Massachusetts, United States -... | ecosystem: Environmental > Terrestrial > Soil > Temperate forest >... | reverse complement strand
GAATTTATTTCAGGAAGACAGCTCGATCAAAAATCAATTTATGTGAAGGGTTTAAATTCTCCGAACTCGGGTCAGAAATAGAAAACGGAGGGTGTCTTATTTATAAGACGCCCTCCGTTTTTTTAAATATTTTAACAGAAGAAAACTATGTTTACACTACGCTCGACAGATTATCGCTCAAAATTTCATAGATAATAAAGACTGATTGGTTTGTCATAGAAGAGGAACTTGAGAGCGCGATTGTTGCAGCAGTTCCTGTTCCAGAAATACTACTTGTTATTGTTGTAGGATTACCAACGGCGGTTGTCGTGTTTTCAACAACGACAACTTCTGTGCAACTAGCACCACCTGTTGCGCCTGGTGATATGATGAGCTCTGATACATAATCGTTTACTGAGCTTAGCCCAAAAACGTTGCCGGCAACAAAGCAGTAAAGTCTTACATACGCGCCCTTAAAAAGAGGCGCCGAGAAACCCGCTAAATTCGAAAAATTGATGGTCAGAATATTGGTGGGCGATGTGCCAATGCTTGCGATGCTCGTTTTTTGAGCAAAGAATCGAGTTGTGCCGATGGCAACCGAGCTGGTAGTCTTCACCGCACCAATCAGACTCGTCGAACCGGTAACAGTAAACGATCCATGTGCCTGGGTTCGTCCAAATGAATCAAATGTCCCTTGTTCAATAGTATTACCAACGAGCAGCGTTGCGCCCAGATTTGTTGTACTACCCGTTATCGTCAGTGTTCCATGTTCAATCGTGTTTCCAACAAGTGTGGTAGCACCGGTAACCCTCAGTGTACTTGCAAGACCTGCCGCACCGATCAAACTTGTCGAACCGGTAACAGTAAACGATCCATGTGCCTGGGTTCGTCCAAATGAATCAAATGTTCCTTGTTCAATAGTATTACCAACGAGCAGCGTTGCGCCTAGATTTGTTGTACTACCCGTTATCGTCAGTGTCCCGTGTTCAATCGTGTTACCAACAAGCGTGGTAGCACCAGTTACATTCAGATTGGATATGCTACCAAGAAAGCTTGTTGACCCAGTAACAGTTAGACTGCCTTCTAGTATTGTGTTGCCTGCGACCGTAAGATTACCATCAAGCGATGGGTATGGTTGCCAGTAAGCACTGCTGTATGACACGAAAAAAGCATGAGCGATGACGAATAGCATGAATAGTTTTATTCTTGAGCCGGATAAAAAAGTTGACATTGCGATCTCCCGATTAAAAACTTTAACTTATAAAAACTTACATAATTTTAATCAAAATAATAAAAGAGCCTGTTTTTTAAAGTCAACAGAAGTAAAAAATAGGTACGCCCTTTAGCTAACATCATTTTTTTGTGATTATCTTTACAAATATTTTTTGAGTTATTAGGATCAAATATCAAAGTTTTTTTGATCTTAAAAAAAAGGGGATCAAAAGATTCATTTTGTCCAGCTCAAAATTAATTGTTGAGTGGGATGAAATTAATTAACAGAAATATATGACATAAAAAAGAAGTATGAAGAAGTAAGGGAGAGCTGATGAAGAAAATATATGGATTACTATGGTTGATGTTGCTGACATCTCAGGCGATATATTGCGGATTTACATTCTTTGATGAATCATCTGCGATTGTTGTGCGTGGAGCGGGGATATTTCAAAATTTTGGATCTCCCGCGCAAAGTAATATTACAACAGGAAAATTACAGCTGGCTATGTCAACAAACTTGACCGGAAGTCCAATTTTTTTTGATCAAGGTACTTATTCCGATGGAATTTTTAACGTTGTAATGACCTCGACGTACGATCCGAATCATACGTTTTCAATTCAAATGGTGAGCCCATCAAAATTAAGATTTAGCACCATAGGTAACATGTATGAACAAGTTGAGGTACGGGGTAGTAACAACCGTATTGAAGGGCTACCATTTTTTGTAACGCCAAAAGCGATACAACTCAAAGGAAAAACTGCCGTAGTGACCATGGATCTGCAAAGCCAATTGAATCAAAGCATTGTTTTGGCGAGTGATGTGAGTTTAGCTGCCGATTTGGCGCTTGGCGATGGGATTATTATCACCGGTTCTGGATCAATATTTTACAATGGCTTCAATCTTATTACCGGGCACAAAGATTTGTTGTGGACAGATACGTTGACGATGGTTAACGGAAAAAATCTAGAACTTAATGGAGATAGCAAGCTTCGTGGTCAATGGATATTTAAAGGTGATGGCAATATCGTAGGCAACACGTTTACGCTTGATTTGACCAATGGAGGAACGATACGTGTTCGCAGTGGTAGCACCTTGCGTTTGACCAACGTCATTATAAAAGGTTTGGGAACCGGAACAATATTGTTAGATGATTTAACATCAAAGCTTCAATTGTTTAACGTCGTTTTTGATATGGATAAAAATGTTACCTATACCACCGGAATATGGGATGCCATTGGACCAGTGACCGTAGTAACGCGTGATCATTTCTTAACATTTGATCAACGGGGCACCTTGACCGTTGATCGTACAACCGTATTCTACGATCCATTGAGTTTTAACGATCTGAATAATATACAATTTACCTCTCGTTTTGCAAACCAAGGCGTACTGAATGGTGGGTCGGTACAAAAAATTCGTTCATTGATTGTGAGTGATTATCAAATTGATGTGAATACCATACTTGATAGAGATTTGGCAGTGTCGACATTGAAGAAGTTGCGCGTGAACCAATCAACATCAATAACCGGCTCCGGATTTGGATTCTCATTTGCACGTAATCAAAAAACACCCGTTTTCTTTGTAAGTCCAAATAAAAAAGCAGTATTTAATGACATATTGCTTTCCGGATTCCCTATAGAAAAGACTTCGTTGGGAGCTGGGTCGCAACTCATTTTTGGCGATAAAACGATTATTACGTTGGGAGAAAATGGAATATTAAACGATACCTGGACCTTTTCGGGCCAAGCAATTCTTGATGGAGGCGGCAACATCATGGAGCTTGGAACTGGCCAACTTTTGGTAAGACCAGGTTCATCATTATTGTTGAACAACATCACCATACAAAATATAAATGGCAGCAATATTCGCTGCATGGATAATACCAGTACCATCTCATTGGGTACGATGCTCTGGACACAAGACGGTATTTTCACTTTCACGCGTGGCAACATTGATGTTATTGGGGTAACTGAGGTAGCAGGAACGTCAACGTTTGTGTATGCAAGTAATAGAGCATGCAGAATAACAACCTTTGGAACATTCTGTTTTGATGAAGGCATGGCGTTTAGTTATGACCCACCAACAAACAATAGAACTCTCATACAGATGGACGATTTCGATGCAACCTTATGTTTCCATAGCGCATCGCTTGCATCATCTTTGACGGGTATGCGACTCACCAAAGGAACCTTAATTATTTCAGGACATTGTAGGGTGTTTAATATTGGAGCAAAAGCATTATCACAAGGGATAACATTTGGTGATGGTATAACTGCAGATGATTTGACTATTCGTTATTTAGCGCAAGGAAAATTGGATATTAATTCAGGCGTACTTGTGCATAATCAACAATGATATGCAATTAATGCATTAAAAAAGGAGAGCGATGGTAAAGCTATGTAGATTGTTGGTTTATTGTTTGTTGTTGTTCAATAATTTTGTAGAGGCTAAAAATCTAGGCGCCGCTACTTTGCAAGCAAAGTCTGGTACAAGATGCACGTATGTGCTACCGGCAACGTATCAGGCTGACTCTAAGATTATTATTGACCCCGGAGCTAAGGCGGAAGGTATTGTAAATATCACCGATGGAAGCGTGACAGCATCTAATAATACTCAGATAACAGACGCTTCGGCTTCGATAGATATAAGCAATGGTTCTGTTCAAGCTACGGGCTCAACAAAGTTGAGTACTAAGGATTCTAAAGGTCCAATAACGGTGAGTGGAACTGGGTGTTTGTTGGAGCTTACTGGTGGCACCGCGCCTGTTACCTTTAATGCCGGGGCAAATGCGAGTATTGCAGGAACAGTTAATACGCCTGTTGTGCTTCCTCAAGGTAATTCTGCTACGCTGAACCTCAGCGGATCGACCAAGATTGGAGATAATAACCCTTGTTTTGCCACAGCAGGTACAAATGTAACCGTTAATGCTTGTAATAATTCCTTAACTCTTGGCGTTCAGCCTAAGCGTCAGAGTGCAAATGTGACTTTTAATGCATGTGCAGATATGCAATTTACGAGCAAAATTACGTTGACGGGTGAATGGATTTTTGCAGGAAATGCTTTTGTTGGAGGCAACGGTAACATTCTTGATCTTTCATTGGGTGGAACTATTCGTATTAAAAAAAATACACAATTGAATTTAGCCGATATGAAGGTGCGAGGCCTTGTCATCGGTAAAATCTTGTTTGATGATACGACGGCGCAAATACGTACTTCATTCATTGAAATTGAGATGAACCGCAATTATTCGTTTACGACGGGTGGCATTTATGCCGAAGGACCAACCAACATTGTTACCAAAAATAGAGTACTTACGTTCTCTCAAGAAGGTTCTTTAACGGTAGATGGTATTGCATTGACGTATGATACAACGACATTTACTGACGCTCAAAATATTCGACCTTTTGGTCAAACAGCGGGTCCAAATATTGCTTTATTAAATAATGGTATCATTAGGCATTTAAGCAATTCAGATCTTGTTTCAAATCTTAGCAATTCGATTGTATCGCTTAATCAGTGTTGTCGTACAAATAGTAATGCGTTGGTTTTCAGTAACAAGAACAACAGTAACGCGATTATTAACTTATCGAATCAAGTGAGAGTGAATAGTAATGCATTGTTGTACTGCTGTGGGGTAAATAGTCTTGCTAACAAGAACAACAGTAATGCAATTATTAACTTGTCAAATCAAGTGAGGGTGAATAGTAATGCGTTGTTGTATTGCTGCAGAACGAATAGCAATGCGTTGGTGTTTGGTAATAAGAACAACAGTAATGCAATTGTTAACTTATCGAAACAAGTGAGGGTGAATAGTAACGCATTGTTGTATTGTTGCCGCACGAATAGTAATGCAATTGTCTATGGATTAAAGAATTTGAGTAATGCGATTATCAAGCTTGATGTATGTTGCAGAACGAACAGTAACGCGCTTCTGTATGGCAACAAGAATAATAGCAACGCATTGTTGTACTGCTGTAGAGTGAATAGTAATGCGCTTAAATATGGCATCAAAAACAACAGTAACGCGATTCTTTTCGGTCTCAAGAACTTGAGCAATACGATCTTGTACAACAACAGAAACAACAGTAATGCAATTGTATTTGGCTTAAAGAACTTGAGCAACGCATTGCTATATTGCTGTCGAACAACAAGTAATGCACTTGTGTACGGTCTCAAGAACTTGAGTAATTCAGTGTTGTACTTGAATAGAACAACCAGTAGCGCGCTTCTGTTTGGCGATAAGAACAACAGTAACGCACTCTTGTATTGTTGCAGAGTGAATAGCGCTGCACTCGTCTATGGTATCCATAACAACAGCCAGGCAATCGTCTGGTTGGACACGCAGCTGCAAACTATCGACCATGGTCCATTGAACATAGATATTACAACTTCAACAACGTACTTGAGATATGATATTTATCTGTCTAGAGAACACAAAATGTTTGTCCATGTAGACTGCACGTTGGATGGTCATGGCCATTTCATACATTTCGCTCATACCACAACTAACTTGCTCAACATTACGAGCGGCAAAACCTTACTTCTGAAGAACGTTGTACTCAAAGGTATCACACCAAATGACATTAACCTTGGTGGTAATTCGCATATCTTGTTTGGCGATGGAACATTGGTTGAGTTGTTTGCCGATCCTGATCTTAATATGACATGGACATTCATAGGTCAAACGACGTTGAGTGGTCAGGGAGAAAAACTCAAATTTGATTCTCAAGGTGGTATCTATGTCAGCGGAAAAGGCTCAGCGCTCTTATTTGATAATATCTGTCTATCGGGTGTTGATGGTAATAAGATTCGTTGTTCGGATGATACGAATACGTTGTCATTCTATGGAACAACGTGGGTTCAAGATGGCAACTACACCTTAACAACCGGGCGTTTTGAAGTTATTAGCGACTGGGATCTTGTTGGATCATACACCTTTGAATACGCTACCAAGGCTGCGAGCTTAATCCAACCAAATGGTACGCTCTTCTTGGATCTTGGCTTTACCTTCAGCTATGCACCAAAATCAAATAATCGTGACTTGATACAAATGGCAGATTCAAGCTCGCGCTTGTACATGAACGGAGCAACGCTTGCTTCAAGTACAACAGGACTTCGCTTGACCAAAGGTTCATTGATTATTGATAAGAAGAACTTCTTGCGTAATGATGGGGCTGTTGCTCTTTCAGAAGCGATAACGTTTGGTAATAATAAGGTAAGTGCTAACGACTTGAGTATTTTCATCATCCCTGGCGCTAACTTCGAGTTGTTATCGGGTGTTCTTGATTATCAGAATTCAAATTAATCGTGATTTGATTTAAAAAAAGAGCCGCTCATGATTTTGTGAGCGGCTCTTTTTTTTGAATTTCTTGCGTTAGATCTGACGACATATCTAGATTAACCTGAGTTCGATAAATAATTTATTTTGGCATACTACTGAAAGTTGTCACCTCCGGCCTTCGCCAAGGCTTCGGCGGACAGGCTGAACTCGCCTGCCCTTCGTAGCCACCTGGGCGTAGGAGGGTTTCAGGGTCCATTCTATAATTAAAATTAATTCAAAAAAGATAAGAAACTAAACAAATAGCGACCTGAATGTCTATTGAAGGTTTTCGTGGATCCTGAAACGAGTTCAGGATGACAAATGAGAGAGGCTCGCATAATAAATAGTAGCATCCTGAACGGTGTCACCCTGAATTTATTTCAGGGTCAGGATGACAAATGAGAGAGGCTCGCATAATAAATAGTAGCATCCTGAACGGTGTCACCCTGAATTTATTTCAGGGTCAGGATGACAACTTGTTCTATTCGATTCAATCAGTAAAATAGACGGTTTTAAATTGTCGAGCTCGGGTTAGATTAGATCAGGAGTTCTGTTTTTTGAATACTGGGGGAGAAATTAATGAACACGGGTATATTTTTCTTTGTTATCTTGATGCTGAACAATTCTATTGGTTTTCCTATGCTGAGTGCTATTACCCAAACAAAACCGGTGATACCGGTAGCACCAAGTCCATTACCAGAACCAGACACTCAAGAAGATGCTGATGATGGAGGAGATGATCAACCAGACGTGCAAACAGTATCGACAGATCAAGATCAATCTGGAGAAGCTGCTTCAGACGATTCTGCTGCCACAGATACTTCCGGGCAAGCAGAACCAGAAGCTGAAGCAGAGGCCCCATCGTCCGATGATGATCAAGCTGAAGAAGCAGAGCAACCCGATCAAGAAGATCAAGATGCCGATAGCCCGTTGGCGCTGGTGCTCCAATCAAAAATGGTCAACAACAATAAAGTTTATTTTTTAATTATTCCACCGTTTACCGAAACATATCTTACAAAAACGGTGAAGGGCACCGTTTCAACCTACTCAATGGTTGACTCATCAGCTCACATTACCTTTGGACCTTTAATGCTTTCAAATCCTTCAATTGCTCTTGATAGTGATACGTCAAAAATTACCATTACCCTAACGATAGCAGGAAGCGGTCTTTTCTCTTTCCCCGCAAAAACGCTTTCTGGTTCGTATGTACAAGACGACGTTACAGGAATTGCCGGATTATCATTTCCACTCTCACACGGCTTTGATCTCGGGCCATTTTCTTTTACAACCAATGAATTGGTTTTCTCTGCCGATAAAAGTGTGAATTTGCTCGGTAAGGCTCGCCTATATGATTATGATATGAATGTTGGATGCGAGATACTCAAAGATATTAACGACAAAATTACAATCAATCTTACGGCACAAACAGACCAGGTTATTTATCCTTTTAAAGAGCTTGCAAAAATTGAAGTGCCATCAGCACTTTCGAATATCTCAATTACCGGCACCACTGTTTCTCTGCTTAATTTGGGGAAAAAATTGAGTGCAGATGCTCGGCTATCATTGAAAGGAACCGCCCAATTATTTGGTAAATCAGCAGATGTTGAGATTGTTAAGGCCAAGGCAGGTTCAACGTTTCTTATTTCACTCGGTAACCTTGGAATTTCAACGATTATTCCAGAAACTAAAGGAAGCGCTTTAGATCAATTCGCTTTTAATAATGCGTATCTCATCATTACTGAAGCAGGCTATGTTGATGCTGCGCGACAAATAGATGCCAAACAAGGGGTAACGCTGAAGGCAGAAATGGCTGCACCAGCTGAATTAAAAAAGTTAGTAAGCACAGCTCCTTCAAATATAATAATTTCTGGAACCTTAAGAAAAAATATTAAAGACATGTATCTAACCGCATCAATTCCCTGCGCTGTTAAATTGACGAGCAAAGCTGAGTTCAAAGATATTGAGATCAAAGCAGGGGGGCTTCCGCCATCAGTTTCTTTTTTGACCGTCATCACGGTTCAACCATCAGCGCATGATGATCAACTTGTATTTACGAGCCGAATAGCAGCTGAAGCAAAAGAGGCAAAAATTGCCGGTACGATGCAAGGTTTTTGGAAAAATCCGCTCGGTGTTAAGGGGCTTGCAATTGGTAATCTTGCGTTAGAGTTAGGGATTGTCTACGGCTCGCCGGTTCCAACGCTTTTTGGAATAACAGGAGATATGAAAGTTGGGAGCCAAGAAGCTGCTGTGGCGGCAAAAATTTCTGCAGTTGCGAATGATACAATTATATCGGGCAAACTGAGCGAGTTTGGAATAAGAGATCTGTTTGCAGTTGCTTCTGATTTAGCCAAAGCGGTTGGCAAATCTATTCCAAGTAAAATAATAAATGTGATACCAGAAATTGGGTTGACCGACGCCGAAATTACCATTGCTCCATCTGGCGGTACGATTGGTGAAATTCAGTTTGAGCAAGGCCTTACGGTGAAAGGGAAAATGGATGTCCTCGGGCATGGAGCGCTTGTTGATATTTCGGTCAGCTCGCAGGGCATTGTAGCGCAAGGAACTATGGACAAATTGGTTTTCGGGCCATTAGAAATTGCAGGAAAAGGATTAAGCGGAAAAGAAGCCCAGCCGTCGCTCGGGACGAGCTATGGCGGGCAGGCTGCTGCGGCTCAAAGTGGGCCGGCCGTTAGTTTGCACGTAACGTTGCAAGACCAAAGCTTTTTCCTCACCGGGCTTGTTTCACTGATGTGGATAAAAGACGAAATAGAGATTCATCTAGGGACTAATCAACTCGCATTTAAGCTTTCGGGTAAATTGTATGGTATGTTCCAAGCCGAAGTTGGTGTCAATGGACATCTGGGCAAAGATGAAGATTTTATCATCAATGCGGAGCTTGCGAGTGACTTTCATAATGCTTTATTACAACAAGTTGAAGCAGAATTAAAAGATATAAAAAAACTGGTGCATAACAATGCATCGATCGATCAGAATGATCTTTTTATAAAAGGTGATTGCAAAAAACTGCTTACCAAGGTTTTTCAAGATTATTCGTTTCCCGCTTCAGAACCAATTTTGTTAGCTTCTCTTACGAGTAAATTTCGTAAAACAATCCACAAGGCCGAAGAGACGGCTACGCATGTAGAAAGCGGTGTTCAAAATGTAGCAAAAAAAGGAGAAGAAGATGTTGCTCATGATGCTAAAAAAGCAGAAGGTGCTGTTCAAAATGTAGCACAAAAAGTTGAGCATGATGTGGATAAGCTTGAAGATTTGGTGAGCATCAAAAAAGCAACGCTTGCATTCAGTACCCGTGCCCTTTTAAAAGGGGCCATTCCAAGGCTTACGCTTGATCTGGTGATTATGGGCAAAGATGAAAGCTTTTCCATTGATTGTGATTTAAAAGATGTTGAGCATGGATTTACCGATAGTTTTGCTCAACTTAAAAAGCTGATAAAAGCAAAAATACATATTTAATTATAGTTGGGTGTGAACAAAAGAAAAATTATACGACCAAAGCAGCGACCCAGGCTTCGCCAAGGCTTCGCAGGGCACGGCAAGGTCAGAGTGACACCGTTCAGGATACTAATATTATATCGTGTTAATCTCTCATATTGTCATCCTTAACTCGTTTCAGGATCCATTCCAAATATTTTTTCATATAAGTCATTCCATTCGTTGTTCGTTTCCTCAATCAAATTAATTTTCCAATCACGATGCCATCGCTTTAATTGTTTTTCTCGTGTTATCGCCTGAAAAACATCTCCATAAGCCTGAAAATACACCAGCATTTTTAGATCGTATTTCTTTGTAAACCCTTCTACACAACCTTTTCGATGCTCGATCATTCGTCTTTGCAAGTCATTGGTAACGCCTATGTAGAGCGTTCCTCTTGGTTGATTGGTCAAAATATAAACATAATAAATTTTCATAATTGGTGGAATTTAGTGTATTGATTTTTTTTTAAAGGACTTGGATCCTGAAACGAGTTCAGGATGACAAGAACAGATCAAGAATCAAAAATTTGAAAGTCCAAAGAATTCATATTTAGTTCAGGCCCTGCCAGATTTTCAAAAAATCATCAAATGAGAGTTGCTGAGCGCGTAGGCTCAATAGTTCATCTGATAAATCAGCTAACAGGTGAGTTGTTTTAAGATTATTTCGCAATGTCTGTCGAGGTGAACGAAAGCAGAGTTTTAAAAACTTCCAGAATTCGTCTTCATTCGGAATTTCGGGCTGATCAAATCGTGGTTTGAAATGAAGCAAACGGGAATGAACTTTTGGCGGCGGGCTGAATGCGCCCGGCTCAATTTTTTCCATGAGCGTCCAGGTGAAATTATGTTGTAACAACAACGATGTTGGGCTGTATCCCTTGCCGCGTGATGCTACAATTTTTTGTGCGACCTCTTCTTGCACCATAATCACGCCTTCTTGAAAGAGCGCTTTGTTTTGCTGGATCAAAAATATAATGGGGAAGGTGATTTGGTAGGGAAGATTGGCAAGGATAACCCATGGTTTATCGGGGCCAAGTTCAAGAAGAAAATGAAGCTCAAGAATATTTTTATGTCTGATCTGTAAACGGGGGTCTGAGATTCTTTTTGATACAAATTCGACCCATTCTGGGTCAATTTCATAGCAGACAAGCCGTTTACATTTTGTTTGTTCAAGAATTGCTTTGGTTAAAAAACCATCGCCGCATCCAATTTCAAGCACCGATATTTCGGGAGTGACGGTGACCTTGCTGATCATATTGTCAACGACCGATTGTTTACGCAAAAAATGTTGGCCAAGGCCTTTCTTTTTTCGAGGCATATCTTGGTCAAAATCAGGTCTTTGTGCCTGCCGTGGAAATGAGCGATTTTTATTGATATCTTTGAATTTCATAAGATATAGAATACCGTAAAAACCGAGGTAAAACCAGGTATTTCGTGGGCCACCTGTTTATATCCTGTTATTGACATGTAGAAAATTTTAACTTAGAATAAAAAGATCTATCGATCTTTATTATCTGTCATCCTGAACTTGTTTCAGGATCCAAAATCGATCTTTGAAATGAAAACTTGGGGGCGTCACGGTTTCGACGTATTATTTTGTATTTTAGGAGCATGTCGAGTTTTGTTTGGGACCTCGTAAAAAACAAGCAAAAAACAATAAATGGCAGCTTTAATAACGCTGTTGCAGCTGCTTAACCTCTGATATAGAGATTAGGCGCTGACTTGTAAGAAAGACGTGTCTATCAGTTGATCTTACTCGTATTACTCAGATAGAACGAGCGGATTAGATTTTTTAGTTCTGTAGTCCGAACGTAACACTGAACTGACTCTTATGGTTCTGAGCTCTTGCAGAAAAGTAAGAGTATAAGCAAGAGATAAACATGTAGCGCTTAAAGTATTGAGTTTTACGGACATGGGTTCAATTCCCATCGCCTCCACCATACTTCGCCAAGGCTTCGTATGGCTTCGCCAGTATATTAAAGTTAAGCGAAGTATGCCCTTCGTAGCTCGTCAGAGCGAAGTAGGGCCTGCCTTCGCTCTATATACCCGGTCATCCCGAGGAGGAGCTAAGCGACGTCTCGAGGGACGGTTGGCACGCCAGTTTTCATTTTTTCTTTAATTTCATATCCCTTAACATCTGTTGCAATTCAATCAGTTTGCTTTTGAGCGTTTGAAGAGCGTCTATAAGTTTTTCTGACCCGGTTTCCTTTTCGACTTTTTCAAGTTCATAAAATAAAATATAGGGTGTTCCATCTTTCCATCCTGTTGTCTGATCTATTCCTTCGGATATAAGTTTTTGTGTTACAAAATCTTCTGGAAGGCCTTCTTTTACAAAACCTTTGGCATCACAAACATTGCCATCATTGTATCTGCGCCATTGATTATCACCTCTCCGATCTTTTACATATGCCCAATAATGTCCAAAGTTAATACTCCCGCTATGACAAACAATGCCGAATAGCGTGTAGTGATATATTGAACCATTCAATGGAAATTGTAGGTATTGTTCAAGGCTTACCGGATGAGTGATCTTTATCGAAGAGCCAGGTAGATGCTTGAATCTTTTTAAGGTGATTATAAGGACTTGAGGCAATGTTTCTAATGATGATTGTCTGGAATATTGCGCAATATTCTTTTTGCAGATTTTACAATGATAAGTATTAGCTTCATCATTTATTTTTTCTTTGCCAAAGTATTTTTCAAGACAAGTTTTTATACTTTCGAGTTTTTTTCCATCGTATTCTACTGGCAAAGAGAGCTGAGTATTAGGGTCAGAGCTTGAACTTTGATGTATTTCTTTCTGTTCAGTTTCGTGGTCTATGGTTTCTTTCACATAAAATTTAAAGATTTTTCCTAATGTTTGTAATTTTTTAATGTGCTCATTGCAAGCATCCCATTCTTTTTTATATTTTGATTCGGGAATTTCTTGCAATGCTGTAAAGACATCTGGCCATCGTCGTGTAATAAATTCATAAAGATTTGAGATACGAAGAATATGGATATCTA
>Ga0207111_10221_pt2 | contig 13019 bp, 15 predicted proteins | sample Alteio_BWMinHeat_71_FD_153577 | JGI IMG/M metagenome (GOLD analysis project Ga0207111, IMG submission 153577) | Enriched cells from forest soil in Barre Woods Harvard Forest LTER site, Petersham, Massachusetts, United States -... | ecosystem: Environmental > Terrestrial > Soil > Temperate forest >... | reverse complement strand
GTCTTAGGCAAGTCGCGTTGTTCAATGCTCAGCAGGCGTCCAGAGCCCGTTAAGGAGCCGTTGTGAAGCTCGACACGCGCACCGCGGAGAGCGGTCAGGAATTGGGCCGTCGTTGGATTTTCCCCGACGGGAAGCCGCAGCAATCCGAGTTGTCGCTCGATGGGAGCGGTGGAGTTGTAACTCACGCCCGTGATGCGACCTTTTCCGCGATCGAGAACGGTCAATGACTTCAGGACATCGTTGAGCTGGGCTGTGGTGAAATCGACATTTACATCCTGGCTTCCGCGGACGTGTCCGGAGTGCTCGAAATATCCGACGCCGTTTTTGTAGAGAATGACACGCGTGACCGGCAGGCGGGCGGCGGAACTTGCCGAAACTGGTGGGACTGGAGTTTGGCCAAAGGAAAACGCCGGAAGCGCAAAGAACAGCACGGCTACTTTCAAAGGGTGCATCGCTCCTCCGTCAACGAGAGCTCGCGTGCCAGACAGAGAGGGGTGGAGACAGAAAACTAGCAGCGCCTCTCAGATAGATCGGCGATCGACGACGCGGCCCTACGAAGTATTGGACACCGCAGACCGGGTGTCTGGAGCCGTAGATTCAGTTTCGGAGTTTTAAGATGTCTGGGCCCGCGGACGGGCCCAGATCCGCGAGTCAGGCTCTCTTGAGCAAGCGGGTAAGCCAGATGAGAAAAACGGCACCGATGATCGCGACGATGATGGTGCCGATGAAGCCCCCTGCGTGAATGCCGAGCAGACCCATCAGCCACCCGCCAACCACAGCGCCGACGATGCCAAGGACAATATCCATCACCACCCCGTAACCGCCGCCTTTCATGAGCTTGCCGGCGGCCCAGCCTGCGATCAGACCCACAACGATCCACCAAATCAGATTCGTGATCATGCGGAGCGCTCCCTTCCTGATGTGACGCGAGAGGAGAGTACGAGCTGAATTATCGTTTGTCAAACACCACGCATGGTTCGCGGGTTTGGAAAATGCGCAGCTCCCGGTGTGTGGTTAAATCAACTCATGTTCGCCCGCAAGATTCGCGTGGAGTACGAGGTGAATGGCAGCACGCTTCCCTGCCCACTTAAATGGCTGGACTCATTCTCCATGCGAAGCTTCACGAATTTCAGCGTGTTCGACGACACGCTTCCGGTGGCCGAAGGAGAGATGGAGATCGGCTCGAGTGTCCCGCTCGACGATCTAAGGAGTTCCATGGAGGACTGGTTTCGGCGGAAGGGTTATCTCCCTAAAGCTTCTCACCTAGTACTAAGGGAGAAATGAGGGGTGGCAGGGGCGGATCATCGAATTCAGTTGGGCGCAGATCATGCGAAATTTGTACGCACGCTCGGGAGTTTTGACGTGCGTTTGGACTATGGCAACCCTCGGGTGGGAATGCTCCTCTTACAATCAGGCGCTTGCGTTACAATCAGGCGCTTGCGCCAGGACGGAAATGGCAGACGAGTTGCAATCCGACACGAGGAGGTGCTTGATGAGTTACAAGCTGGTAAATTTTCCTCCTCAAGCGAGCACCCGTGCGATGCGAGTTCCGGTGCGCTGGATATGCCTGGACAGTGGTCTGGGGAGAAGTCGATTTCTTAGTTCATGGCTGGGCGATGAAAACGATTCGGATCAACGTCGCCGGCGCATTAATTGGGGTGCAATCGCGGGGATGGCGCTGTCGTTCGCGATCAGCGGTGGATTCTGGGCGGGAGTGGGACTCCTGATTGCACGAAATGCGAAGTAGAGCGCGAATTTTCCTCGATCGAATACGAAACGGGGCTAAGCGTCAACCAGCGCTGGCCCCGTTTTGGTTATAGGCTTGAAGTACAAGGCTGTTCGGTCAGTTCACTCGATCCTCAGTTCATAATTCACCTGTACTTCGATTTCCGTCGGTAGGGCCACGGTTCCGCATGCTGGCGGGGAATACACCCATTGTTTGACGGCGTCGGCAGCGGACTTGTCCAAGTTATCTCCTGCGGACTGCAAAACCGACGTCTTTTCGACGGTGCCTTGGTCTGACAGCACTGTGTATAGAATTACCGTCCCCTGCTGGTGCGCGGATCTGGCCGCGGGAGGATACTGAGGCGGAATCTTCTTGATGAGCTTGGGCCATTCCTCGCACTCTGCGATGTGGCGCGCTCCCGCTCCGTGCAGGAATAGCGCATCGCGAGAATCAGAGGGCCCAATCAAATTGTCGGCGCTGATGTCCAGGATCTGCACGCCTGATTCGTAAACACGAATGCTCTTCGGGAAAACCTTGTTACCGGACTTGCCGAAGTCGGCATACTCGAAACGCCGGTTCTCCTGGGAAACTGAAACCAGAACATCGGCCCCGTCGAAACAGAGTTCCCGAGCCTGTTTCCCTTCCTTGTCCAGAAGTTCTACGCAACGCAGTTCCACGCCCTTGACTTTCCTGCGGCGCACGGACTTGATTACCGTCTCCTGCTGAGCCCCGGGATGGATGAAGTGTTCCACCGCCACTTCCGTCAGATAAACGGCCCGTGGACGAAAGTCGAAATTCCGGGTGATCCATTTGGAGTCAACATCGCCGATTTCCAACTGAGTGAATCCCGGAAAAGCAACCTCGCGTCTCCACTTGTTCTGAGCCATCCAAACTTCAGCGTAGGCGCCGTCCGTTGGCTTGGGGGCAATGTGCTCGGCATGAACACGCATCCGGAGTTGAAAGGGTTGTGCCCCTTGCTCGTGAAGGTTTTGTAAGGAGGTAGCCTTGGCGAGAAGGTCAGCCCCTTCGTGGTCGGAAGGCTTGTCTTTCGCAAGACAAAGGGAACCCAACAAAAGCGCAATCAGCAGCCTGGAAAAAGAGGAAAGAACGTTCACGAGCGCCTCCGGCGGTGCTATTTGTCGTAGCGAAGCAGCGACATCACGTCGTACTTCTTCAGCTTGTCGCGGCCATTGAGGAATGAAAGTTCGACGACGAATCCTAAGCCAGCGATCTTTGCGCCGAGGGATTCCGCCAGCTTCGCGGTAGCTTCGGCGGTGCCGCCGGTCGCGAGCAAGTCGTCGACGATGAGCACGCGCTGGCCCTTCTGGATCGCGTCCTTGTGAATCTGCAGCGTGTTCGAACCATACTCGAGAGCATAATCGTAGCTCACACATTCGGCGGGAAGCTTGCCGGGTTTGCGCACGGGAACGAATCCCGCATTCAAGCGATAGGCGAGCGCAGGCGCGAAGATGAAACCGCGAGCTTCCATCCCCAGCACCAGATCGATGTCCTGGGCAATGTAGTGCTCCGAGAGTTTGTCGATGAGCATGGCGAGTCCCGTCTTGTCTTTCAGGAGCGTCGTGATGTCGTAGAACAGAATCCCCTTCTTGGGAAAATCCGGAACCTCGCGAATGAGCTTCTTCAGATGATCGACTTCGACCGCGGAAACAGGGGACATTACCACGCTCCTTCAATACGGAATGAACTGAGGCCGGCAGCCGGATTCTCGTCTGAAATTTCGACGGAATCGACGCGGGCTGCGCGCGGACCTTCACGCAAGCGCGAATGCAGCCCGGAGAGTTGATCGCGGGTGCCCTGGGCGAGGACTTCGACGCTGCCGTCGTGGTTGTTCCGAACCCATCCAGCGATGCCCAGGATGTGGGCCTCGCGTTCGACGAACCAGCGGAAGCCTACGCCTTGCACTCGTCCGCGAACGAGGAAGCGGCGGGCTTGAATCGGTTTGTCGGGGGAGGTCATCTTCTGTAGTTGTCATCCTGAGCGGAGGATCAGCCTCGCGAAGGTGAGGCTGATTCGTAGTCGAAGGATCCCTATCATCTCAAATTCCCTTGGAGCCTGCGGGAGTTTCAACCGATGCAGTCGCGAGAGAATGCCTTTCCACCGCAAACCAACTATGTACAGGGTAGGGATCCTTCGACTCCACGAGAACTTCGCTTCGCCACGTTCTCGCTGCGCTCAGGATGACAAATAAAGCCCTACGCGCGGGACAGATACGCGCCTTCCGACGTATCGACTTTGATCTTCTCGCCTTCGTTGATGAACGGCGGAACCTGCACAACCAGGCCGGTCTCCGTTTTGGCGGCCTTGGTCACGCTGGAAGCGGTGGCGCTCTTCAGTCCGGGCTCGGTCTCAATCACGGTCAGAATGACGGTCTGGGGCAATTCGATGCCAACGGCCTTGCCGTCGAAAAACTCCACCTTGATCTCGAGGTTGGGGATCAGGTATTCAACTGCGTCACCCAAAATTTCCTTGGTTAGGTGAGTCTGCTCGTAGTTCGAGGTGTCCATGAAGTAGTAGCTGTCGCCATCGGAGTAAAGGAACTGCATTTCGACTTCGTCGACGGTGATCTTCTCGATCGGATCGGGCGAGCGGAAGCGGTGCTCGAACATGGCGCCGGTCCGCAGGTTACGCAGCTTGGCCTGGATGAAGGCGCGCAGGTTACCGGGCGTGCGGTGCTCGACGCTGAAAACGGAATGCAGATCATTGTTGTGCTTGATGATCATGCCGGGACGAAGCTGTGTGGCAGGGATCGACATCGCTTGAAACTCTCCTTGTACGATTGCGGTTGAAGCCGGCGGAAGGCGGGCAAGCCACAAATCCGCTGCCACAGGGGCTAAAGCTTTATTTTACACATGGGTGCGCAGGAAGGGAAAGTCGGGGAGGAGTGAAAATCATCAACCACGAATCATCAACCACGAAGGACACGAAGGTTCATGAAGGAAGGCGAACCAGGTTTTCCTTCGTGAACCTTCGTGTCCTTCGTGGTGAATCGCCTTGGCCGCCCAGATGGGTCGACGCTCGGGCAGGAATCAACCAAAATGGGCGGCGATCACTTTTGGGATTAGCTGCATCCTAAACTGGACTCTTTGGATGATCCGTCCCCGCGAGTGGGACTACAATCAATTAGGCGTGCTCAAGCGGGCGGACGAGTTTGGGTGCTGAGAAAAGAGGCTTCATGACGACAGGTCGTTACAACTCTTCGGAAGGCAGCCACATCGGGACAGCGATTACGTTTCTTTTGATCGGACTGGGAGCCGGCGCACTGGCGGGGCTCTTGTTAGCTCCGAAAGCGGGCAAGCAGTTGCGCAAGGATCTGCGGCGCGGCTACGAAGATGCCAAGGACAGCATTGAGGATTGGGCAGACGAGGCCAAGGATCGGGTGCGTGAAGTCGGCGAACGAGTTCGGGACGCCGCCTCTCGCGGCGCGGACCTGGCAGAGGACCTGCGCGAGAAAGTGGAGCCATTGCGGCGGGCGATCAATCGCGGCTAGTGAAAACGGACCTCGCACGTCGGCCTTCGGACCTCGGCACGATTCTGCATGAGGTCTGAAGTCCGACTCACAGCCTCGCTGCCCTAGTACAAGTGAAAGTCGACTTGCACCGCGATCTGTGTCGCGATGGGTTGACCACGGAATGTCGCCGGACGGAAGCGCCAGTTCCTGACGGCTGCGATTGCCTGTTCGTCGAGACCCATCCCCAAGCTCTGGCGCACGCGGATGTTGTAAGGGCGGCCGTCTGTGCCTACTACCACCATCAGCATCACGATTCCCTGGAATTTTGCTTTTCGGGCTTCTTCCGAAAAACTGGGCTCGGGACTGTAGATTACCTCGGGCATCGTCACACCGTTGCGACCCGGATGAGCTCCGGGTGTACCTTCACCTACGGATGGGCCGGAATCAGGCCCGATTCCGTTACAACATCCGTCGCCCATGCCGCCGCGCCCGCCCGGGCCGTCGGAAAGCCATTTCGAAAAGGGCGAGGATGGATCTCCGATATGGGACGCAACGGGAAATTTAACATCTGGCGCCACCATCACCGTGGCTTCGCGCGGAAGCGTCGGCATTTCTGTTGGGACCATCACGCTCGGGCTGACGATCTGCATTTGCAGGGAGGCACGGGATGGCTCGCCATTCGATGCCGGCAGTTGCTCGTGATTACCTCCCCCGCCACCGTTGAACCCGGAAAAGACCAAAGGAAACTTCCCGAGATCGGGCATCCGCCGAGCGATATCCGGAGGATTACGAATCACGCAACTTGTGAGATAGATGATCAGGGCCAGAAACGCAGCTTGCCCGAGAAGCGAAAATAGAAATGTGTCTTTCCTGGTGCGGAAGGGGTTGTCGTGCTCATTGGTCAGGACAGAAAAAAGACGTGGCCCCGGCGATGCTGCAGTCATGGTGCGCTCCGGTCGACAGGGTGGTATCTCAAACCGTTAAGACGCATGGACGGGAAAAAAGGATATCCGGGGCAAGGGGCGATTGGTACGGAAGATATCCAGAGCGGCGGCTGTCTCAGTCACAGGCGAGTTGGGACTCATTAGGCGGAAGAATGACCAGATCAGTCACCCAAATCAGCTTGGTACTCAAGCTCTTCCCTCTGGGCTGAAGCCTAACCCCCTGTCGGATCTGAGGCGGCGCTAAAACGCCGCTCTTCCACTAAAACCTTTTCGCGGCGCGGCTGAAACACGCCCTTTCAAAGTCATTTATGAGACCGTTCTAGTGGAAGATCGCCGAGAAGAACTTTCCTACGCGGCGAAAAAAGCCCGGATGTTCCGTTTTCTTTTGGGGCTCCGCCGGCGGGGCAGGCTGAATGACGGGATCAACGTGAACCTGTTGCTGCGTGGACTGAGCAGGTGGCAGATCCGCAGGGGCCTGCGCCGGAGCGGGCACCGTTTTCGCAGCACGATCCTTTGCGCTGAACACAAAAGGCGCGTCGACTTGCACGTGCACGTCGTTCGGCTGCGATGCCGGAAGCGGGGCGGTTTCCGGACCATTCGTCAGCTGCGTGCCTCCGGCATGGGAAGTTGCAGCATTGTTGGCGGTTGAGTTCCCCGCCGAACCCGCTCCCATAACGGCTTTTGGTACCTCGGAGCCGGGCAGGATCTGGGCAGGCGGAGCGTCCGCCATCAAGACCGCCCGCGGCGGAGGGCATCCACATTCCAGTGGTACATCGCCATCGACTTTATCGATTTGCCCGGAGTGAAACATGGCCTGCTCGGTCGGCTTCACCTGGTATATGCGGTTGCCCATTAGTTCGGCGACGATAGCGGAGGACGTGTTACCGCGCAGCGTACGGACGCAAGTATTGCCGTGAGAGTCGGCGCTGACTGCAAAATGGAACTCCCCCGGCCCGGCAAACATGATGCGGAAATCCGGAGTCAGAACCGCATCGGACGATACTTTGAGCGTGTAGTGCATTTCGATGGCGCCCGTGCCCATACCAAACATCAGGTCGCGCTTGCTGGGTGAAGAACTTACGGAAAGCGTGGTGCCAGGGCACACACGGACTTCGCCTCCATTGGGAAGATGCAACATGGTGGTGTCGGAACCAGCGGTGACGGAAGAACCTGCGGAGAGTCGGCTGGCATCCACTGCAACCGCGCTTGCGCCGCCGACGACGGGAACCACCGCGGCATCCGGAGTCAAGGCGAATCCCGGAGCGCTCATTGGCTGGCCGGACTCCTGCTTCTTTGCAGTGTCGACGGCTTCCGCGGGTTTCAGCCGCACCATGAGCCGATTACCGGCGCCGTCCCAGGAATGTCCGTAGGGCGCGAGCAGGTCGAGCACAATGCGGGTGACCGGAGGATTGCTGGTGTACTGATTGACGCGGATCGCGGTGATGTTTTCCTTCTGGATTCGGATTCGTTTCTGAACCAGTCCAAGCCGCGTGTTCGGAAGATCGATCACCAGACGGGGCGGCGAATCGAGAATCATGATCTCAGGGATGACCGAACCGCTGGAAAGGATTTCGACGGCTGGCGCTCCCTTTTCAAAAACCATGCGGACGCTCTGGATCACCCGCGGAGGTCCGAAGTTCTGGGCCCACACAGAGAGGACAAATACGACAATCAAAGTGCTGACGCAGACAGACGTGGACCCGAATCGCGGCACAAATTCCTCGTTGGAAGCTTGAAGGAAACATACCACAGGGACCAGGGGTCAGGGAGCAGGAGGTTGGAAGTTACAGGTCAGGAGTCAGATCCTCAAGTGCGAGATCACAGCATTGTGGCTTTCGGGTTCTGACTCCCTCAAACGGTTTACATCGATCCTCGGATTGAGGCCTGCGCTTAGGCTTCCGGAAGGAACTCGTACGATTCAATCACCGCGGCCACGCTGACTCGTCCATCGTCCACGCCATCTTCTACTCGCACGACGCGACCTTGGCATTGAACGCGAATACTTTCGGTGAGGGTCACTTCTGGCGGAAGGGTAAGAGTAAATCCGATGTGCGCCCCCTGTTCGATGGCTGAGTCCAGGTAAAAGCAGATGCCGCGGGCGCTGACATCACGGAGTTGGGCGGCTTCGTTCTGAACGCTGCTGTCGGTGGAATTGCGATTAACGCTGACCGGTACTCGTAATGCGAAACGTCGTGCACCCCGCTTCTCCTGCTGGGGCTCGGCCATGCTTCCTCCAAGTCGTGTTGAAGTGGCGGACATCGATTAAGAGGATGCGCTGCCGGTCTGGTCCGGGTCAATACCACGCTTGGGTAACGGATTGGCTCTTTTGGGCGAGACGACTGCGTTGACAAGCGGTGGCCGCGGTCTGGTGTAATCTGGTGTCGAAAGGCGTGGAGCCAGCTAGAGGTTTGATTCTTGGTTTTCGTTCTCGACAACTACGATTCGTTCACCTACAACCTGGTCCAGTATCTCGGAGAACTGGGCGCCGATGTGGAAGTGCGGCGCAATGATCAGGTCACGGTCGAGGAAGTCGAAGCGATGCGGCCGGAAAAGATCGTCATCTCTCCCGGGCCATGTACGCCGCGTGAGGCCGGCATCAGCATTGATTTGATTCGTCACTTCGCCGGAAAAACGCCACTGCTCGGTGTGTGCCTGGGGCATCAGGCCATGGGCGAAGCGTTTGGAGGACGAGTCATCCGTGCCCCCCATCTCATGCACGGGAAAACCAGCGCCGTCATGCACGACAACAAAACGGTGTTTCAGGGGCTTCCCATGCCGATGACCGCGACGCGCTACCACTCGCTCATTGTGGAAGAAAAGAATCTGCCTGCCGATCTGGAAATCAGCGCCTGGACAACCGAGAAAGACGGCACGCGGACGATCATGGGATTGCGCCACAAAAAGCTGTCGGTCGAAGGCGTGCAGTTTCATCCAGAGAGCGTGCTGACGGACGCGGGGAAAAAACTTGTGAAAAACTTTTTGGAACTGTAACGCCTACGCTTTCCTAGCCATTTCAACGGCTCGTAGTAGCGCTCCCGCTTTATTCATCGATTCCTGAAATTCTGCTGTCGGATCGGAATCGGCAACGATTCCTCCACCAGCCTGCAGGTATGCCTTCTTCCCCTGCATCAGCAATGTGCGAATGCCGATGCAGGAGTCGAGATTGCCTGCGAAATCCGCATACAGAACTGAGCCGCCGTAAACACCGCGGCGGGTGGGCTCCAGTTCTTCGATGATCTGCATGGCGCGCACTTTCGGCGCGCCGCTGAGGGTTCCCGCGGGGAAGCACGCAGCCAAGGCATCGATCGCGTCGAGATCTTTTCGCAGAGTCCCCTCCAGCGCTGACACCAGGTGCATGACGTGCGAGTAGCGCTCGACGTACATCAGGTCTTTGACCTTCACCGAGCCGTACTCGCTGACGCGCCCGAGGTCGTTGCGTCCGAGATCGACCAGCATCACATGTTCTGCGCGCTCTTTTTCATCGTTGCGCACCTGCTGCTCGAGGCGGGCATCTTCAGCCGCATCCCGACCCCGGGGACGCGTGCCCGCGATCGGCCGATATTCCAACTTGCGTCCCGTCACACGAACCAACATCTCGGGAGATGATCCGAGGATATGCCGGTCGTTCATCTTCAGAAAGTAAAGGTAGGGCGATGGATTGACCTGGCGCAGAGCCCGGTACAGATCGAATGGTGCAACCTCGGGAGTGAAGTCGAAGCGTTGCGAGTACACCACCTGGAAGATGTCGCCCGCGGCGATGTACTCCTTGCAGCGCTCCACATTGCGCAAGTAAATATCGCGTCGCGTGCCAGCATGAATCTTAAGTTTGCCTGCCTTGGGCTTCGCGGACTTCCGCCAGAGTGCCGGACTCAGTCCCGCCGCCAGCTTTCGCTCCAGGGCAGCAATATCGCGAAGTGCGCGGTCATGAGCGCGGCGAGGACTTTCGCGCGAAACATCCGCCGCCGCCATGATGTGAATCTGATGGCGCAGATGATCGAAAGCCAGCAGCCGATCGAAGAACATCAGTTCAGCATCGGGGACGGAGAGGTCATCTTTCGCGTGCTCGCCAATGTTTTCCAGCTGGCGGACAACGTCATAGGCGAAATATCCGACGGCTCCGGCGGTGAATGGGGGAAGCCCCGGAACCGTTGCCACGCTGTGCTCCCTCAGCAAACGCTTGACGACCTGAAAGATGCTGCCGTTGACCAACTCACGCTTGCGGCCGCGCTCAATCTGGACTTTTCCCTTATGGGCCGTCACCCGCATGTAAGGTGCAGCTCCCAGGAAGGTGTAGCGTCCGATCTGCTCGCCGCGCTCGATCGACTCGAGTAGAAATGCATGCGACTGCTTTTCGGCGATCGCCAGAAAAGCGCTGACCGGGGTAAGAAGATCGGCGCTCACCGACTTTACGACCGGAACCAGCGTCGCCTCGCGAGCCAATCGCGAAAATTCTTTGAAATCAGGTTGGAGCATAGTGGGCATTCATTATAGGGGAGGGCTTTAGGGATTAGTGGTTGGGGATTAGGAATGGTGGTCACCGCACAATCCACCACGCGAGATGGTTTGAGGTCAGGGCGTCGAGCCCTGCTAGGAAGCGCAACTTCACTCATCACGCCACCGACGCTTCGCCCTAACCCCTAGTCCCTAGCCCCTGCCGTTGCAAACTTTCGTCACTTGTTACCCTGACGGCAATCGCTCAGAATCGCTAGTATCCCGAGGATTATGAACATTTTGACGCCTGATCTCGCGAGGCGGGCGCCAGGGAAATACAGCGGAACAGTTAGCACCGGGGGATATGCAAGTTAAGTTTTGGGGCGTGCGCGGCTCCACGCCCACTCCACAGGCCGAAAACCTGCGCTATGGAGGCAACACCTCCTGCGTAGAAGTGCGCGTCGGAAACCAGATTTACATTTTCGACTGCGGCACCGGATTTCGTGTGCTCGGCCACGAACTTGAACGCGAGTTCGGCGATAAGCCCTTCTCCGCCCACGTCTTCGTGTCACACTTTCACTGGGACCACATCCAGGGCATGCCCTTCTTCCGCCCGTTGTACGACAGCCCGCACAGCCAGTTCTTCTTTCACTCTTCCAGCCGCACGCGCAGCCTTGAGCAAGTAATGACGGAGCAGATGTCATCTCCGTACTTCCCCGTCCACCTGGATCAGATGCGCGCCGGCCGCGACTTCTATGACATACAGAACGGCTGCCTCGACATGGAAGACGGAATCCGAATCAAGACTCAGTGGCTGAACCATCCGCAAGGCTGCCTCGGATTCCGCATTGAGACGAAAGACGGCGTACTTGTGTACGCCACCGACAACGAACCGGGAGACGAGGAATTCGACAAAGGCGTCCGCAAGTTGGCGGAGGGTGCCGACATCCTGATCTACGACGCGCAATACCTGCCCGACGATTACGCTGCCCGGCGCCGCGGCTGGGGACACAGCCATTGGCGCGAGGCGGTTAACGTCGCGATGGAAAGCGGCACGAAGGAGCTCGTTCTTTACCATCATGACCCCGACCATACCGACACGATTGTCGACAAAGTTGTCGCTGACGCGCGCAACTACTACCCGAGAGTCCGCGCCGCCGCCGAAGGCATGGTGATACGTCTGCAATCCGGGCTCAGCACCGCCGCGCGGTAACCTCGCCCAGCGAGCCGTTCGTCAACCCACTCTGAAAATAGGCGCCAGCACGCGTGCTAAACTTCCGCCTTCAAACCGAGTTCAGGGGGGCCCATGTTTCGTGCCGCACTTTTGTGGCTGTTTTTCTGTTTGCTCACCGTCACAACGCGAGCCCAAGCTCCCGACATCCCCGAACCCGGCGCAAGCGAAGCGATCGCTGCCGCAACCACGGACCCACACTTCGTTTCTCCGTTCGTCTCTTATGTTCCGCAGTCGGCTTCGGTCCCTTCGCCCGAAAAGTTCTTCGGCCGGATTATGGGCGCTCCGGGAGAGTTAACCGGCACAGAAAAGGCTTACTCTTATGCGCGCGAGTTGGCTGCCGCGAGTCCGCGAGTCCGGGTGTTCACGATCGGCAAGAGCGAAGAAGGTCGAGACATCGTGATGCTTGCGATTGCCGATGAAGCCGGCATTCGTGAGATCGAACATCTGAAATCTGCGACGGCTGCGTTGGCCGATCCCCGTCACCTCCAGCAGGCCGCCGCCGAGAAGTTGATCGCGGCCTCCCGGCCGATCTACTACTTCAACGCGGCTCTCCATTCGGACGAAACCGGATCGACCGAGGCCACGCTCGAACTGGCTTACCGGCTGGCCGTTTCGGAGCAGCCCATGATCCGCAAGATTCGCGAACAACTCGTGGTGCTCATCAATCCCATTTCCAATCCGGATGGCCGCGACAAGATGGTGGACTGGTTCTACCGATACTTGAAAGGCAAGACTGATCGCAATACGCTTCCGCGCCAGTCGCCGCCGTACTGGTCGAAATACGCCTTTGTCGACATCAATCGCGACACGCACCAGCAGACGCACGAGACTACCAAGGCTGTCCACAGGATGTTTCACGAGTGGCACCCGACGGTGGTGCACGATCTGCACGAGGGCGTGCCCTTCCTGATGACGTGGAATGGCACCGGCCCGTATAACCCGAACATTGATCCGATTACTTATACGGAATTTCTCGAGCTCAGCATGCATGAGGTTGAGTCGATGACGGCGATGGGAATGCCGGGAGTCTCCACCTGGAATTTCGGCGAGGCATTCGCACATCTTTATCTCGACTCGGTGGCGATGAATCACAACAGCATCGGTCGCGGCTACGAAACGTTTGGCAACGGCAGTGCGGAAACCGAGAAGCGCTCGATCTCAGCGGGAGCAACCACCATGGAGTGGTACAGTCAGCTTCCGACACCGCACGAGGCG
>Ga0207111_10247_pt1 | contig 13031 bp, 9 predicted proteins | sample Alteio_BWMinHeat_71_FD_153577 | JGI IMG/M metagenome (GOLD analysis project Ga0207111, IMG submission 153577) | Enriched cells from forest soil in Barre Woods Harvard Forest LTER site, Petersham, Massachusetts, United States -... | ecosystem: Environmental > Terrestrial > Soil > Temperate forest >... | reverse complement strand
CTCGAAAATATGCTGACGATAAAAAACTTTTACTCAGATTTCAAGAACAACAGCAAGCAGAACTTGCCAAAGAAATCGATCTAGTCTCAACGTTAAGCAAAGAAAAAGAGCAGCTCACACTCACCAACCAAACCTTGCAAACACTTCAACAAAAACTTACCCAAACAGAACATGAAAAACGAGCCCTGGAAGCAGAAAAAAAAGAATTCGAAAATCTTACGTTACAGCTGGTTGCATTAGAAAATACAAAAAAAACAAAAAATAACGACCTGATAACGATATTGCAAGCATGGAAGCGTGTTCATTCATCGAGCTTGAAGATTCCTGCAATAAAACCCCTTGAAGATGAGAAATGGTCGCTCATTAAACAGGAAAAAACGTATTTAGAAATTCAGCAAAAACAACTTATTCTTCAAGAAAAAATATTACAGACAAAAGAGCTTTATCAAAAACATCGAGATATTTTACAAAAAACCGCCGCCGAAAACCTTTATAACCTTCGTGTTTCACTCGAGAAACAGGACCTAACGCTTAAGCATCTTCAAGCAACGATTCAACAAAAAGAGGTCCTTAAAGCTGAAATCAGCCAAAAAATTATTGCCCTCGAACAAGAGCTGATCTCACTTCAAGAAAAAGGTAAAGTAAAAGATGAATTTGATAAGAAATTTGCAGGCACTAAAGCACAATTCGAAAAGCGAAGAACTTTTTATCAAGCACTCATTCAAAAAGGCAACTGGACAAAAAATGAACTTTCCGAGCTTGAACAAAAAAAGAAAGTCGTTCACGATCATAGCAATCCAGCATGTCCTCTCTGCGAACAGGTGCTAACCATCAAAAGAAAAGTGTTTTTAAGCAATCAAATTGCCCAGCAAGAAGCATTTTTAACCTATCGTCTTTCGCGTATAGGAGCACTGATTAAAAAGCTTAAAGAACTTCTTGTTGTGCAACATCAAGAAGTCGAACAGATGCAAAAAGAATCTGATATATTTGCCAATATCGCCAGTAAACAGGAAGATGCTGCAAAACAGATTGAAAGAACTGAAAAAGAATATCTATCCATCGATTTAGAAGTGAAAAATCTTGCAAAGCAGCAATCTGAGGCAACGATTGCTTTACAATCAAATAAAGAGCTTTTAAAAAAACAAGAACAAGAAGCCATTGTCATTATTGATCAAGATTCAGAACTTATTAAGCTTGGTCAGCAGTATCAGCAATTTGAACTGGAAAAAAAGAGCCTCACGTTTGATAAAGACACCTATCAAAACATACAAAAACAGCTGCAGCAAATTGAACTTCTTTTGCAACAACTCGAAATTATTAAGCCCGAATTAGATCAACAACAAACACGTAAACTATCAATACAACGCATCTGCCATGAAATAAAAACACTTAAACATCATCAAAAAGTCTTACATGATCAAATCGCACAAAAAACATGTAACCCAGAAAAAGAAACTCTTCTGGTCGAAATAATTAATGCTCTCAATAAAGAAATCGCCCAGCTTTTACACCAAAAAGAACGTACTGTTTTGGGTATTGGAAGCTTTGAAAACGAACTTCAGCGCATTAAAAAAATAAAAGATGAACAACAACAAAATATCGAAAAACTTCGTATTCTAGATAATGAGATTGATGATTACCAGGCCATCGCACAAGCGTTAAGCAAAAATGGAATTCAAGCTCTTCTGATCGAAGAAGCGATTCCTGAAATTGAGGCTGAGGCAAACACCATTCTTGCAAAATTAACTGATAACCAGGCCCAAATCTTTATCGAATCGCTTCGAGACTTGAAAAGTGGTGGTGTCAAAGAAACACTCGATATTCAAATATCTGATACTGTTGGTATTCGTCCTTACGAGATGTTTTCTGGTGGTGAGGCTTTTAGGGTTGATTTTGCCCTGAGAATTGCGATCTCTAAACTTCTGGCACGACGAGCAGGCACCGCGCTGCAAACGCTTATTATCGATGAGGGGTTTGGCTCTCAAGATGAAGAAGGACTTGCCCGCATCATGGAATCTATTTATGCAATTCAAAAAGATTTTTCCAAGATTATTATTGTTTCTCATCTTGTTGAATTCAAAGACAACTTTCCTGTCCATTTTGTTATCGAAAAAAGTTCTTCTGGTTCTAACGTTACCGTTGAAGAACGCGGATAACAATTTAATGATCTGATCGATCTATCAAAAAATATTTATTCTAAATCTTTACTCACTTTTTCAATCTATGATAGGTTGTTAAAGGTGTTGCGTATTTTAAAAGAAGGCACAAAAGGTACTCTTACATGAAAAAAATAACTACATTTAAACAAATCAAATCTCAAAAAATCCAGCCTGCGTGGGTTTTTTATCGTATCTTTATTTCTTTTAATATTACTTTAAAGACTACGCAAAGCTGGGCTAGCTACAGAAAACACCCGTAAGAATAAACAAAAGTTGAAAAAGTGTGGCCCCCAGCAAGAAGCTGGGGGCCTTTTTTATGATCTCTTACTAAAAGGAAGTCTATGGTAGATGGAATAATGCTTGTACGTGTCATACTTCATGTATGCGTCATACTGGCGGGGCTCTTCTTATTCGGACCCCTGATAATGTTGCATTATCTTACCCATAAAAAATAGCTTAAAATCTATTTTTTGACCTGTTTGCTCATCTAGAAAGTGAATCATGATCTTTGTAAGAACATCCACATGTTCTGCACATAAGATTTTCATCATAAACAGTATGGTCATTTACTTGCTCTTTCGTTACCCCACATATGTAATGATATGTTTCTTCACCTTTAATCGTTTGTTTTTTAAGGTGATGTTTTGCCCCACTCATAGCATTATTAATACAATTTGCTGATACATCTAAAAACCATATGCCTGTAGCAATACACACAACAAATAATAAACCTTTTTTCATAACTCCCCCTTATAAACTACTTAACAACCAATGTATTAAATGGTTATACCATTTTTTTGCGATTTGTTTTTGGATCTTTGTGCTCTGATGTATCACAGCCACAAACCTTGCATGTGGTACCATTATAATATCGATTAGCCTGTGATCCGTAATATGCTTTTGTTTTATAAGAACAAAAATACACTTTATTTCGTATTTTTTTATGATTTTTGTTACCTGGTTGATCGGGATTATTCCCACACCATGGTAACGCTGAACTGAACAAAATCGTAAAAAATATCAGTGCTCCACATAACTTTTTCATAATATCCCCTTTTGTCATTAAGAAAATTAGCAACCTCTCCTAATCATAAGCATAAAAAGATATGCTTGTGGGAACAAGAATATTACAAATGACGTAGATAAATCTCCATGTAGCACCACATGAAAAAAGCCCCAAGATTAACTGATTAACCCTGGGGCTTGTAACTTAACATTTAAGCGTAGCTATTTTTTCTTTGATTTTTTGGACTTTGCTTTTTTATTCGATGATTCTTTATCACCATTCTTTTTTTCTTCTAACTTCGGCCGCTTTACAAAGGCTGTATCAATAACCTGATCCATGTGCTCAACATATACAATGTTTAATTTTTTATCGAGCTCATGAGCAAACTCTTTGACATCCTTAGCATTACTTTTCGGAACGATAGCCGTTGTAATGCCAAACCTTGCCGCCGCAAGCAGTTTTTCTTTCAACCCACCAATCTGTAACACACGCCCACGCAAGGTTACTTCACCTGTCATGGCAACATTACGCTGTGTTGGCGTCTGTGTCAGTGCTGAAAGAAGAGCAACAGCCATGGTAATACCGGCAGAAGGTCCATCTTTAGGAATAGCTCCTTCAGGTACATGAACGTGAATATCAACATCTGCATAAAAACCATCTTTGAGGCCAAAGTCTTTGGCTCGAGATCGGATGTAGCTCATAGCTGCTTGGGCAGATTCTTGCATCACTTCGCCTAATTGGCCGGTCAGCGTTAAGGCCCCCTTACCTTTCATGACAGTGACTTCAATTTCAAGAACATCCCCACCAGCTTCGGTCCATGCTAAACCCATTGCCAAACCAACTGATGCTTCATGTTTACGTTCATCACGTTTAAAGGGAGGAGCTCCAAGCCATTTTTCAAGTATTTCTGCTTCGACCGTAACCGATTTTTGGGCTTTATGCTTCAAAAGTTCCAAAATCGACTTACGTAAAATCTTTGCTAAAACCCGTTCGAGTTGGCGAACACCAGCTTCCTTTGTGTATTCATCGATAATAATTGTTAAAAGTTCATCATTCAATTCAATTTGATTTTCTTGCAAAGCATATTCTTTTAACAATTTTGGCAACAAAAACCGTTTTGTAATTTCCAACTTTTCTACGTCGGTATATCCAGAAAGATAAATAATTTCCATACGATCAAGCAATGGATAAGGAATACTATCTACAACGTTTGCCGTTGTTATAAACATTACTTTTGACAGATCGTATTCAACTTCAAGGTAGTGATCGACAAATGCTTTATTTTGCTCTGGATCTAAAACTTCAAGAAGCGCGGCTGCCGGATCACCTCTAAAATCCATGGCCATCTTATCAACTTCATCAAGTAGCATCACGGGATTGACCACTTTAGCTTTTTTAATTGCTTGAACGATTTTTCCTGGCATGGCACCAATATACGTTCTACGATGCCCACGAATTTCAGCTTCATCGCGTACACCGCCAAGAGAAATACGCACCAATGGACGCCCCAACGAATCAGCTATCGATTGTGCTAGTGATGTTTTTCCAACACCTGGAGGCCCCGCTAAACAAATGATCGGTGCTCGCTTTAAGCTTTCTCCTGCAAATTTACGTGATGCAATAAACTCAATAACACGTTCTTTTGCCTTTTTCATACCAGCATGAGAAGCATTAAGAATTTTTTCAGCCTGCACCACACTGATAACATCCTTGGTCACTTTTTGCCAAGGAATTGCCAACAGCCAATCAACATATGTTCGGCTTACTGAGGCTTCGGGTGACATTGGTTGCATCTGCTCAAGGCGTTTTAACTCAGCTTCGACCTTTTCAAGCGCTTCGGCAGATAGCTTTAATTTTTTAGCTTTTTTACGTAATTCGTTAATTTCCTGTTGTGTATCTTCTCGTCCAAGTTCTCGTTGAATAGCACGCATTTGTTCGGTTAAGTAATAATCTTTTTGATGTTTTTCAACCTGGCTTTGAACCCGTTTTTTAATATTTTTTTCAGCTTTAAGGATCTCAATCTCTTTTTTGAGTAGAATGCAAAGCTTGAGAGCACGCTCTTTCAAATCAATAGTTTCTAAAATGTGTTGACGTTCTTCAAATTCCAAATGCATCTGAACAGCAATGGTATCGGTCAAATAATCAATATCCTCAAGCCCTCGGAATAATCCTAAAACTTCCGTCGATGCTTTTTCATTTAAGTGAACGTACTCATTAAAGAGATCATACAAATTACGCCACAAAGCCAAATTGTCTGGGTTATCTTCAAGAGGCGTTGGAATTACATCCTCAGCCATGACGCCAATATAATCATCAACATGCTGAACTGATACTATGCGTGAACGAACAAGCCCTTCAATCAAAATTTTCAGGGTCCCATTCGGCATTCTTGCAACCTGTAAAACAACGGCCCTGGTCCCAAAATGATAAATATCTCCTGGTTTAGGAATCTCGGTGTCTACAGCTTTTTGAGCGGTTACAAAAAGCTCCTTATTCCCCTTGAGTGCATGATCAACAGCTTTGATCGAAATATCACGACCAACAACAACGGGGATAATGCTTTTAGGTAAAGCGATCAGATTTTTTAAGGGGAGAACAGGTAAAAATACCGGTTCTCCTTTTGTATAATTTTCTTCCATTGATTTTTTTCACGTCTGAGTATAAAAAACAACATTAAAGGCCATCCACAAGGTGTTATGCTTTCAGCCTGCTTCCATAGAATATTCCGAAAAGCGAACTGAACAACATTTTCATGCATCCTTAAGTATAAAATGCCCAGCAAAAAAGCCAAGCATTGTCAAAAAATTATCTTAAAAAATACATTGTCCTTGTGAATACCTCTTTATAAAAACCGCTTTTCTCAATTGACTTTCTGTCATATAACCATATACTAAAAGTACATTAATTTTTGACAAATAAAGACTTAGGTTTTTGGGCATAACGCAAAACAAATTGCATAATAGTAAAACAATGCATTATTCCAACCAAGTAAGCTTGACTATCATTCAACTTTTCCATTGACATAATGCTTTTTTATACGAAACTATCTACACCAAGATATGCCTTGAGCCGGGAAGCCTTTACAAAAATTAACGATCATCTAGACATTGTTTTACTCAAAAATGGGAGCTATTTATGCATGGTGAGCCGTCGAAATCTCAATTGACAGGTTTGTGGGAAATCAAAGAAGAACTTAAATTAAAAGTCCTTTTTCTATCCCTCACGTTCTTGCTCATGATGGCTTGTCTTGTTATCTGGCGTCCACTCAAAATGGCAATATTTTCAAAAACCGTGGGGGCTTATCTCATCCCTAACGCAAAATTGTATTCTCTCTTTATTCTCATTCCTTTGATTCTTTTTTATTCTAAACTTGTCGATTGGCTTCGGCGACATCAGTTACTTTACTGCTTTGCCAGTCTTCATGCTCTTGGCGGTCTTGTTTTTTATTTTCTTTTATCTCATCCTGTCCATGGGCTTGTCAATACCGAAATAAGTTCATCTCGTTGGATTGGATGGGCCTTTTATTTTTTCATGGAAAGTTTTGATGCATTTTTTTCTACAACTTTTTGGTCATTTGCAGATTCTGTAAACACGCTCCAAGACGCTAAAAACTATTACGGCTTCTTTGTTTCTGGATCAAAAATTGGTGGAATAATCTCTGCAGGACTTCTTTATGTAATTCTTATGCTTACACCAGCGCATGCACAATTCAGTTTGTTGCCAAATGCACTTTTGGTTGGAAGTCTTCTTCTTTTTGGCGCGGCCCTTTCAATTTACTTTCTCATTAAGAAAGTACCTGATAATTATATGCATGGGTATAAAGCCGCCTACAAACTTGAAAAACAAAGAAAATACGAAAGCCAAAGTTTTTTAAAGTCTCTTAAAGGAGCCTTTGAAGGCTTATTCATTATCATAAAAAATCCGTATGTACTTGGTATTTTTTCACTGGTCATTTTTTATGAAATCGTCAACGTTATTTTCGATTATCATGTCGCATTAGAAGCTGATGCAGCTCATGCAACTGTTGGCGGCATGACGTCATATTATGCTATGTATTATCTTATTATGAATATGCTGGGACTTGTTGTTTCACTTTTTGGAACAACACCAATTCTTCGTTATATTGGGTTTCGGATCTCATTATTTCTTTTTCCTCTGCTTTGCTTTTTTCTCATTCTTATCACCTTTTTCTTTCACATCCCAGGAATATTTTTTATTGTCTCGGTATGTCTAAGGGCTTGTAATTATGCCTTCAATCATCCAACACGAGAAGTTCTTTACATTCCAACAACCAAAGATATCAAATTTAAAGCAAAAGCATGGACCGATGCATTTGGCTCAAGAATCGCTAAAAGCTTTGGCTCATTGTTCAATGTTTCACTCAAAGGAGCCTCGCCAGCATTTGTTCTTCTTTCAAGTATGAGTTTAAGTTTAGGTTTAACATCATTGTGGATCATTGTTGTATATTTTCTTGGAAAAAAGCTTCAAGAAGCTATTGATAACAAAACAGTTATTGGGGAAACTACTATAGAATCTGAAAGCAATGAGCTTTCACAAGGTTCATAACACACTATTAAAAAGGTTTGGTTGGACGTTATGCTTACAGCGCTAAAAGCTTTTTTTTCCTCTTTTAAAAAAAATTTCCAGCTTGATGTTTATGATAAAAAAAAGGCCTTTTACTCAGCCTGTGCTTTTTTCTTTGTTATAGGCGCTTATTCAATTCTTCGCTCGCTTAAAACATCCATTTTTTTGGGCTTTGTTGGAAAAGAATATCAACCGATCGCAAAAATAATCAGTATCGTCATCATGATTCCGGTAATGTTGTTTTATTCAAAGCTCATCGATAAATTAAAACGCTATCAAGCAGTTTATTTTTTTCTTATTTGCTATGCAATCTTGGGTATCATTTTTTCCTATTATTTTTTTCACCCGGTTTATGGCATAAAGAACACTCAAACAAGTCCTTATCGAATTTTGGGATGGATGTTTGAATTTTCTATGGATATGTTTCAGGGACTTGTGGTTGGTACTTTTTGGGCATTTGTTAATTCAATCAGTACACCAGACTTTGCAAGCAAAAATTATGGTTTTATTGTTGCAGCTTCACGATTTGGTGGGATTCTTACCCCTCTTATCAGTTGGTTTCTTCTTGAACAATCAGGATTAGTGAGCTGGCATTCAATTCCACTCCTCACCTTCTTTGCTTCATTACTCTTACTAATCGCAAGTTTCTTTATTCACCGCATTATTTATTCTATTCCAGAATCGCATCTTCATGGATATCAAGCTGCTTATCAAGCTAATCAAGTAAAAGAACACGCACCAAAAAAACCAGGTGTTCTCGAAGGACTAAAACTTTTATTAACCGAACCATATGTTCTTGGTATCTTCGGCCTTGTCTATAGTTTCGAAATAATTAGCATCATTTTTGATTATCAGATGCAGGTTCTTATGTCTATTGAAACAAATAATAACATCCATGCAATGAGTTCATTTATGTTTATTTATACGGGAACATTTCAAGCATTGAGTTTTTTCTTTGCTATTTTTGGAACATCACATCTGTTACAACGTATTGGTTTACAAGGATGTTTACTCATCATGCCGATTGTATCTATCATTTTGACCATCGTTTTAATGCTTTATCCAAAGTTGATTACCGTCTTCATCATCATGGTTATCCTTCGCGCTCTAAATTATGGCTTTAACCATCCAATCAGAGAAATTCTTTATATTCCAACCGTAAAAGACATCCAATTTAAATCAAAAGCATGGATAGATTCATTTGGAAGAACCTTGTCAAAAACATCAGGCTCTGCCGTCAACATGCTTTCAATCCTGCAAAATAGCACCCTGTGCCTGGTTCTTGAATCAGCCTGTTCCATATCGGTCGCTATTGCCTGGGCATTTATTGCCTTTTTTGTTGGAAAAAAATATCAGAATACCATCAAAGCAAATGAAGTTATCGGAAAAAAGGACTAAAACTTGCTTAAATTATCCATTTTGTTAGGATAAATGCTTATTATTTCGTGGGAAATAATAATGAGGTAAAATCTTGCTTCTTTGCACGGGTGGTTAAGTTTTGTTTTCGACAAAAAAACCTAAGAAGCAATTGTCATAACCCAAAGGATATATATGTCTATTGATTTACAGGAAATGCTCAAAGCAGGTGTTCATTTTGGACACAAAACGTCTCGCTGGTCCCCAAAAATGCATCCTTTTATCTGGGGAGCAAAAAACAAAGTTCATCTTATCGATGTTTCAAAATCAGCGTTCCTTCTTGAACGCGCCGGAAACTTTCTTAAAGATCTCTCAGGATCCGGCAAAAGCTTTTTATTTGTTGGAACTAAAAAAGCTGCTCAAGCAACCACACAAAAAGTTGCCGTTGCGCTTGGAATGCCTTTTGTTATCAACCGCTGGGTTGGTGGTACATTAAGCAACTATGACCAAGTCAAAAAGGCAATCACTCGTTATCTTCATTTGCAAGATGTCGTCAAAAAATCAACAGCTCATTACAAGAAAAAAGAAATTGTAATGATGAACAAAGAAATTGCTCGTCTAGAAAAAAATATTGGTGGTATCGTTAATCTTGATTACCCACCAGCAGCAATCATCATCGTTGATGCTAAAAAAGAACATTCTACCGTAAAAGAAGCCTCTAAACTCGGTATCCCTGTCGTTGCAATGGTCGATACTAACACAGATCCAGATGGTGTTTCTTTCGTCATTCCTTCCAATGATGATTCTCCAAAAGCTATCGCTTTTATTCTTAATTATCTTGAAACAGTTATCAAAGATGGTCGCAAGATTTATCTTGATCAAAAAGCAAAAGAAAAAGCTGAAGTAGAAACCAAGCGCGCATCAGAAAAAGCTGCACGCGATAAGGTTGAAAAAGAAAAAGCAGACGAAAGAGCCGCAAAAGCTGCTGAAGCAAAAGCTGCAACAGCTGCAACGGTAAAAACTGAAGTTAAAAAAGCTGCTCCAGTAGTAAAACCAAAAGTTGAGAGCGCTCCAGCTACTGAAAAAGTTGCTGAAAAACAAGCTCCAAAAGAAGTAAAAGCTGCTGAGAAAGCTCCTAAAACATCTAAAGAAAAATAGCGCTGATCTCTCGGTAAGGGAGAGATGGCTGAGTGGTCGAAAGCGCATGATTGGAAATCATGTATGTCCCGAAAGGGGCATCGAGGGTTCGAATCCCTCTCTCTCCGCCAGTCTACGCTTATCCAGGCCTACCGGCTTGGCAAGCTACGACCGGCAAGCCATCTTCGCTCAATATCCGGTCATCCCGAGGAGCGAATGAAATGAGCGTCTCGAGGGACGCCTGGCAAGCCAGAGTTATATGCGAAGACTGTCCGGCGTAGCCTTTTAGGCGAAGCGGGACAAAGCAGGCCAGTTGATATTTTGAAATTATTGTTCTGTACTAAAAAATTGGGGCAAGATAAGTTGATGTGTTGCAGAATCTGTCAGGTCCGGAAGGAAGCAGCAGGGGTAATATGTTTCTGTATCTTGTCCCTTTCTTAATTTTTAAGGTTGCATTGTGAGAGTTTTAGCTATACTTGCCCATCCACGTAAAGAATCGTTAAGCGGGCATTTTTTCTATAAAACGGTTGATCACCTCAAAACCAAGGGGATTGAGGTTGATGTTCTTGATTTATACGATCGCAAAGACGAAATCCCATTTTATGTCCAAGCAGGCGCTTCAGGTTGGGATGATCAACAAGGGTTGGCTAAATATCCGTTTTATCTTGAAACAAAAGAACGATTTATGGCTGCAGACCGCATTTTCATGGTCTATCCACTCTATTGGTATGCGGTACCTGGTATTTTGAAATGCTGGATCGATTTGATCACCAATTATGCTTGGAATTTTGAAAAGGGGCCTTACGGCATCCCGCTCCACAAAATTAAAAAAGCTTTTGTCGTGAATAGTGCCAGCATGTCAAACTGGTTTAGATGGCTCAGAACACGTAATTCAGGAACCGAGATGGTTAAAGAATCATTTAAGTTTTTTGGTATTCACGATTATTATTTCTATGAAATTGGCAATACCGGGAAGCTTAATCAAGAAAAGATTGACCGGCATCTCCAGAAGATTATCAAGAATGCTGATTGGTTAGTATCTTAAATAAATTATTTCTCACTCGTATCCATGCTGCTGTCTGCTGTTTTGGCATCTGTGTTTTCTGTTGTTTTCTCTTTTAATTTTTCTTTTAATTTACCTACCGGTAACGCAGTCTTAAGTAATTTCTGAAAATCTTGTTCAAAATCTGTATGTGATGAATAAGATGTTTTCAGAAGAAGGTTTTCCGGAATTTCACAGCCTTGATAAAAACCATGTATTTTGAAACCATCAAGCACAAGAACTCGTGACCGAGAATGAAAAACTTCTCCTTTTAAAGCTAATCCGAGCAAAGTATTCAGAGGAGCAACAAAAAGAAGATCATATGGAATTTTATTTTTCATGAAATAATCTTTTTTTGAAACAGGAAGTAAATATCCAGCTTCCCGAACATGGATATAACGGAAAGGCATCGCACCTCTGCTATCACATTCTAAAATAAGCCCAGAAAATAGACTGTTGCCGTATGATAAACTATAGATCTCTTTGTCCCCATCTAGATCTATAACAGAATCAAGCTTTTCTGCATGAGGATTAGTCCCGCGGTATACAGGAAAATCACCTCGTTGATGCTCTTGGTATTCATATGCAATCGTTTGTTTGATAAGAACCAAATCAATGGGCGACATAAGATTTCCCACCAAAAATTGTCGTACTATTTGGCATTCATCAGTACTTGGCCAATTCTTATGAAGAGACCTACATTTGTTTAATATCTCAACAATCTGGCAGAAAATATCTTGAGCTAATATATCAAAATGTGCATTAAGATCTTTTATATCAACATTTTTCTGACCAAAATAATTTAATAACATCGTATTTATGTACCAATAACGTTGCTGCACAAAAACGTCATTGTTTAATGCTGCCATAGCAGAAAAATACATCTCATCACTCCATTCTTTCTTCAAATTTTTGCATATGAATTGATAGGCACAATCCAAATAAGCTAAACCTACGCTGATCTTAAATTCTTTACAAAATTCTTCATAGAATTGGCGCTGTCCTTCAAGCGACGACATAGAATAATAAGAATCAACCTGTTTTTTTCTAATGGAACACCAGGCCGAAAAAGTCACCAAGCCCCCGCTTTTAGTGTTTTCATAAATCTCTTCAAGATAACATTTTAAGAAAAAAAGTTCGTACAAGGTTCCGGGAATAAAAGCCACCTTCATTCCGTCAGACAAGCACTTTTGAATAAATGTTTGCTCATCTGTTAATAACAATTCCAATGTTTTACCATCTAACTCTTTTGTCAGCTGTTCTCGATAACATAGGTTCATAGGAAATTGATATTTTTGTTGAATGGCAAATACTTTTTGGTGCTCTTCCTGGGTAAGTGATTTGATGCCTGAACTTTTTTCATCAGATTCTTTTACTTCTTTGTAAAAAACATATTCTGCATGCAAAGAAGCCTGAACAAGAAATAACGCACATAATAACATTATGCGAAAACGAGACAAAAACATGATAAACCTCCAGATCTAAAATTCTCTTAAATACATATTTTTTCATATTAGACAATTTTTTAGAATTGGGCAAAATAGAGACAAAAAAGCGTAAAAATACTCAAAAAACGAACTTTCTTCATATCTTTTCAAAAAGACCCTTGACTCTCTCGTTACGTAACCCTCTATGATCATAATAAGTTTTAATACGTAAGGAGTAACAAATGACTTATACGGTAAACAAAGTGGCCACGTTATCTGGTGTAAGTATTCGAACACTGCGTTTCTACGATGAAATTGGT
>Ga0207111_10233_pt1 | contig 13043 bp, 11 predicted proteins | sample Alteio_BWMinHeat_71_FD_153577 | JGI IMG/M metagenome (GOLD analysis project Ga0207111, IMG submission 153577) | Enriched cells from forest soil in Barre Woods Harvard Forest LTER site, Petersham, Massachusetts, United States -... | ecosystem: Environmental > Terrestrial > Soil > Temperate forest >... | reverse complement strand
AGACGAACTGATTCCAGTTTGCGTTACAATTCTTTCCCTATGCCTTATGAACTTGTTTTGTTTAAGAACATCCACGACCTGCGTGTCAAGGAGATCGATCGGTACATGGAGCTTGGCGGCTACAAGGCCGCCGAAAAGGTCGTGAGGGAACTCACCGCGAAAGACGTTATCGACACAACCAAAGCGACCGGCCTGAGAGGCCGGGGTGGTGCGGGTTTCCCGACGGGAATGAAATGGAGCTTCGTGCCGAAGGACATAGGGAAGCCCATTTACCTTTGTTGCAACGCCGACGAGAGCGAGCCGGGCACCTGCAAGGACCGCCTGATTCTCGAACGGGATCCGCATCAACTCATCGAAGGCATGATCATCGCCTGCTATGCGGTCGACTGTCATCTCGCCTTCATCTACATACGCGGCGAATTTTCGCTGGGATACCGGGTTATGGAGAGGGCCCTGGAAGAAGCGCGGGCGCGCGGATTCCTTGGCCGAAAGATTTTCGCTTCGAACTACGAACTCGAAGTCATCCTTCATTCCGGGGCGGGCGCCTACATCTGCGGCGAAGAAACCGGCTTGATCGAATCGCTGGAAGGGAAGCGCGGACAGCCGCGCCAGAAGCCGCCATTTCCTGCGGTGCACGGACTCTATAGCTGCCCGACGGTTGTGAACAATGTCGAGACGCTCGCAAATCTTCCTCACATCTTTAACAGAGGCGTGGAATGGTTCAAAAGCATCGGCTCCAATGAGAAGAACACTGGGCCAAAGCTTTACTGCGTCAGCGGTCATGTCAATAAACCGGCTGTTGTCGAGCGTGAACTTGGTATTCCGCTCATGGAACTGATCGATGTCTGCGGCGGTGTACGAAATGGAAATAAGCTGAAAGGCGTGATTCCAGGCGGTTCGTCCGTGCCGATTCTCAGGCCCGAAGAATGCGATGTGCGAATGGACTTCGATTCTCTGGCAGGGAAGGGCACACTGCTCGGCTCGTGCGGGATGATGGTCATCGACGAGACCGCATGTATGGTGAGGCTCGCGCTGCGAACCGCGCGATTCTACGCGGAGGAAACATGCGGCCAATGCACACAATGCCGTGAGGGCACGTGGTGGATGGAGCAGGTGTTGCATCGGATCGAGCATGGCCATGGGACGATGGAGGATCTGCTGATGATTCTGGATATGTGCTCGAACATGAAAGGTGTGACCATCTGCGTTCTAAGCGATGCGTGCGCCATGCCGGTCGAGGCGATGGTCAACAAGTACAGGGAAGAATTCGAATACCACATCACTCAGAAGAAGTGCATGGTGACGGGGAGAAATTAGCCGCAAAAAAGCACAAAAGACACAAAAATCATTTGTGTCTTCTGTGCCTTTTGCGCCTAACTACGGCTTGGGCGCGGGTGGTGGCAGGGCTCTCGCCTCGACCACAGATTGAAATCCGTTCCGCGCGTGCGAACCGTCACAGAATGGCTTGTTCGCGGAATGACCGCAGCGGCAAAGGGCAATTGTGGTGCGGCCCGCTAAGTCGAACTCCTTCCCCTGTCCATCCTTAATCACGAAATTTCCCGTAATTCGAAGTGGTCCGTTTGGAAATACATTGATTTCGGTCGTATCGGCCATTCTTTATTCTCCTCGAAACAATTCTAACTAATCCCGGAAGCAAAGCATTGCGGAATTCCAAACTTCTGGCATGTATTGATTCTAAAAGGACTTGTCAGTCAATTGCCGTTCGTTCAACTGGCTTGGCTGCTTCGCTTCAAGAAAAACAGCCAAATTCGTGCCGGTTTGGCATAATGCTTGCTCGGCTTTGAGGGGTTTGATTGCGGACAACATATACCCGGTTCCATTGTTGGTCCGGTGGTGCTCTGGTATTCCATCTCGTTCGTCAAATATCGGTGAGTTGACAGAGCAGGCTCGATGCATATACTCCCAGTTCCGGTTGCGGGACCGTGAAGGTTTTTTGAGGAAGATAGAGAGGACAACGAGAAATGGACGACAAGAAGACTCAAAAATTCCGTCAGCGATTGTCAGAGGAATATCAGAAGCTGATCCGCTCGATCAATCGGAATAGATTGGCGGAAGAAGAGATCAAACTCGAGAACACCGAAGACGAAGGCGATCTCGCCACCATCAGTCACAACAAGGAACTGCTATATAACCTTCATGAAAGCGACTTCCAACGGCTGAAGTCCATTCAGGAAGCGCTAAGACGCATGGATCGTGGCGAGTACGGCGAATGCGTTCGTTGCGGCGAAGACATTAATGAGAAGCGCCTCCTGGCCGTCCCCTGGGCTACTCTCTGTATCCAGTGCCAGGAAGAAGCTGAACGCGAAGGAACAGGACAGCGGCCGGTCATGGCCGGCATGCTCAAGAACGAGGATGAGGACGAACCTGAGGCATAAGAAAACCGGGGCCAGATGCCCTGCAGGGGCTATTTCGGGACGGAGGAAAAAACTCTGAAGGTATTTTCAGAACCGAAACACGTCTCAGAGTTTTTCCTCCGTCCGAAATAGCCCCTGCAGGGCATCTGGCCCCGGTTTTCTTATGCGGCTAAAAATCTGCCAGAGTTTTGGCCATTAAGAAAAGCCCCATTCCGGCAAACACCACGAAAGCCATCTTCACACCTTTTTCCCGATTCACTTCAGGCATCAGATCGGTCGCCGCGACGTAGAGCGTGGAACCTGTGGAAATTGGCAACGCGTATGTCACGCTACCACCAAGTAGATGGACCGCAAGCACGCCCAGGAGCGTGGAGGCGCCCAGGGAGACCGCGGCAGCGAGCGCGCTATTTGTCGAATGTCCGGAGGTGATCACGATCGATGAGATCGTGAAGCCATCCGGAATTTTGTGCAGAAAGACCGCCAGGAAGATCAACAATCCGACGCTGGGCGAAATGATGAATCCTGCTCCGATCGCGACACCATCGAAGAACGTGTGCACGAGCATTCCGACGAGCGCCGAAATTCCAACAACCGGATTTATAACTTCGTCGTGATGGGTCTCTTCTCCGAAATGCAGGTGCGAGGCGAAGGTATGCTCGAAAATGTGCACGATGAAGTAGCCAAGCAAAACCAGCATTGGCGCCGATTTCGTGAGCGCGATGCTTTGCGGAAACATTTCCAGGAAAACGGTGCCCAACATGAATCCGGCTCCCAATGCTATGAAATATCGCAGCGATGAGCCCGCCCATTTCACAGAAGTGACGATAATTCCGCCGATGATATTGGCGAATGCCGCAGCCACTGCAAAGACAAGCGACTGGGAGAGGGGGCTCATCCGCTATGCCGAATGGTCATGATGTCGCCGTCTTTGACGGGATATTCTTTGCCTTCCAGTCGAAGAAGACCCTTTTCCTTCAACGCCTGCATCGTTCCGTGTTTGACGAAATCATCATAGTGGCAGACTTCGGCACGGATGAAGTGATCTGAGAGATCGGTGTGAATCACGCCCGCAGCATTCTGCGCGTTAGTGCCGCGCGTGATCGTCCAGGCACGGCACTCTTCTTCGCCGACGGTGAAGAATGAAATCAAACCAAGCAGGCGGTAGGTTGTGCGAATGAGCCGCTCAGATCCCGATTCCGTTAATTGATAATCGGCAAGAAATGTCTTCAATTCGTCGGGAGGGAGTTCCGCCATCTCTGCCTCCAGCTTTCCACAGATGATCGTCTGCTCGGTATTTGGGCGCAGCGTCGCGTGCGCACCGGGATGACGCAGGCGATCGAGTTGATCCTCACCAATGTTCTCGATATACATCATCGGCTTTTCGGAAAGAAACGCGAAACCTTTCACCAGCTTCCTCTCGTCTTCGCCGATTTCCATCTCACGCAAGGGCTTCTCGGATTCGAGAAACGCCTTGGCTCGCAGCAAGTATGCGAGTTCTTTTTCGAGCGGCGCATTCTTGAGCTTCTTCAAATCTTTCTCGACGCGTTCCATTCGCTTTTCGATGGAGCCGATATCCGCGAGCATCAATTCGTAGTCGAGATTGCGCTTATCGCGTTCAGGGTCTAATGCGCCTTCAGAATGCGGCACCGATTCATCATGGAAGGCGCGCACCACGTGCACGAGCGCTTCGACCGTCCGGACGGGGGCAAGCGCCATGTCCTGGCCTTTGCCGCGCACGAGCCCTTGAACATCGACGAACTCGACGGTTGCGTATGTTGTTTTCTCGGGAATGAATTTCGAGGAAAGAAAATCCAGCCGGGCATCAGGAACCTTGACGATTCCCACGTTCGGCTCAAGCTTTCGGCCTGCGCCCGGTCCAGCCGCCGCCTTCCCGTGCGTCAGGACGTTAAATATGGTTGTTTTGCCTACGGACTGCAATCCGATGATTCCAGCTTTCATATCAGTCATCTAAGCATAACCTAGCAAACCGCTTTTTCTTCCTTGACACTCATATGCCCTCTTAGTAGCCTGAAGTGGCCAAAAGTGGTGAAACTTGTAGATTATTGGCTTTTGAGGGACAAAGATCGATGTTGCGTGGAAATGCACCCGCTACGATTGACGAGAAGGGGCGGCTCAAGATCCCGTCCTCTTTCCGCGCGCACATCGAAGAGTCCTGGGGCAGCGACTTCTACCTCACGTCTCTCTCGGGTGAATCCGTGTTGATTTATCCCCTTCCTATCTGGCAAGAAATTGAAGAACGACTCGCCAAGCTTCCTTCATTAAACCCCACGAAAAAAAAGTTCCTGGACCGAACTAATTTTTACGGCCAGGTAACCGCTGCTGATAAATCCGGCCGGATTCTGATTCCGCCGCTGCTTCGAGAATCAGCCCAGATGTCGGGAGAAGTCGCTGTTCTTGGTTATCTGGATCGTTTGGAGGTTTGGAATCAGAACCTGTTCCTCGACCGTTTGAAGGCGGACCAGTTCACGCCCGAAGATCAGGAAACGCTCAGCAAGTTGGGAATATAGGGATGCATGTACACGCACACACCAGTACTGCTCGAAGAAGCGATGCAGTTTCTGGAGCCCCGGCCGGGAGGGCGATTCATCGATGCCACGCTTGGGGCGGGAGGGCACACGCGCGAGTTACTCAGACGCACGGCGCCCGACGGGAAGGTGCTCGCGATCGATCAGGACGAACCGGCGTTAGCCCTGGAGTCATTTGGATCTCGTGTGATCTTCGTGCACTCGAATTTCAAGGAAGTGGGATCGGCGGCAGCCGAGCACGGTTTCATGGAGTGCGACGGAGTGCTGGCGGACATCGGCGTCTCATCCATGATGGTAGACGATGCATCGCGAGGATTCTCGTTTATGCGTGACGGACCGCTCGACATGCGAATGGATCGCAGGCAGCCGCTGACAGCCGGCGACGTTCTCAACACGTATTCGGAGAAAGAGATTGCCGACATTCTTTATACATATGGGGAAGAGAGGCGTTCGCGCCCGCTTGCGCGATCCATTGTTCGCGCCCGGCCGCTAAAATCAACTGCGGACCTGGCCCGCGCGATCGAACGCGTCAGCGGCGGCAAGCGTTTTGGCCAGATTCATCCCGCGACTCGAACTTTCCAGGCTCTGCGTATCTACGTCAACGATGAGCTGAAGAGTCTCGAGACTTTTCTGGATTCCTCGATGAACGTCGTCCGCTCCGGTGGTTATGTTGTTGTGATCACGTTTCACTCGCTTGAAGACCGGATCGTGAAGAACAAGTTTCGTGCGCCGTCCGTGCCGGGCCGTGTGATCACGAAGAAAGTCGTCACAGGAAGTGACGAAGAAGTGCGGCGCAATCCCCGCGCTCGAAGCGCGAAACTGCGCGCATGGAAGAAGAGCTGATGTCGATCGAAGTGCACTTTGAAAAGCACATCGTCAACCACAACGTTATTCGCGAAGCCGACGCAAAGGGCCACCGTGAGTACATTATTGTGACTGCCCTCGCGGCCATGTTCCTTTTCGGCCTTTTTGCAGATGGCTGGCAGCACTATCAGTGGATTCAGTACGGTTACCGCATTCAGGAAGCGCAAAAAAAGAAGGAGCAGTTGACGGAGATCAGCCAGCAGCTCCGGCTGGAGCGCGCCTCGCTTCGGAGCGTCCAGCGTATTGATGCGATTGCGCGCCGCGAGCTGGGCATGGTTGTTCCCGCCCGGGGGCAGATTGTGATGCTGCATGCCGGCGCGCCGTTGACGATACCAACGCAGCAGGTGCAGCAGGCGCGGGTAGAACCGCCACTGCAGACGCAGCCGGCCGCGCTGGAGTTGAAAAGGTAAGGAATTTTGTCCCGCGGATTGAATTTCGAATTGGAGCCTTTTCACCGTGACGAGTGGGATGGCCGCCGGATAGAACGTCAATTCGCAATCCGCAGTTCGAAAAATGAAAGATATGAAGACGGATAAGTTTTTCACAAGGCGGGTTTGCGTATTGATCGTTGTTATGGGGCTATGGGGAGCGGTTATCGGAACTCGCCTGTATTTTCTTCATGTTGTCTACTCTGCCGAATACAAGCAACGCGCCGAGCGCCAGCAGCAGCGGACGGTCGAAATCAGTCCGCGCCGCGGAGTGATCTACGACCGGAATGGCAGTGAATTGGCGGTCAGCATCAAGGCCGATTCAATCTTTGCAGTCCCCGACGAGATCGAGGACCTGAAATCTCCGGGCCGCGCGGCAGCCACGGCAAGGACCCTGTCGGCGTTGATCGGCGTTTCGCAGGACGATCTGCGCGAAAAGTTCGATAAGCAGGGCTCTTTTGTCTGGATCAAGAGAAAGTTGAACGCGGCTGAAGCTGCCGCGGTGAAGCGAGCGAGACTTCCTGGAATTTATTTTCAGAAGGAAGACCAGCGCTTTTACCCCAAGCGCGAGCTCGCGGCCTCTGTCCTTGGCTACGTGGACATCGACGAAAAAGGATTGGGCGGACTGGAGTATCGCTACAACGGCAGCGTACGCGGCGATGCCGGGCGCGTCCTCGTGATGACCGATGCGCGGGGCCGCAGCTTCAACAGCATTGAGCAGCCGGTGGCGCCCGGCGCCAACCTGATCACCACGATTGACGAAACCATCCAGTACATCGCCGAGAAAGAGGCCGCCGCCGTAGCAGCGCAAACGCACGCGAAGGGCGTGTCGATCATCGCGATGGATCCCCGCAGCGGAGAGATTCTCGCGATGGCGAATTATCCCACCTTCAATCCGAACGACTACGCCAGGTATGGGCCGCAGGCATGGATTAATCGCGCAGTCAGTCATACATACGAACCTGGTTCGACATTCAAGATTGTTACAGCGTCGTCAGCTATCGAAGAAGGTCTCGCGAGCCCCGAAGACGTTATCGATTGTCAGAATGGCTCGATCGTGGTTTTTGGCCGGCTGATTCACGACCATGAGCCATTTGGTCTCCTCACTGTTAAGCAGATTATCGAGAAGTCTTCCGATGTTGGCGCAATCAAGCTTGGCTTGAGACTTGGTGATGAGCGCTTCGCCAGCTACATCAGCCGTATGGGTTTTGGAAAGCTTACTAATATCGATCTTCCGGGAGAAGAGAGAGGACTGGCGAAGCCGGCCTCCCGCTGGACGAAGAGTTCCATCGGATCTATTGCTATGGGTCAGGAGATCGCTGTGACGCCACTCCAGATTGTCAGGATGGTTTCGATCATCGCAAATGGGGGCATCCTATATCGGCCTTATGTAGTCAAGCTGGTTGAACATCCCCGAAATGGAATTCTCAGCGAGACAGTACCGCATGGCGAGCGCGTCATTTCTACCGATACGGCGGCGAAACTTCAGGACATGTTGGAGGTCGTCGTTACCGATGGCACGGCGAAATCCGGAAAGCTGGAAGGCTATACTGCTGCTGGAAAAACCGGCACGGCACAGAAGATCGATGAAACCGGACACTACTCAAAAACGAAGTTTGTCGCATCGTTCACCGGGTTTGCGCCGGCATCGAATCCAAAGATTTCGATCATTGTCATGATCGATGAACCGGTTGGGGAACACATGGGCGGCCAGGTTGCCGCGCCCGTGTTCAAACGAGTAGCCGAGCCCATCCTGCGATACATGTCGGTGCCGCCGGACGTGCCCTCATACGCGCCAGGTTACACAGTCAAGCAGCAAAATCCTCCTGCGCCGGAGAAGCCGCTACGCACTCGGGAGCCGGGACTGGCATTGAGGCCCGCGTCCTTCACGAGTCAGGTCATTGAGATGCCGGAATTCGGCGGTCTCACCATCCCCGATTTTCAGGGAAAGTCTCTTCGACAGGTCACTGAAGAGAGTTTGAAGGCCGGTCTGCGATTGCAATCGATCGGCTCAGGCGCCGCTGTTGAGCAGATGCCACAGGCAGGCGTCAGCGTGCGCGCGGGTTCGCGCGTGCAAGTTCGGTTTTCGAGTAGAGTGGGAAAGTAGCCGCGGATTGCGCGGATGACACGGATTTATGACGTTACGCGAGCTACTCTCCGGCTTGAAAGTCCGCAGTTTTGCAGGTGACCTCGACATCGAGATTCTCGGCCTCGCCTACGATTCACGGGTAGTGTCACCCGGCTACCTCTTCTTTGCCATTCGCGGTACTCGTCTCGATGGAAACCGGTTCATGCCGAAGGCTATCGCCAAGGGAGCGTCGGCCGTCGTGTCGGCGCTGGCTGCGATTCCATCGCTGGAGATGCCCTGGATTCAAGTGGACGACGAGCGCGCGGCAATGGCTGCGGTGGCGGGAAACTTTTATCGCCATCCCACCGGGAAACTGCACCTCATCGGAGTAACCGGCACGAATGGCAAGACGACCACCACCTATATCGTGGAGTCGATCTTGCAAGCCGCCCGCAAACCGGCCGCCGTTTTCGGCACGATCGAGTATCGCGGGCCGGGCTTCGATATTGGCTCAGAGCGGACAACGCCTGAAGCGCCGGACTTGCAGAAGCTGTTCCGGCAAGTTGTTGATGCCCAATGGGAATACGCAGTGATGGAAGTTTCGTCGCATGCCATCGAGATGAAGCGTGTCGCCGGTTCGCAATTCGAAGTCGCGGTCTTTACCAATCTGAGCCGCGACCACCTCGATTTTCATGGCGACATGGAATCGTACTTTCGAGCGAAGAAAAAACTATTCGAGGGACTGAGCGAGGTGAAGCCGAGAGTGATGATCCTGAACATGGATGACGCGCGATACGGTGAATTGAGGTCGATCGATCCCTCGCGAGTGATCAGCTATGGCATGCAAGACGCTGCTGATATCTGTCCGGTCCGGCATCAATTTGGCTGGGAAGGCATCGACGCGATGTACAAAACGCCAATCGGCGAGATTGAAGTGCGTACCTCGCTGATGGGCAAGCCCAACCTTCTTAATATCGGCGCGGCAATTGGCGCGGCCGTCGCTCTCGCCATACCTGCGGATGCCATCGCCCACGGCGTCGCCAACTTGCAAAACGTTCCCGGCCGTTTTGAGCCCGTCCGCGCCGGACAGCTTTTTCGCGTCATCGTGGACTACGCGCACACCGATGACGCGCTCGAGAAAGTTTTAAAGTCTGCACGAGAAATCACATCCGGGCGGCTGATCGTCGTTTTTGGTTGCGGTGGTGATCGCGATCGGACAAAGCGTCCCGCGATGGGCGAGGCGGCTGCGCGCCAAAGCGACTATGCGATCGTCACGTCAGATAACCCGCGCGGCGAGGATCCGATGGCCATCATCCGTGAAGTTGAACAAGGAATGAAGGGTGCGGAATACCGGGTTGTTGCGGACCGGCGTGAGGCGATCCGCTCGGCAATGATCGAAGCCCGGAAGGGTGACACCGTAGTCATTGCCGGCAAGGGACACGAGACGTACCAAACGATTGGAACAACGTCGCATCCTTTTGATGACCGCATTGTAGCTAGAGAACTGCTCGATGAACTTAACGCTGGACGACATTAGCACGGCGGTGGACGGTAGGCTCGACGGTCCGGGCGCCTTGAAGGTACGCGGCTATTCGATCGACTCGCGCACGCTGAACGCCGGCGAATTGTTCTTCGCGATTAAAGGTCCGAAATTTGACGGACACCAATTCCTCCAGCAAGCCGTCGATAGGAAAGCCGCCGCCGCCGTGGTGGAAAATCGGGGCCAGACGGGCGAATTCCCTTTTTCGGATCCGAAAAAGGGAACTCACCCGTCTGGCCCCGATTTTCCGATCATTCGTGTCGGGAATACGATCCAGGCCCTGCAAGATCTGGCGCGAGATGTGAGGCGGCGGTGGGGAATGGCGATCATCGGCGTTACGGGCAGTGCAGGCAAGACGACGACGAAAGAGATTGTCGCGTCAGTATTAGGGAAAAAATTCACGGTTCTACGCAGCATCGGAAACCTGAACAACGAGTTCGGTCTGCCGCTTTGCCTCTTGCGAGCCGAGCGTTACCAGAACATCGGCGTGCTCGAAATGGGGATGTCGGCGAAAGGCGAGATTCGGAAACTCGCGTCGATCGCGGAACCGAATGAAGGTGTTGTGACCAACGTGAACCCGGTGCACCTGGAATTCTTTAAATCCGTTGATGAGATCGCGGAAGCGAAAGGCGAGCTTCTCGAAGGCCTCCACGATCCGAAGGTGGCCTATTTGAACAACGACGATTCGCGCGTCCGCGCAATGTCGCGCAAATTCACCGGGAAGATCGTTACCTATGGAGTGAAGTCCGTCGCGGCCTTTAAAGTTCAGCGGATGCAGGACCTTGGGCTTGACGGCACTGCCTTCACGATCCATCACGGGCGCCGCGATCTGAATTTCGTCCTGCCGCTACTGGGCCAGCACAATGTAGCGAATGCGATCGCGGCGATCGCTGTAGGCGCCACGCACGAGGTTCCGTGGGAGCAGATTCGCGAAGCAATCGCGGAGACGAAGCCCGAAAAGATGCGCGGCCAGGTGATCAAGTTTCGCGAAGGCTTTGCGGTTATTGACGATTCGTACAACTCGAACCCCCGCGCGCTCACGGAAATGATTCGCTTCGTCGGGAGACTGCAGGGATATCAGCGAAAGATTCTCGTGGCAGGCGAAATGCTTGAGCTTGGCCCCGAAGGGGCCGAACTTCATCGGGGCTGCGGACGTGAAGCGGCCAGAGCCGGTATTGAATTGATCGTCGCTGTGCAAGGCCAGGCGACGGAAATTCTGGAAGGCGCTGTGGACGCCGGTCTGGATCGTTCGAGGTTGACGTTCATGCGCGACGCCATCCAGACGGGCGAGTTGCTGGTGCGCACTATTAAGAAAGGTGACGTCGTTCTGATCAAGGGATCGCGTGGAGTGAGGCTCGAACAGGCACTGAACACGTTGAGGGCGGCGTTCTCGAGCATGGAACCGTAGGGAGCGCGAAGCTCGACTAATAAATGCTTTATCATATCCTTTACGAATTTCTGTTTCCTCTGAACCGGTACTGGGCACCCCTGAGGGTACTGAATGTTTTCCAGTACGTTACGTTCCGGACTGCGTACGCGAGCATTACCGCCCTGCTTCTCAGTTTATTCCTTGGACCGTGGCTGATTGCGCGTCTTCGCGATTTTCAAATCGGGCAGCAAATTCGCGAAGAAGGTCCGAAATCCCATCAGAAGAAGGCGGGCACTCCGACAATGGGAGGCCTGTTGATTGTGGTTTCGATCATTCTGCCGACGCTGCTGTGGGCTAATCTCCGGACTCGCTACGTATGGGCCGCGGTTCTCTCGACTCTCGCATATGCGGCGGTCGGATTCGCTGACGACTACATCAAGATCGTCCGCAAGCGTTCGCTCGGCCTGACGGCACGCGAGAAGATCGGGTTTCAGATTCTGATCAGCATGAGCGTTGGAAGTTTTCTTCTCTACCTGACGAATATCCATCAATACCAAACAAAACTGAACGTTCCGTTCTTCAAGGCCTTCGCTCCGGACCTTCTGATCGACAGGTTGTTTTCGACGCCATTCTGGTTCATCGGTTATCTGCCGTTTCTGGTGTTCACCTCTATTGTGATCGTCGGCTCGTCGAACGCCGTGAACCTGACCGATGGTCTCGACGGGCTTGCTATTGGCTGCACGCTGATCGCTTCGGCCGCACTGACGGCCCTCACCTACATCACGGGCCACATGGTTCTCTCGAACTACCTCGACATTCAATACATCCGTCAGGCAAGCGAGTTGACGATCTTCTGCGGCTCGATGGTCGGTGCGAGCCTTGGCTTCCTCTGGTACAACGCGCATCCAGCGGAAGTGTTCATGGGCGATGTCGGTTCGCTCGCGCTCGGGGGCGCGATCGGCACTGTGGCGGTAATCATCAAACAGGAATTGCTGCTCGTATTCATCGGTGGCGTATTCGTTGCGGAAGCGGTGTCCGTGATGATCCAGGTGGTTTCCTTCAAGTCCCGCGGCAAGCGGGTCTTCAAGATGGCGCCCTTGCATCATCACTTCGAGCTTGGAGGCTGGAGCGAGTCGAAGATCATCATCCGTTTCTGGATTGTGGCGCTCATTTTGGCATTGTTCAGTCTTTCAACCTTGAAGCTCAGGTAACGGAATGGCAAAGAAACTGAAACCCGACCGCATCCTGTTTTTCGCAACGCTGGTGCTTGTGGGTTTCGGCGTGGCGATGGTGTTCAGCGCATCGGTGGTTATGGCGAAAGAGAAGATGACCGGCCCGAATTATTTTTCATTCAGGCAGCTGATCTTCGCGACCATTGGTCTTGCCGTCATGTTCGTTGTGATGAAGGTGGACTATCACGCGTATCGTCACCCGGCCGCCGTGTTTTCGGCACTGGCGATCGTGGTTTCGCTACTCGTGCTGGTGTTTTTCCTGGCAGCTACGGCGAATACGCATCGATGGATTCAACTCGCCGGATTTTCCGTGCAGCCGTCGGAGCCCGCGAAACTGTCGCTGATATTTTTCCTCGCGTACTTTCTGGAAAGACGCAAGGGCAAGGTGAACGAACTCGCGTTCACGCTTGTTCCTGTCGCGGTCATTGTCCTGCTGCTTGCCGGATTGATCGTCCTTCAGAAAGACCTCGGTACGGCGGTTTCGCTGCTTGTGATCAGTGGCGTATTGCTGTTTGTTGCGGGTTTGGATTTACGCTGGATCGCGCTATCGGTCATCTTCGCGTTGCCGGCTTTCTACCTTCTGGTATCCCGTGTCAAATACCGTCGCGAGCGCATTCTCGC